>Ga0078972_1013304_pt1 | contig 13660 bp, 12 predicted proteins | sample YelNatPaOPGAMG01_FD_67568 | JGI IMG/M metagenome (GOLD analysis project Ga0078972, IMG submission 67568) | Hot spring thermophilic microbial communities from Obsidian Pool, Yellowstone National Park, USA - OP-RAMG-01 (SPADES assembly) (version 2) | ecosystem: Environmental > Aquatic > Thermal...
TAAATTCTATTTCTATCCTCTTTTGCTCTTTATTTCCCTGCAACACCCCTGTTATTTTGTTTTCCCCTTCTTTGCTTATCTCAAATCCCGCTAAATATTCTGTTAAATTAAATATCATCTGGGGCTCTGGTAGTAAATCATTTATTCCATTTATTTCTGTATTCTTTATTTCTTCCCCATTTATCTTTATTATTTCCCTGTTATTCTCCCTTATCTGCTCATAATTATTATTCCCTATTTGTTTTGTCAGTTTTAAATAATCTGGCTTTTGTATGTGGTAATTTATATTTACAGCAGTATTATTCACCAATGTATTCCCGTTTATATCATAGGTTATACTCTGTGCTGTCATTGTTAATGAAATGCTGTTTATTGATTTAAAAAAATCTAAATTTGTTATTATTTCTTCTATTGTTTGGGATTTTATAAGGAAAGGGAAAAAAGAAAATAAAATTATTAAAATTATTATTTTTTTACTACAACTCCAATTTCCCATCTGTCCTCCATATTTTATTTATATTTTAAGTATAACCATTAATTTATACACTGTCAAATAATTTTTTAAACTGGGGGCAATGCCTTCTCAGTTATGAAAGGTAATAATAAAAATTGAAAAATTCCTCTGCGTCTCCCTTTAGAAAAGGGAGAAATAAAAATAAAAAATTTTTTTAATTCCCATCTTTTTTAAAGATGTGTACGGGGAGATTTTATGCAAGAAAGAAAAGCAAAGAAATAAATCCCTCTGTATCTCCCTTTAGAAAAGGAAGAAATAAAAATGAAAAATTTTTTTAATTCCCCTCTTTTTTAAAGATGTGTACGGGGAGATTTTATGCAAGAAAGAAAAGCAAAGAAATAAATCCCTCTGTATCTCCCTTTTGAAAAGGGAGAAATTAAAATTAAAAAATTTTTTTAATTCCCATCTTTTTTAAAGATGTGTACGGGGAGATTTTATGCAAAAAAGAAAAGCAAAGAAATAAATCCCTCTGTGTCTCCCTTTAGAAAAGGGAGAAATTAAAAAAATTATAAAATTCCGCTGGCACCTGCCATGTTTTTATCCCCGGTTGCTTACTCGCAATGTTGCATTTCAAACAATATTTTTAAAAAATTTTATTTCAAATACTCTTTTATAACCTTCCGAGCTTTTTTAATTGCTTTACTTCTGTGTGAAATTTTATTTTTTTCTTTTAAACTTAACTGAGCAAATGTTTTTTTTAAAGGTGGATAATAAAAAAGTGGATCATAGCCAAAACCATTTTTCCCAATTTCTTTTTTGGTTATAAAACCACTAACCCTGCCTTCAACATACGTTTCTTTACCATCAGGAAAAATAATATAAATAACAGTTCTGAATGTTGCTTTTCTTTCTGAAAATTTAACCCCTTTTAAAAGTTTTAAAAGTTTTTTATTATTATCGCTGTATGAGCAATTTTCCCCTGCGAATCTCGCAGAATAAACTCCGGGCGCTTTTGCCAAATAATCAACTTCCAGTCCGGTATCATCAGCAATAATTATTTTATCTTTTACTTTTTCCCTTACTTTTTTTGCTTTTATTTTTGCATTTTCTAAAAGTGTTTCTCCATTTTCCTCAATTTTTTCTTTATAACCAATTTCATCCAAAGTTAAAACCTTTATATTTTTTTTAAATACATCCTGAATTTCTTTTGCTTTGTGTTTGTTATAAGAAGCCAGAACTACTTCAAGCATTATTTTAAAACCTGCTTTTGTATTTGAATTATTTTTTCAATTCCAGTTTTTGCTAAAAAAATAAGTCGCTGTAATTGCTCATCAGAAAATGGAACTTTTTCCGAAGTTGCTTGTATTTCAACAAATTTTCCACTTTCTGTCATAACCACATTCATATCAACATCCGCATTTGAGTCCTCTATAAAATTTAAATCAAGCAATTCCTGCCCACTAACAATTCCAACAGAAACAGCTGCAACAAATTCATTTATCGGGTCAGTTGTTATTTCTTTTGCGTCCAATAATTTTTTTATTGCATCCTTTAATGCAATAAACGACCCTGTAATTGCCGCGGTTCTTGTTCCACCATCTGCCTGAATTACATCAGCATCGATTATAATTGATTTTCCTTTTAAAATTTCAAGGTTAACGACACTCCTTAATGCTCTCCCAATTAAACGCTGTATTTCCTGACTTCTCCCATTCACTTTTCCTTTTGAAATATCCCTCGGTATTCTTATTGGAACAGAACGGGGTAACATTGAATACTCTGCTGTTATCCAGCCCTTTTCTGATTCTTTTAAAAAATTTGGAACTTCATTTGAAATTGAAGCATTGCATAGAACAATTGTATTGCCGGCTTCTATTAAAACCGACCCTTCTGCAAATTTTGTATAATTTCTTGTAATTTTTATGTTCCTTAGTTCATCAAATTTTCTACCATCGTTTCTCATAAATAGTCCCCTTTTTATTTTTCAAAATAAGTGGCGCAGGAGTCCTCTGACTCCCAGACACTCACTTTTTTTATTTTAGCTTTTTTTATCATTTTTTTTAAATTCGTAAAAATAAATTTTGCTATATTTTCTGCAGAAGGATTGTTATTTTTAAAAAAATCAATGTCTTTATTCAAATATTTATGGTCAAGTTTTTCCAAAATTTCATTCAATTTTAACTTAATTTCTGAAAAATCAACTGCTATTCCATTTTTTTCAAGGTTTTTCTTTTCCAAATAAACTTCAACATTATAGTTATGCCCGTGCAGGTGCTCGCATTTGCCTTTGTAATCCCTTAAATTATGAGCGGCTGAAAAATTTCCTTTTACTAAAAGTTCATACATTTCATTCTCCTATCTGTATTTTTTTTGCATTAATCATTTTTTCTTTTAAAAACATTCTACCTATTTTATTAAATGGCTCTGGCGAATCTGTTACATAAAAATATGATTTTGTTTTTGATTTTTTACTGCAAAGCATATCATTTTTTTCTAAAAAGTCCTTAACTTCCAATGCTATTTTTTCAGCGGAATTTATTATATTTAAACCTGGCAAAATTTTTTTAATAAGCGGAGTTAAAAGCGGATAATGTGTGCAACCCAAAACTAAAGTATCTATTTTTACCTTTTTAAAATCATTTAAATAGTAATTTAAAATATCTTCTGTTTCTTTTCTTTTTAACCAACCCTCTTCTACCAGGGGGACAAGCAATGGGGTTGGTTTTGTATAAACTCTTATGTTTTTATCAAATTTTTTTATTTCTTTTACATAACTGCTGCTGTTTATAGTTGCTTTTGTTCCTATTACTCCTATTTTCCCGTTTTTTGTTGTCTCTACAGCTGCTTTTGCCCCTGCTTTTATAACACCAAACAACTTTAAATTAAAATTTTTATTTAAATAAGGCAGTGCTAATGCCGAAGAAGTATTGCAGGCAATAACAATTATCTTTACATTTTTTTTCAACAAAAATTTCGTATTTTGTATAGAAAATCTAATTATTGTTTCTTTTGTTTTTGAACCATAAGGAGTTCTTGCAGTATCACCCAAATAAATAATTTTTTCAAAAGGAAGAATATTCATTATTTCCTTAACAACTGTTAAACCACCAACTCCGGAATCAAAAACTCCTATGCCCCTATTATCCATAATTATTTTACCTCTATTAATTCAAATTCTTTTGTTCCAAGCCCGATTTCTTCTGCATAATCAATCTGAACTCGCCAATCAAGTTTTGGGTAAACCATTTTAAATTTATCTTTATCTTTATAACTTAAATCATATTTTACCCTGCCCTTTAAATTTGTATCTATTGGTTGTGCTTTATTTATTAAATAAACAGATGCGGCATCAATGGCAACCGGGTCAAATGACGCAAGTATGCCAATATCTGGAACTAAATATTTACCAGATGAAGGCAAACAATCACAGTCCGGGGTTATATTTATTAAAAAATTAAAAAAAACAATTTTATCTTTTTTGTTTTTTAAAACTGCACCTGCATATTCAACCATTTTTTCCTGAAGAGATATTGATGAAGCATCCCAGTTTGAAAAAACTGCTGAAAATCTGCAAACAGCAAGGCATTCACCACAGCCAGCACATTTATTTTTATCAATCTGTGCTTTTTTATCAACAACATGTATTGCATCAAAATTACACCATTTTTCGCATTCACCACAACCGGTGCATTTTTCTTTATCAATACCCGGCATATTTCCCGAATGTTGTTCCTGTTTTCCACCACGTGAAGCGCATCCCATCCCTATATTTTTTATTGCACCACCAAAAGAGGCGGCAAGATGCATTTTTGTATGACTTAAAACAATCATTGAGTCAGCCCAGTAAATACCTGATGCAATTTTTGCTTTTTTTATATGTTTCTGGTTTACCTCTATTTCTACGTAATCAGTCCCGCGAAGTCCATCAGATATAATAACAGGCGCACCAAGAGTTGTATAAGAAAATCCATTTTTTACAGCATTTATTAAATGTTTTACCGAATTATTTCTTTCCCCAACATACATCGTATTTGTATCAGTTAAAAAAGGCAAGCCACCTGATTCCTTAACTTTATCAACAATTCTCCTGTAATAAACCGGAGAAACAAAACTAACATTGCCACTTTCACCAAAATGCCCTTTTATGGCAATAAGTTCATCTTTTTTTATTATATTTTGTGCCCCACATTTTTTAAATAATTTATCTAATCTGTTTAAAATGCTATCTTCAAAATATGAAGCACCGAATTCTATAAAATAGACATTGCTTTTCATAATTTATCCTTTAATTTTTAGGTGAGTTTAGATTATTTTTTCTGTCTGTCTTTTAAAATTTTATACTCAACACTATCAACAAGCGCCTGCCAGCTTGCTTCTATAATATTTTCAGAAACGCCAACAGTTGTCCATATATCTTTGCCATCTGTGCTTTCAATTAAAACCCTTACTTTTGCAGCTGTTCCTTCTGTGCCTTCAATTACACGAACCTTAAAATCAATTAATTGCATTTTTAAAATTTCCGGATAAAACCTTTTAATTGCTTTTCGCAATGCATTATCAAGCGCATTCACAGGTCCATCGCCTTCTGCTGCTGTATGTTCTATTTTATTATCAACTTCTATTTTTATTGTTGCTTCTGAATAAAGCTGCCCATCTCTTTCTTCAACTATTACTCGAAGCCCCTTTAAATCAAAAAATGGTTTAAATTTTGCCAATCTTTTTTCCAGAAATAACTTTAAAGTTGCATCTGCCACTTCAAATTCATATCCCTGCTGTTCAAGTTTTTTTATTTCAATTATCAAATCCCTTGTTTTTTTATCTTCCTTTGATAAATTATAACCTAACTTTTTTGCCTTATAAATAAGATTGCTTATCCCTGCCTGTCCTGTTAGCAAAATCTGCCTTTCATTTCCAACAAGTGAAGGGTCAATATGTTCGTATGCTCTTGTTATTTTCATAACTGCATGAGCATGAACTCCTGCCTTATGTGAAAATGCATTTTTGCCCACATAAGGTTGTTTATCATCAGGAATTATATTTGCAATTTCATAAACATAATTTGCTAACTCTTTTAAATTCCTTAATGCTTTTTCCGGAATTGTTATATAACCCATTTTGTAAGTAAGTGCCGGAATAATGGAAATAAGATTTGCATTTCCTGTCCTTTCACCAAAACCATTTATTGTGCCCTGGACCTGGGTTGCTCCATTTTTTACTGCCATTAAACTGTTTGCAACTGCCACTCCTGAATCATTATGAGCATGGATACCAATTGGAACTTTAATTTCATTTATTACAACTTTTGTAATTTTATCAATTTCATCTGGTAAAGTGCCACCATTTGTATCACATAAAACAATCCAGTCAGCACCTGCTTCTTCAGCAATTTTTAAGCATTTTAAAGCATATTCGGGGTTTTCTTTATATCCGTCAAAAAAATGTTCAGGGTCAAAAATCACCTCTTTTTTATGATCTTTTAAATAACTGATTGATTCTTTTATTAAATTCAAATTTTCATTTAATGTCGCCCCGAGCACTTTTTCAACATGAAGCGTCCAGGTTTTTCCAAAAATTGTTATAACATCGGTGCCTGCTTCAATTAAAGAATTTAGGTTTTCATCTGTTTTAACTGTGTTTTTTAAACGCCTTGTGCTTCCAAAGGCAACAATTTTTGAATGTTTTAATTTTAACTTCTTTACTTTTTTAAAAAATTCAAAGTCCTTTGTATTAACACCTTTCATTGGCCAGCCGCCTTCTATATAATCAATTCCGAATTCATCAAGTTTTTTTGTAATTAACAATTTATCCTCTAAAGAATAATTTATATTTGCGGCTTGCTGCCCATCTCTTAAAGTTGTATCATAAATAAAAATTTTTTTTGACATAAATAAACTCCTATTTTTTTATTTCAAATAAATCCTTAAAAAAATATAAAATATTCCTAAAATAATATAAATTATTGCTAAAATTTTTAAATACCATTGCAAGGTAAATTCTTCACTTTTTTTCTTTTCTTTTACCACCTGCTGCTGTTCGTTTATATTCTGTGTAGTTTGCTGTTGCTGTAAATTCTGTTCCATAAGTTTAACTCCTTTATTTTTCTTGCTTTATAGCACTTTTCCCAAGATTGAATGCCTTGTGGATTTCCTGAACTGCTTTTTCCACATATTCTTCTCTCACTACAACTGAAATTTTTATTTCAGAAGTAGAAATCATTTCAATATTTATCTTTTTATCAGCAAGGGCTTTAAACATTTTTGATGCAATTCCAATATGAGTTTTCATTCCAACACCAACAATGGAAACTTTTCCAATTTTTTCATCAATCAAATACTTTTTAAATTTTAATTTTTTCATAATTTCATCCATAACTTTTTTTATTTTTGGGACATCTTTTCTTAAAATTGTAAAAGATAAATCCGTTGTCCCTTTTTGACTTATATTTTGAATAATCATATCAACATTAATTCCTGCATCTGCTATTTTTGTAAAAATAAATGCTGCAACACCTGGTCTATCAGGAACATCAAGCAAACTTATTTTTGCTTCTTTTTTATTATAAGTAATCCCGCTTACTACTACCTTTTCCATATTTTTATCCTCCTTTGTAATTATTGTGCCTGGTTTATCTGTGAATGTACCTCTCACATGTAATTTTACCCCATAATTTTTTGCATACTCAACAGACCTGTTCTGCAAAACTTCTGCCCCATCACTTGCAAGTTCCATCATTTCATCATAAGATAAATAGTCAATTTTTCTTGCATCCTTTACAATATGCGGATTTGCTGTGAAAACCCCTTCAACATCTTTTAAAAATTCACAGGTATCTGCTTTTAATGCATGAGCGAGCGCAACCGCAGTTAAATCCGAGCCACCTCTACCAAGTGTTGTTATATCTTCTTCTTCGGTTATACCCTGAAACCCAGCAACAACTGCTATATAACCTTCATCAAGTGCTTTTTTTATTTTTTCAACCCCTTTTATTTTAATTATTCGTGCCTTTGTATGGGATTTATCTGTAACTATACCAACCTGCGCTCCCGTAAATGATTTTGCCTTATGTCCTTTATTAATTAAAGCCATACTCATAAGTGCAATTGATTGCTGTTCCCCTGTTGCCATCAGCATATCAAGTTCCCTTTCAACTGGATTTTTTGCAATTTTATGAGCCATATCTATTAAAATATCAGTTGTATCACCAGGTGCAGAAACCACAACAACCATTTTATTACCTTTTTTCTTTTCTTTAATTATTCTATCTGCAACATATAAAATTTTTTCCGGAGTGGCAAGTGAAGCACCTCCATACTTTTGCACTTTCAAAGCCATAATTAAATATACCTCCTGAAATCAATTAACTTTTAATAAAATAAGGAAAAAGTTCCCAGCCATTTTCAAAAATTAGTTTACTTTTTTCTCTAATTGCTTTTTCTGAATAAACATCTATTTCGTTATTTACTTCTTTAGTTGAATTATAAATTATAAAAGGAACCGGGTCATCCGTGTGGGTTCTTTCCTTTATTGGTGTTGCATGGTCAGAAGTTATCATTATTTTATATTCTTTAAAACTTTTCATACCTTCTATTATTGTCCCAACAACATCTGAATCAAATTTTTCTATTGCGGCAATTTTTCCCTGAATATCACCGTTATGTCCCATTTCATCTGTTGCCTCTACATGCAAATAAACAAAATCCTTTTTCTTTAAAGCACGCAAAGCATATTCTGCCTTGCCTTTTAAATTACTATCAATGTAGCCGGTTATCCCTGGAACTTTTATAACTTCCATACCCATTAAAAGTCCTATGCCATTAACTAAATCAACTGCTGAAATCACAGCTCCTTCCAATCCATATTTTTCTTTTAACGAAGGTAAAGGCATCTTTTTTCCCTGCCCCCATAACCAGATCATATTTGCAGGATTTTTCCCTTCTGAACGACGTGTTACATTTACTTCGTGTCCATCGAGAATAATTTGAGAATCTTTCATTAACTGAATTAAAATTTTACTTTTGCTCCCTTTTGGTAAAAATTTTTCAATATCCTGACCTGTGATATCATGCGGTGCGTATGCTTTAATATCTTCGCCACCTTTCATAACCATTATATGTCTGTAACTTTTTCCTGGATAAAATTTTATATCTTTGCTGCCTAATCTTTTATCAATGACTTTAATCAGTTCTTTTGCTTCTTTATCAGAAATATGCCCCGCGCTGTAATCAACCATTTTATTTTCTTTAACAGTTACCAAATTGCATCTGAATGCAACTTCGTTTTCTTTTAAATCAATACCAAGATTTGCCGCCTCCATTGCTGCTCGTCCTGTATAACACTCAGCAGGATTGTTGCCAAGAATTGATAAATTACCAATATCCGAACCATATGGATAACCATTGACAAGGGGTTTAACAATTCCTGCTATACTTTTTTTAAATAAAAATTCCATATTTGGTTTTTTTGCAACCTCAAGCGGTGTTTTATTACCGAGTTCCTCTATTTCTCTATCTGCCATTCCATCTGCAAGTAAAATTATATATTTCATTTTGTCCTCTTTTATTTTCCGGTCTCTTCCCCTTCCCCCTCTTCGCCTTCTTCACCTTCTGCTTTTTTTGGTTTATCTTCTTTTGGTCTTAAATCTTCAACATCTTCTGCAAATTCACTTTTCTTTTTAGGTTTTGCTTCCTCTTCTTCTGTAACTTCCTCGCCCTCTTCCCCTGTTTTCTTTTTTGCAAAAGTTATATGTCCAACAAATTCCTTTTTTTGTTTTTTAACTTCTTCCAATGCTCTCTGGGCAAGTGTATAATTTTTTCTTAATTCAAGTGCTTTTTTATATGCATTTTCTGCTTCATCAAACAAATTTTTATGTGCATAAGCTTTACCTAAACTGTAATACGCCTCTGCAAATTTCGGGTCAAGTTCTATTGCTTTTTTCAAATGCGCAATTGCTTTATCATAAAAACCATTATAAATAAGTGCATTGCCGTAATTATACTGAGCCCCTGCAAAATTTTCATCTTTTGCAATTGTATCTTCAAGTTGGGAAATTGCTTTTGCGAGTTGTCCTTTTTTCTGATAAGCAATTGCCAGGTTGGTTGATGCCTCCGGATACTTGTGTTTTTTTTCAAGTGCTTTATTAAAAAAGTTTATTGCTTCGTCATATAATTCGCTATCAAGATACACAAGCCCTGCTTCATTATATAATTCCTCAAAGTCGGGTTCTATTTTTATTGCCTCCCTTAAAAGTAAAATCGCGTCATCAAACTTTTTTTGAACCCTGTAAATTCTCGCAAGGTTAAGTGATGCCCTTACAAAAACATGCAAATCATTTCTTAACTCAATTGCTTTTTTATAAAACTGCTCTGGCAATTTTGTTTTTTTGCTATCTTTTATTTCATAGGCAACTGCCATATTATAATATGCTTCATCATATTTTGGATTAATATAAACCGCCCTTTTATACATATAAATTGCATGGTCGGGTTGCTTTAAGGCAATGTGGCAAAGCCCTGCAAGGTTATATGCTTTTTCAAATTCGGGTAACAGTTTTATGGCATTTTTTAATTCTTTTAAAGCCCCTTTATAATCATTTACCAAATAAAGGTCATAAGCATCATTATAATATTCATAACCGGTTTTTGCATAGCCGGAAAAATATAAAAAAATAAAACTGATTAAAATAATAATTTTTTTCATTTTTTCCTCCTAATTTTTTTCAATTATTTTTATAATACTTTTCAAGTCCGGCTTAACTACAATTGGTTTAAATTTTACTGTTTTTAAAACTCTATCCGGATCCTTTAACCCATGACCTGTTAAAACACAAACAATTTTTATTTTTTTATTTTTTGGGAAATAGTTCTTTTTTGCATATTTTAAAAGCCCTGCCACAGATGCAGCAGATGCTGGCTCGACAAATACACCTTCGTATTCGGCAAGAATTTTATAAGCATTGATTATCTCTTTATCCGTAACTTTATCTATGAGTCCACCTGATTCATCTCTGGCTGCTTCTGCGTATTTCCAGCTCGCCGGATTTCCAATTCTGATTGCTGTTGCAATTGTTTCAGGATTTTTTACTGGTTTCCCAAGAACAATCGGGGCAGCACCTGCTGCCTGAAAACCAAGCATTTTTGGCAATTTATTTGACTTACCTGCTTTTTTATACTCTTTATAGCCCTTCCAGTAAGCAGTTATGTTCCCTGCATTCCCAACTGGTATACAATGAAAATCAGGGGCATCGCCTAAATAATCAATTATTTCAAATGCACCTGTCTTTTGTCCTTCTATCCTAAAAGGATTTAAAGAATTTACAAGTTCAATAGGATATTCCTCACAAATTTTTTTTACCATCTCAAGGGCAACATCAAAATTACCTTCCACCGCTATAACTTTTGAACCATGTATTAAAGCTTGTGCCAGTTTACCAAGGGCAATATATCCATTTGGTATAACAACATAAGATTTCATACCTGCACGCATGGAATAAGCAGCAGCAGAAGCAGATGTATTGCCTGTTGATGCACATATTGTTGCTTTCATACCTTTTTCTTTTGCTTTTGATATTGCTAAAGTCATTCCTCTATCTTTAAAAGAGCCAGTTGGGTTTAAACCCTCGTATTTCCCATAGACCTCACAATTTTCTCCTATGAGTTTTTCAATTTTATAAAATCTTATTAAAGGGGTATTGCCTTCAAGCAATGTTACAACCGGCGTTTTCTCTGAGACAGGTAAAAATTTTCTGTATCTTTCAATAACGCCTCTGTAATTTTCCATTAAAATCCTCCTCAATCCATAACTCTATAAAAAACTGTCTTTTCCTTTATAATAGGCAAATTATCAATTTCCTTTATTGCTTTTTTAAAATTTTCTTCCTTTGCCTCATAAGTCATAAAAACAACCGGAACTTTTTCATTTGTGCTTCTTGCTTTTTGAATTACTGATTGAATGCTTATATCATGTTTTCCAAGCACGCCAGAAATTTTAGCAAGAACACCCGGCTTGTCCACAACATTAAAACGTATATAATACTTGGATTTTACATCGCCAATTTTTAAAATTTTTAAGTTTGCTTCTTTTATTAAATAAGGAATTTTTTCAACTCCACTACTTAAATTTTTTGCGATTTCAATTACATCTGATAAAATAGCAGAAGCAGTTGGCATCTGTCCTGCCCCTTTTCCATAAAACATGGTTTCTCCAACTGCATCACCTTTTATAAAAATTGCATTATTTTCATAATTGACCGATGCAATTAGTTTATCTTTTGCAACAAAAGTAGGATGAACTCTAACATTTAAACTGTCGCCCTCTTTTTCAGCAATCGCAAGAAGTTTCATAATATAACCAAGTTCATATCCAAATGTAATATCAACAGAGTCCACATTTTTTATTCCTTCTACATAAACATCTTTTTCTTTAATAAATTTTGAAAAAGCAATATTTGAAAGAACTATTATTTTATGCATTGCATCAAAACCCTCTATGTCAAGGGTCGGGTCTGCTTCTGCGAATCCCATTTTTTGAGCTTCTTTTAACGCATCAGAAAAATTTTTATTTTCAAAAAACATTTTTGTTAAAATAAAATTTGTTGTTCCATTTAAAATGCCTATTATTTTTTGAATTTTATTTGCTGCCAGCCCTTCCATCAATGCCCTTATTACCGGTATTCCACCGCCAACTGATGCTTCAACCATTAACCACACATTATTTTCATCTGCTGTTTTTATCAAATTTTCCCAATAAACAGAAAGTAATGCCTTATTTGCCGTTACCACGTGTTTTTTATTTTTCAAGGAAGTTAAAATAAAATCATAAGCTGGCTTTAAACCACCAATTAATTCTATTACAATATCTATTTCTGGATTGTTAATTATGTGATTTACATCTGTTGTTGCTATTTCTTTTTTTATATTTAATTTTTTAAATCTTTCTTTTTTAATATCGCATACTTTCAGTAAATTAACATTACAGCCAGATTTATTATTAATAATTTCTGCTGAATTTTTAAATAATTTATAAACACCTGTGCCCACTGTTCCAAGTCCTATTAAACCTACATTTACAACACTTTTTCTCATAAAATCTCCATAAAATAAAATAAATTTTAGTGTTTTGATTATATTATTATAAGGAAAAAAAGTCAAGAAAAGAAACTGCCCCAAAAATCGCAATAGAAGCGATTTTGGGATTAAAAATATAATAAAATAAAGAAAAAATTTAATTTTTAAATCATCCAATAGTAGGTGAATAATTAAAAAAAATTTTGTTTGTTTTTAAATATATTTTTATATTTTAATTTTTCCCTGAAAATCGCTATCGCGATTTTCAGGACTGCCATAAAAATTGTTTCTATTGCGATTTTGGGAATAAATTCTGCCTTTACTATTTCCTTTGAAAAAGTGCTATTTTATATCTTTGCCTTTTCTAAAGTCATTCATTATCCATATTTTTAGTTTTAGCACTTGGCTGGCAGCCCGTTATGTTTTTAAATACGGTTGCTTGCTATCAATGTCCCATCTCAAAAAAAATGGTTGCAGATAATTTTTGAATAAAATTATGCCGTTTATGGGATTATATTCTTGCGACCTGTTATTAAAGTTCAAGCGGGGATTTCAAGTGCATAGGTTTCCGCGTCAGCCGAGTGCCCCGCTTTGTTTTTGTGCCACTAAAAATTCAACCCCTTGTTATTAGCAAGTTATGGCATTTTCTGATTTTAAATGAAAAAAATTGAATGTGCTGCCTGCTACGGGCTAACTTGTGGGTAATGGTTAACCCTTTGATGGGAGAGGGATAAGTGAGAGGGTGAAAGTATGCAAGAGGCGTTTTGAATGTAATTTCCCTCTCTTTCTTTTCAACACTGGAGAGAGGAAAAATAAAAACAAATCCCTCTGTGTCTCCCTTTAGAAAAAGGAGAAATTAAAAAATGAAAAAATTGCTCTGCTGCCATGTTTTTGTCCACGGTTGCTTACTCGCAATGTTGCATCTCAAAAAACCTGGCTGGTGCCAGACAATTTTTGAATAAAATCAATTCCTGCCATTTTTATAAAATTATAAACTTTTCTACTTTTGACTTTGCTTCTTTCCCTGCTTTATCTTTTACTATTATCACATAATAATATGTGCCTTTTGATAAATTTGACAAATACTTTTTCCATTCTATTATCTCTGTATTTACCCCAGGGCTGAAATCTTTTTTAACTTCTT
>Ga0078972_1013306_pt1 | contig 13658 bp, 11 predicted proteins | sample YelNatPaOPGAMG01_FD_67568 | JGI IMG/M metagenome (GOLD analysis project Ga0078972, IMG submission 67568) | Hot spring thermophilic microbial communities from Obsidian Pool, Yellowstone National Park, USA - OP-RAMG-01 (SPADES assembly) (version 2) | ecosystem: Environmental > Aquatic > Thermal...
CGCCCTGGCCGGCCTGTTCGAGGATCTTTCGCTGATAGTCCTCCGGTATCTGAAAGGTGGCCAGACAGTCTCCAATCTGCTCCTCAAGGGGCTTGCGCAGCGGGTGATGGTTGAGAGTTCAACCCAATAGTGAGGTGGGGTTCAACCCGTGAAAGTGAGAGGCTGCAGCGCCGGAACTTGCTGCAGCCTCTCACTTTCGTGGCATGGTAGTGCTCCTTAGGCTCGGGAACGCAATCTTTGCCGTAAAGGAGGCACTACCATGTGCGAGTATACAACCTTCGACGTTAACGGGGGTAACCAGATCCTGGCCCGGCACGAAGGCCTGGTCCATTGGGTCGTCCGGCGCCAGTGGTTGGGGACCCTCTCCTTCCAAGATGCTCTCCACGAGGGACGCATCGGGCTCTGGTCTGCACTGCAGCACTACGATCCTCGGCGGGGTACCGCCTTCAGTACCTACGCCGTCCCGGCCATCGCTCGCGCCGTCTGGCGGGCGATCGCCATCGAGAACCGTCTCTCCACCTCGGCGCCGTGCGATGCTCCCTGGGCTGTGGACAGCGATGAGATCGATGCCATCGACGACGCTCTGGTGCGCACTGCCCTGCGCGACCTTACGATGCAACTGCCCACCCGCCTGCGCGACATCGTCATCGCCCATCACGGCCTCGATGGCAACTCGCCCCAGACCTTCGCCGCCATCGGCCGGGCGCTGGGTGTCAGCCGCCAGCGTGTCCATCAACTCCACGCCCAAGCGATCCTCTGGTTGGCGGACCCGGCACACTCCCTTCAGCTGCGCCGCCTGCTGGGATACAACAGCCGTGCCGACTATCGGCGCACCCTGGCCAGGATGCGCAACTGCGCTCGCCGTAAGCACCGCCGAGCACGCACGTGCGCAGGTCGCGGGGAGGCGCAGCAATGAAGAAGGCTATTTCCTCGCCCGTGGAGACGCAGCCGAAGCCGACCCCCCACACCCTGCACCCACCTGCTCAGGACACGACCAAACCGCTCACTGCCGTCCAGAAACGCGCTGCGCAGCCGCTCCTGGTTGGCACCTTCTCTGTCCAGGCGCTGTTGCCCCGCCTGCCCTTTGCCTATCCGGCGGATGCGACGGTACCGCCTTCGCCCAAACTGCGCTACCGTTCGGCGTACCGGTGCCCTGGGCCAGGATGCCTCATGGAGGAGGCCCGTCGTAACAACGCCAGCGACTTGGAGGTTGCGCTGCAACTAATCGACTTTTCTCCTCTCAGGCCGATCCTGGCCCAGGTTTACAAGAAGAGTCGCAAGGGCCAGGTGCCCTTCGACCCGGTCTCCATGTTCCTGGCCTGCTGCCTGCGCCTCGAGCTCAAGCTGAGTTGGGCCAAAACGGCCCAGCTCCTTGCCGGGGACCACGGTGCCCACTGGCGCGCCCAGTTTGGCTTCAAGGAGGGCGATACCCCTTCCGCCTCGGGGCTGCGCTACTTCTTTCACCGCATTGGCCCCGAGCCCTTCGCCGAGCTCTCCCCATGCTTCATCGACCTCTTGCATCGCGAGGGGCTCGCCCCTGAGCACAGCACCTACCCCGGCGACCCGCCAAGCCGCGGGGTAACGATCACCCTGGACGGAATGCTCCACCCGGCGCGGAGCCGCCCCAGCTGTCCGTTGGCCACCGACGAGTGCTACCAGCCTTTGCCGGACAGCACGTCCTCCGACCAGGGGACGACCAACCAGGCCGCACCCAAGCGGCCCTGCCGGGCGCGGGAGCATGGCTTGGAGGGTTGTGCCTGCGACACGAGCGCCTGCCGGCTCCGTTGTCGACGAGCCAACGCCCTGGACCCTGAGGCTCGCTTCGTGCACCATGAGTGGCACGACAAGCGTGCAGCGAAGACAAGGCCAGATCGAGCAGAGTCCAAAGGCAAAGGGGTCAACGTCTTTGGCTACTTGAGCGATGCTGAGCGGCTCATCGATGACCGCTTTGTGGTGGCCTGGACGATGCGCACACGCGTGCGACCCGCCAATGCCCCAGAAAGTGGCGACTTTCCCCAGCGCTTCGCCCAACTGCAGGCGCGCTTCCCCTATCTGAAGATTGGCGAGGTGCTGGGCGACTCGGCCCATGGCTATCCCGATTCCCTGGAGGCCATCTGGCAGGCAGGCGCTCTGCGCATGGTCGATATCCGCGCTGCAAAGTGCGATTCTGACCCCCAGGCGTGCCTGCAGCGCGGCTATGACGCCGAGGGCCATCCCCTCTGTGCACATGGCTATCCGATGCTCTACAACGGCTACGATGCCAAGCGGCGGCGTGCCACATGGGTGTGCCGGCAAGCCTGTCTGCGCAAGCCCCAGCGGGAGGGGGAGGCCGCCCACCCGGTCGAAGGATGCCCTTACCTGGAGAGAGACCGACCGTTGGGTCAGCTGGTGCACGTGGGCAAGACGTTGCCCGACGGCTCACCGCGCTTGGCGCGTGAGGTACCCTATGGCTCCGAGGCCTGGAAGGCTCGCTATGGACGGCGCAGCTTCTCCGAAAGCCGCAACGGCCAAGTGCAGGGGATGGATGAGAAGCGCATGAGGTCCTATGGCCTGACCCACAACGAGAGAGACCTCCAGATCACGGACTGGCTCGGCAATCTGCACACGCTGGGCAGACTGGTGAAAGAGGCGAGCGCGCTGCAGACCAAGCGAGGCGGCTAACCGGGTAGGGCCCGCGATATCGCCACAGGCTTCCTTGCTGAGACCACGACAGCAGGGCAGGGAGATTCTGCGTCTCAGACGCCCTCGGCCGCTGCACAGCCCTCAAACACAGCCTTGCTCCTGCCCATGGGAGCCAATGGCCAGCGACAGAGGTGCCCAGCTCGCCCTCAAGAGGCGACCCGCTGCGCGTTAGTTGGCGACCCGCTGCGCGAATCGGGTCCCGAAGCTGCCCGAACTTTAAGGTAGGAGGAACTCAACCCAAAAAGAGCAAGGGCTGCGCCCATCCCTCCACAGGACTTGCACCAGCATGGCATGCAGCTAGCCATACCTTGTGGTGACCACTCCCCACCCGCTGCGCAAGCCCGCGCTTCGCCCCTCTTGACCGCCCTGCGCCTCCTGACTATACTCATAGCCAGGCGGGGCGTGGCGCAGACCGGTAGCGCGCAGCGTTTGGGACGCTGAAGTCGGAGGTTCAAGTCCTCTCGCCCCGACCTCACGCGGGAGTAGCTCAGTGGTAGAGCTCCTGCCTTCCAAGCAGGCCGTCGCGGGTTCAAGTCCCGTCTCCCGCTCCTTTTCAGGCTCCCTGGAAGCGCATGGCTGGGGAGCCTTTGTTCTTACTTCAGCCTCGGTCACCTCCTGGCGGCGGCCGTGAAGTCGCCCTACACCGAATGCTGGCATACAGGCTTGCCCCCAAACCGAACTGCAGCCTTTTGCGTCCACGGGTTCTTGCAATCCCCCTTCCCAGGCGCTATAATGCGGGCACGCTTTCCTGAAGGGAGGAGTGGCGCGGTGAAGGTTCCGGTGGTGCGAGATATCCTGAGCGCCAACGAGCGCCTGGCCGAGCAGAACCGCAGGCTGCTGGCCGAGCATCACGTCTGCGCGGTGAACATCATGGCCTCGCCGGGCGCAGGCAAGACGAGCCTGATCCTGCGCACGATCGACGCGCTCGCCGGCCGCCTGCGTGTGGGCGTGATCGAGGGCGATATCGCCTCGCGCGTGGATGCCGACAAGGTGGCCGCGGCCGGCGCGCCGGTGGTGCAGGTAAACACCGGCGGCACCTGCCACCTCGATGCGCCGATGGTGGGCGTAGCGCTGGAGCGGCTGCCCCTCGACCAGATCGACCTGCTCTTCATCGAGAACGTGGGCAACCTGATCTGCCCGGTCGAGTTCGGCCTGGGCGAGGCGGCGCGCGTCGTCGTCTCCAGCGTCCCCGAGGGCGACGACAAGCCCTACAAGTACCCCGGCATCTTTGCCGCGGTGGATGCGATTGTGCTCAACAAGATCGACCTGGCCCCCTACGTGCCCTTCGACCGCGCCGCCTTCCGCACCCTGGTGGCCGGCATGAACCCCAAGGCGTCGTTCCTGGAGCTCTCCTGCGCCACCGGCGAGGGGCTGGAGGCCTGGGTGGGCTGGCTCGAGGCGCTGGCCGCCCGCATGCGAGGGGGAGCATGAGCGACCAGGCGGCGCGGGCCGAGTTCATCCGCGTGCGTGGGGTGGTGCAGGGGGTAGGCTTCCGGCCCTTCGTCTACGGCCTGGCCACCTCCCTGGGCCTGCGCGGCTGGGTGCGCAACACCTCGTCGGGGGTAGAGATCGCGCTGGAGGGCCCCCCCGAGGCGCTGGCGCTCTTCCGGCGCGACCTTGAAGCCAAGGCCCCGCCGCGGGCACGCATCGAGTCGGTCGCGGTCGAAGCGGCCCCGCTCAACGGCTACCAGGGCTTTGCCATCCACGAGAGCCAGCCGGAGGAGGGCGCCTACCAGCTCGTCTCGCCCGATATTGCCATCTGCGACGACTGCCGCCGCGAGCTCTTCGACCCCCACGACCGCCGCTACCGCTACCCTTTCATCAACTGCACCAATTGCGGCCCGCGCTTCACCATCATCCGCGATATCCCCTACGACCGGCCGAGCACGACCATGGCCGCTTTCGAGATGTGCCCCGAGTGCCGCGCCGAGTACGAGGACCCGCGCAACCGCCGCTTCCACGCCCAGCCCAACGCCTGCCCCGTTTGTGGCCCCCACGTGACGCTCATGACGCCGCAGGGCCAAGTGCTGGCCGAGCGCGAGGAGGCGATCGCCGCGGCGCGGCGTGCGCTGGCCGAGGGCAAGATTCTGGCCATCAAGGGGTTGGGCGGCTTCCACCTGGCCTGCGATGCCACGTCGGAGGCGGCGGTGGCGACCTTGCGGCGCCGCAAACAGCGGCCCCACAAGCCGCTGGCAGTGATGGTCTTCGACCTCGAGGCGGCGCGGCGGCTGGCCAAGGTGTCCGCTGAAGAGGCCAGGCTGCTCACATCGCCCGAGCGGCCGATCGTGCTGCTCACCACCCGAGCTCCCTCTCCCTCGCAGGGAGAGGGCAGGGGTGAGGGTGAAAGCCTGCATCTGCGGCCAGCCGCCGGCCTTGGCGATGCGCCGGCCGCGCACGGAGAGGCGCGCCACGATGCCGAATCCCCCCTCCCCCTTTCCCTCTCCCCCAGGGGGGAGAGGGGAGGGGAGGCAGATCCTCCCTCTCCCTCGCAGGGAGAGAGGGGAGGGGAGGCAGACCCTCCCTCTCCCTCGCAGGGAGAGAGGGGAGGGGTTCGCCTGGCCGCCGGCGTCGCTCCGGGCGCCGGGACGGTGGGGGTGATGTTGCCCTACACGCCGCTGCACTACCTCCTGCTCGAGCCGGCGCCTGGCTTCCCGCCCGCCCTGGTCATGACCAGCGGCAACCTGAGCGAGGAGCCGATTGCTATGGAGAACGACGAGGCGCTCGACCGGCTGGGCGGCATCGCCGACCTCTTCCTGGTGCACAACCGTGGCATCCACGCCCGCTACGACGACTCGGTGTGGTTCGTGCCCGAGGGTGGCCCCCAGCCGGTGCGCCGCGCGCGGGGGTATGCGCCCTTCCCCATCCGCCTGCCCTTCCGCGCGCCTCAGGTGTTGGCCTGCGGGCCCGAGCTGAAGGCCACCTTCTGCCTCACCCGCGATGAGTACGCCTTCCTCAGCCCCCACATCGGCGACCTGGAGAACCTGGAGACGCTCGAGCACTATGAGCGCTCCATCGAGCACTATCGGCGCCTCTTCCGGCTCGAGCCGCGCATCGTGGCCTACGACCTGCACCCCGAGTACCTGGCCACCAAGATGGCCCGCGAGCGCTGGGGTGCGGACCCGGCCATGCGCCTGGTGGGCGTGCAGCACCACCACGCCCACATCGCCAGTTGCCTGGTCGATAACGGCCGCAGCGGCCCGGCCATCGGCGTGGCCCTCGACGGCACCGGCTACGGCACCGATGGCACCATCTGGGGCGGCGAAATCCTCGTCGCGGACCTGGCGGGCTTCCGTCGCGCCGGGCACCTGGCGCCCTTCCCACTGCCCGGCGGCGAGGCGGCCATCCGCCGGCCCTACCGCGCGGCGCTGGGGCTGCTCCACGCGGCGGGCATCGACCCCGCCGCGTGGCCCGGCCTGGCGCAGCTGCCGCCCAAGGAGGTCGAGGTGGTGCGCCAGCAGGTGGCGCGGGGCCTGAACGCGCCCATCACCACCTCGGCGGGGCGCCTGTTCGATGCCGTGGCGGCGCTCATCGGCGTGCGCAGCGTGGTGAGCTACGAGGCGCAGGCGGCCATGGAGCTCGAGGCGCTGGCGGCGGGCGAAGGCACCGGCCAGGCATATCCCTTTGCTGTGATGCTGCAACCAGCCCCCTCTCCCCAGAGGGGAGAGGGTAGAGCTTGCCCTGAGCAGGGCGAAGGGGTGAGGGGTGGTGTTCGCCATGAGGGCTCCTGTGCGCCGCCGTCACCCTCACCCCACCCCTCTCCCTTCGAGGGAGAGGGAGCAAGCTGGGCGATCGACTGGCGGCCGATGCTCGAGGCGCTGCTGGCCGATATCCGCGCCGGAGCGCCGCCAGCCCAGATGTCGGCGCGCTTCCACGCGGGCCTGGCACGGGCGGTGGCCTGCGCCACGGCGCAGGTGGCCGCGCAGACGGGCCTGCGCACCGTCGCCCTCAGCGGCGGCTGCTTCCAGAACCGGCTGCTCCTGGCCGGGATGCGCCGCGCGCTCGAGGCGGCGGGGCTGGAGGTGCTGGTGCACCGCCAGGCGCCGGCCAACGACGGCGGTGTCGCCTTGGGCCAGGCGGCGGTGGCAGCGATGCGTTATACGTAATGCGTACGCAGTGTATGTTGTGCGTCTAGGATGAGGTGACCCCATGTGCCTGGCAGTCCCAGCCAAAATCGTGTCGATGGACGGCAGCGAGGGCGAGGTGGAGATGGCGGGGGTGCGGCGGCGGATCGGGCTGCAGCTCGTGCCCGAGGCCAAGGTGGGCGACTATGTGCTCGTGCACACCGGCTTTGCCATCAACGTCCTCGACCCGTCGGAGGCCGAGGAGTCGCTCAAGCTCTTCCGCGAACTGGATGAGCTGAGCGCGGAGGACGGTGCGCCCTCATGAGGTACATCGACGAGTTCCGCGACCCGGCGCTGGCCGAGGCGCTGCTGCGGCGCATCCACGCCCACGCCACGCGCCCGGTGCGGCTGATGGAGTTCTGTGGCACCCACACCCATGCCATCTTCCGCCACGGGCTGCGCCAGCTCTTGCCGCCGCAGGTGACCACGCTCTCGGGGCCCGGCTGCCCGGTGTGCGTGACCTCGGCGGCGGACCTCGACCGGGCCATCGCCCTGGCCCGCATCCCTGGGGTGACCATCGCCACCTTTGGCGACATGCTGCGCGTGCCTGGGAGCCAGGGGTCACTGCAGGACGCCAAAGCCGCCGGCGCCGACGTGCGCGTGGTCTATTCGAGCCTGGATGCCCTTGACCTGGCGCGCAGGCGGCCCGAGCGGACGGTGGTGCTCCTGGGCGTGGGCTTTGAGACGACGGCGCCGACGGTGGCCGCGGCCATCGTGCAGGCGGCGCAGGAGGGGCTGGCCAATCTGCGCCTGCTTTCGCTGCACAAGCTCACACCGCCGGCCACCCACGCCATCCTGCGCTCGGGCGAAGTAGCGCTCGACGGCATCCTGGCGCCGGGCCACGTGAGCACCATCATCGGCGCCCAGGCATGGCAGTTCGTGCCCAGGGAGTATGGCCTGCCCTGCACCGTCACCGGCTTTGAGCCCCTCGACATCCTGGCCGGCATCGCCGACCTGGTGGAGCAGCACGAGGCCGGGCGCGCCGAGGTGCACAACGCCTACGGCCGCAGCGTGCAGCCCCAGGGCAACCCAGCGGCGCTGGAACTGATGGAGCGCGTCTTTGCGCCGGCGCCGGCGAGTTGGCGCGGCCTGGGGACGCTGCCCGATAGCGGCCTGGCCCTGCGCGAGGAGTACCGCGCCTTCGACGCCGCGCCCCTGCTGGCGGCCCAGGGCATCGAGGCGGCCGAGGCGCGCGAGCCGGCGGGCTGCCGCTGTGGCGACGTGCTGCGCGGCGCACTGGAGCCCAACCGCTGCCCGCTCTTCGGGCGCGTCTGCACGCCCGAGCGGCCCGTGGGGCCGTGCATGGTCTCATCCGAGGGCAGTTGCGCGGCCCACTACCGCTATGGAGGCAAGGCATGAGCGAGCGCATCCTGCTGGCCCACGGCTCGGGCGGCGAGCTCAGCCATGAGCTCATCGACCGCGTGTTCGCGCCCGCTTTTGCCAACCCGGCCCTGGCGCGCATGGACGACTCGGCGGTGCTCCCCGTTCCGCCGCCGGGCAGCCGGTTGGCCTTTACCACCGACGGCTATGTGGTGCGGCCGCTCTTCTTCCCCGGCGGCGACATCGGGCGGCTGGCCGTCTGCGGCACGGTCAACGACCTGGCGATGATGGGCGCCACGCCCCTCTACTTGAGCGCTGCGGTGGTGCTCGAAGAGGGGTTTGCCACCGCTGACCTGGAGCGCATCGTCGCCTCGATGGCAGCGGCAGCGCGCGAGGCGGGGGTCGAGATCGTCACCGGCGACACCAAGGTGGTGGAGCGGGGCTCGGCCGACGGCTGCTTCATCACCACGGCCGGGGTGGGCGTGATCCCACCCGGCGTCGACCTCTCCGGCGCGGGCGCCCGGCCGGGCGACGCGGTGCTCATCAGCGGCCCCGTGGGCGACCACGGCCTGGCCATCATGAGCCAGCGCGAGGGGCTGCGCTTCGCCTCGCCCCTGGAAAGCGATGTGGCGCCACTGAACGGCCTGGTGCGGGCGCTCCTCGAGGCCACCCCCGCCCTGCACACCCTGCGCGACCCGACGCGAGGCGGCCTGGCCACCACGCTGAACGAGATCGCGCGCCAGTCGCAGGTGGAGATCATCGTCGAGGAGGCGAGCATCCCGGTGCGGCCGGCGGCGCAGGCCCTGGCCGAGATGTTGGGGCTCGACCCGCTCTACGTGGCCAACGAGGGCAAGCTCATTGCCGTCGTGGCGCCCGAGGCAGCCGAGGCGGCCCTCGCCGCCATGCGCGCCCATCCCTTGGGCCGCGAGGCAGCCATCATCGGCCGCGTGCACGGGGGCCGGCCCGGCCGCGTGGCCCTGCGCACCACCCTCGGCGCCCACAGGGTGCTCGACATGCTCGCCGGCGAGCAACTGCCGCGCATCTGCTGAGGGGGGTCGGTTGAACCGCGAAGGGCGCCAAGAACGCGAAGGAAACGCCAAGGGGCATGACGGGGGCTTTCAGAATCTTGGCGTCGCCTTCGCGCCCTTGGCGTTCTTCGCGGTGAGTCGTAACCCCGGGCCACGAGCCCGGTGAATGTGAGTGAGAGCGATGGAACTGATTATCGCCAACGTTGTGGATGCCTACCGCAAGAACGTGGCCCTCATCCACGACCCGGCGCTGAGGGAGCACGAGATCCTCGACTCGTACTACATCGAGGACCGGGCGCTCCTCTGGGGAGGCGGCCGCAAGGTGGTGGTCACCTCGCAGCCGGTCGAGCCGGCGTTCCTGCAGTACCTGCAGCGGGTGATGGGCTACCAGGAGCTGGCGAACCTGGCGCCGCAGCGGGCCACCGATGCCCTGTGCGAAGACATCCTGCGCGAGGAGGCCCTGCGCCGCGACATCGTCGCACGCTTGCGCGGCCGCGGCCCTGTGCGGCTCATTTCCTTCGTGGCCAGCGCCAAGGTGTTGGAAGTGGCCGAGGCGCTGCGCGCCGAGGGCCTCGACATCTCGACCCCCGAGTGCCCGCCGGCCGATCTCCTGTGGGTGCGCGACTATCTCGACTCCAAGGCCGGGTTCCGGCGCTTCTTCGAATCGATTGCCGGCGAAGTGCGGGGCGTGCGCATCCCCGAGGGCGCCGTGTGCGAGAGCCCGGCCGAGGCCGCGCGCATGGCGGCCCGCTTCCTCAGCGAGGGGCGCGGCTGCCTCTGCAAGCCCAACAACAGCCAGAGCGGCGTCGGCTTCCAGATCCTCAGGCCGGGGGCGGTTCCCGGGCCAGACCTGCAGGCGCGCCTCGAGGCCGACCCGCAGATGACCAGCGATTGTATCGTGGTGGAGGAGCTCATCGAGATGGACCCGGGCATCGGCGGCGGCTCGCCTTCCATCGAGCTGCGCGTGCCCGCCGAGCCGGAGCGCGACGCCGAGTTCATGTACCCCTGCGGGCAGATCCTCACCCCCAGCGGCTACTTCTTTGGCGTGGAGATGTACCGGGGCGTGGTGAGCCCGGCGCTCGAGCGCACCATGGAAGAGGCCGGCCTGGCCGTGGCCCGCGCCATGCGCAGGCTGGGCTACGTGGGCGTCTTTGATATGGACATGGTGGCCAGCAAAGGCGGCGCGCTCTACGCGGTGGAGGTCAACACCCGCCGCACCGGCGGCACCCACGCCCACGAGGCGGCCCAGGCCCTCTTCGGCCCGCGCTACTGGGAGCGCGTCGCCGTCATCAGCAACAACGACCTGGCCTACGAGGGCCCGCAACTGAGCTACGTGGCGCTCGACGAGCTGCTGGGCGACCTGCGCTTCCCGGCGCACGGCCGCAAGGAGGGCATCCTGCCGACCATCGTCTCGTCGCTGGTGTCGAACCGCGTCGGCTATATCGCCTTCGGCGCCACCATCGAACGGGCGCGGGAGCTGGAGCGCGAGTTCCACCGGCGGCTGGCCGGCTCGGGCCGCCCCCTCGCCGTTCGCTGAACCGGCCGTGGGGCAGGCTTCTCAGCCTGCCCATCGTCCACTACAAAAAGGGAACTGGGGCAACTCTGGGACGAGGTCTTTCGACCCTGCCCCTCAGTTCCCCCAGTTCCTCCAGTTCCCTCAGTTCCTCTGGTTCCCTCTGCTCTTCGCAGCTATTGCACCTGGGGCTCGGCCACCGCCATCGGGTAGCCTGCCGGCGCCTGGGGCTGGAGGTCGGCGCCCAGCATTACCTGGCCGCCCTCCAGCAGGCCGGCCACACTCTTGCGGCTGCAGCGGGCCTGGTCTTGGCAGTAGGTACAGCCGGCAGGGCACTGGCTGTGGTAGCCCTCGGGCTGGCTGTAGGCGCAGATCTTGCCCTCAAAGTTGCGCACGATGGCCTTGCTGTCCGACATCGAGATCAGGTACTGCGGCAGGATGGGCACCTTGCCGCCACCGCCGGGCGCGTCGATGCAGAACTGCGGCACTGCCAGGCCCGTGGTGTGGCCGCGCAGGTTCTCGATGATCTCGATCCCCTTGGCCACCGACGTGCGAAAGTGCTCGATCCCCTGCGACAGGTCGCACTGGTAGAGGTAGTACGGCCGCACGCGGATGGTGAGCATGAGCTGCATCAGGCGCTTCATGATGTGCGGGCAGTCGTTGATGCCGCGCAGGAGAACCGTCTGGCTGCCCAGCGGGATGCCTGCGTCGGCCAGCCGCGCGCAGGCCTGCTTGACCTCGGGCGTCACTTCAGCCGGATGGTTGAAGTGGATGTTGATGTAGAGCGGATGGTAGCGCCGCAGCATCTCCACCAGCTCGGGCGTGATGCGCTGCGGCAGGTACACCGGCACTCGCGTGCCCAGGCGGATGATCTCCACGTGGGGGATCGCCCGCAAGCGCGCCAGCAGGTACTCGATGTGTCGGTCGCTCATGATCAGCGGGTCGCCCCCGGAGATCAGAACGTCGCGGACCTCGCCGTGCTCGGCCACGTAGCGCACTGCCCGGTCGATCTGCTCGAGGCTCATCACCTGTTGCTTGGCGCCCACCAGCCGCCGCCGCGTGCAGTGTCGGCAGTACGACGCGCATTGGTCGGTCACCAGCAGCAGCACCCGGTCGGGGTAGCGGTGCACCAGGCCCGGCACCGGCGAGTGCTCGTCTTCGCTGAGAGGGTCGGCCATATCGGCCTGGCCGATCACCAGTTCCTGAGTGGTGGGCACCACTTGTCGCCGTAGAGGGCAGTTCGGGTCGTGCGGGTCCAGGAGGGAAGCGAAATAGGGGGTAATTGCCATGCGCAGGTGCTGCAGGGCACGGGCCACCCCCTCTTCTTCTTCCGGCGTCAGGGTCAACACACGCTTGAGGTCCGCCACACCGGTGAGGCGGTGGCGCATCTGCCAACGCCAGTCACTCCACAGGGAGTCCGGAACAGCCTCCCAAACCGGAGCTCGTCGCGAGCTCAGTTGGGGAGGCTTAGCGCCCGGAGGTTCTTCAAGGTCCCGCTGCATCATGTTCTTCTCCTCCTAATCTCCCCCTTTGATGGGTATCCACGCCGCGTTTGGGTCTGCCGACCAGAAATGGGGCAGCCGCTCAATGGCTCTCCGTTCCACGCGCAGAATGATGCGATCGCCTTCGACCCGTTCGATGTATTCGATGGGGATGCTGACCTCTCGGGTCACCACAACGGCTTCGCGCCACACCAGGTACAGTGGCTGTTCGGTCAGCGGATCGACCAGGACCTCGGCCACCGGGCCCACCGGGCCATCCTGGCAGCGAATCTCTTTGCCCCGCATGTCGCCGGCCAGCAGGCCGGCGATCTCGGGTGGGGCTTCCCGTTCCATGGTTATGCCTCCCGGGGCTGCGGCGGATGCCGGGCGCTCCACAACACAACGCCCCGGCGCATGGGCCGGGGCTCGCGCGACGGCGTTCCGTCGTGGACCTCATGGCGCATTATAGCACAAATGCCGGCGTTGACCAGGGCCTGGCAGTGATGTTCCAGTAAAGAGCCAGTGAAGATTCGGTGAAGGCTCTGCCCTGGCGCGCCGTCAGGATTCGCGGCCGGGAGCGCTGACCAGGTACCCAAACCCCCGCACCGACTGCACATAGTCGGCGTGCTGGGCCTCCAGGCCCAGGCGCCGCCGGATCTGGCGCACGTGGACTTTGACGAGCTCACGGGCCTCGGCCTCGTCGCCCTCGTAGCCCCACACGGCCTTGAGCAGTTCCTGCGCTCCCACCACGCGCCCGCGGTTCTGCGCCAGGTACACCAGCAGGCGGAACTGGATGGGTGGCAGGGGAATGTGCTGGCCGCGGAAGGTGACGCGCTTGGTGGCCGTGTCAATCACCAGGTCGCCCACCTGCAGGGTTTCGCCATCGCGCTGCGCCAGCAAGGTCTGTGCCTGAGCCACGGCCACCCGCCAGCGGTCGACGTCGGCCGCGCTCACAGGCAGAGAGGCAGGGGCGAGGGGCAGGATGAGGAGTGGCGGTTGGCGGCGGCCCAGCACCCGGAAGACCACGTCGGCATCTGCCTCGAGTTGGCGGCTATCGGCAATGAGCAGGTCGGCCGGCCGGGTTTCGACGAGCGACAACGCCTCCAACACAGTGGCTGCGACCCGCACGTGGTGCCCAAGGTGCTCCAGGAGCCCCTGCATCTGGTTGGCAGCATCGAGGCCGCCGACGACAAGAAGAATCTCCACGCCTATGCGGGCGCTCATCCAACCATACTTGAGTGGCGTTGGCCTGCCGGGGCGCCGGCCCCAGCCCTTGCGCCCAGGGGCAGGCCGGCCACCGGCCGAGCCCTCTTTCGTTGCGAGTGCCCTTCCCTCCTCGCGCGCTATTATACGTCGTGCCCCAAGCCACCGCAAATGGCAGCAGCACCGTGACGGCGCAAAGCTGCGTCAAGAGCCTGGGCTCGAGCCGGGTTTCTCGCTGGGCCGCCACCCGGCCCCTGCCCAGGACGGGGGGGGGTGGGGGGGGGCGGGGCCGGCGGCGCGGCGCACCTGG
>Ga0078972_1013307_pt1 | contig 13655 bp, 11 predicted proteins | sample YelNatPaOPGAMG01_FD_67568 | JGI IMG/M metagenome (GOLD analysis project Ga0078972, IMG submission 67568) | Hot spring thermophilic microbial communities from Obsidian Pool, Yellowstone National Park, USA - OP-RAMG-01 (SPADES assembly) (version 2) | ecosystem: Environmental > Aquatic > Thermal...
CAATCCCCCCTTAAATATCTAAAAAAATATATATTATTAAATAATTTAAGTCAAATACAAATTAATAAAAAAATATATTAGAGTTTAAAGAAATTAAATAACTACAATAAAAATATTAATATCTTACAATTTAGCTACATTATATATTTAAAAGACACGCTAGCTTTGCCCCAGCGAGTCAAAGCTAGCTCTGATGAATGCTAAGCTACCTCTCTTACGAGAGGAACCATGCTAGCTTAGCATTCATAAGGTCTTTTAAATATATAATGTAGCTAAGTAAATAATTTAAGGAGAGAATTTAAAAATTTATTTTGGTTTATGTATTGAAAATTCTTTTTTTACTCTTTGAAACATTAACTCCATAACTTCGCTAACAGTATGATCTAAATTATTATTATCAATTATTTTAATTTTATTCAAATTTGAAAGCTCTTCTATATAATTTTGTATATGTCTTATATTTTTTAAATGCCTTAAATATTTTTGCATTGGTCTTGAACCCTGAGTTTCATAGGTTCTTTTAACAAAATGCTCCCTATGAATATTTTCATCTTTAACTATAATAACAAAATATTCAATTAATGCCTTATCAGCAAATTCTTTAATTTTTAAAAAACCTGGTACTATATGTGCTCCTTCTAATATAGTATCAGTTTTTTCCTCAATACTTCTTCTTATAATAGCTTCAATTCCAACATTAACAGCCATAACTTGCTCTCTAAATCCAAGTATAATTGGATCTACTCCAGCAGGAACTAATGAAAGATATTTATATGCATTATAAGACGAGCCTTGAAGAGGCCTAATTAATTTATCTGATATTGAGGTTCTCATTACTTCTCTTATAGCATCTGTTGAAACTACCCTGGCAATATTAAGTCTGTTTGAAATTATTGTTGCAACAGTTGATTTTCCTGCCCCAGTTGAACCTCCAATTAAAATTATTATTGGTTTTTTTAGCTTACCAACAGATTGCCATAATAAATACTTTTCAGCATACTCAGCACTTACTTCATCCTTTATAAATCTAAAAACTAAAGTTCTTAATTCTTCTAGAGATATAAAAGTAACTTTATTTTTTAATAAATATTCTTGGATATCCATAGCAATTTTGTGAGCTAATATAATATCAATACCAGTTATAGCTATTGAGTTAGCTAATATACCTTTCGAAAATGGAAGTCCTCCTTTTTTCCTGTCCGATATAACAATCATTTTAAATTCAGGATTTTCAGAGCTAATTAAATTATTTTTGTCCATAATTTTTATTTTTAATTTTTTAAAAATCTACTTTAAATTATTTTTTAAAAGAAAATTAATTTAAAATAATTTATTTTAATTAATAAAATAACTTGCAAATTTTTTAATTAAATTTTTTTAATACTATCATATATTTTAAACAAATCTTTGTAAAAATTATTTTTATTATTTAATATTTTTGGAATATTATTCATATATATAACTTCTTTATTTAATTTAAAAGCAAAATCAGTAACAACATCTACGGATGCAGCTTTAAGTTCTGTAACTATAACATCAAAATCTTTAAAAGATTGAAGATCGTTTCTTAATAGCAATCTGTTTGATAAATTAAAGGTTATTCCATTAACAACACAGTTAAATTCTTTTTCTATATATTGCTTTATTTTATTGCCAATTTTTTTATTTGCAGTAGTAGCAATTATAATTTTTTTATTTTTAATATCACCAAGGGGTTTTGGTCTGAATATTGTTTTATAAATTATAGCATTTGGATTAATTAAGTGTATATTTTCTTCTAATACTTTAATATTTTTAATATTTGAAATTGGATATTCACAATTTGTTAAAATTATAATATTTGAAATCAAAATTCTATATACTCCAAGATACCCAACAATATCTTCCCATTTTTGATTTGCCCCTATTACACAAAGGTTAGCATCCGTATTAACATCTGGAAGTGATGCACCGCTCCCTTCAAAAATGATTAAATCAAAATTTAAAGAATCTGCAATTTTAGCTCCATCAATAACATTGGATAAAAAAACTTTACCGCCAAATCCTCCTCCACATCTTCTACAACCAATAGTTGTAATTTTACTCATTAATGCATCTTCTATATAATCAGAAGAAGCATGGAAACCTTTATTACTTAATTCCAATAAATATTTAGGAGTAATTTCTATATCTTTTCCCTTTAGCAATTGAGGCTCTTTTGGTCCACCTCTTCCCATTGCTACTATTGCCACTTCAACATTATTTTCTTTAAAAATATTTGCAATAAATGAACTTATTGCAGTTTTACCAATTCTTTTTTGCGTGCCTATTATTGAAATGGATGGAGTTTTTGTTTTATATAAATTTTCTTGAAATTTAAATAAAAAATCAGGGCCAATATAACTAGCTTTTTTAAAAAAACAAAATGAAGCAATTGTCATTCTAATTTGCTGATTCACTACTGGTTCATCACTTAAATCATAAACTAAATCGGGTTTAAAATATTCTAATGCAGAAATAAAATCTTTTAAAAAATCTTTTATAATAAAAACTTCATTTCCAAAAAAATCATTAAAATCATTAGATGAAATTTTTTCAGTTCCACCTAAAAAAATTATACCGCAAAATTTTCCAGTAAATTCTTTTTCTAAAATATTAATAGCATCTAAGGTAACTTGCGGATAATGTTCTCCATCTATTATTGCAACAAGTCTTTTAAAATTATTATTTTGATTCTTTAGTAAACTGAGCATTTAATCTTTCCTTAATAACATTTCTTTGAATTCCTTCTATTTTTTCAATCTTATCAAAAGGATATCTCCTAAAAATATCTATCTTATCATCATAAATATAAATAATATTATAATTAGGTTCTATTTTACCTCTAAGTCTTAAACAAGAAACAGTTCCAGCAGTAATCATTAAAATATCTTCAATTCTCCATATATAAGGAACATGTTTATGCCCACATAATACTAAATCTACTTTCGAATCTACTAATACTTCTAACACATCACCTGCATCAGTTAAAATATTTCTTTCTCTTCCTGTATTTGGAACTGGAAGTAAATGATGGTGCATAGAAAAAATTTTAAAAGTTTTTTCATCAGTACCATTAGAAAACTCATTTTTAATCCACTTATAATATTCCCGACCAATTTGTCCATTATCTAAATCTGGTTCTGTGGAATCTGCTGCAAGTATTTTTATATTTTTATAATCAAAAGATCGGTATCTTTCTCCATAAATATCCTCAAAATGTATATATCCAACATTTCTTGAATCATGATTTCCAGGTTGAACTATTAAATTCTTACACTTAATTGGCGAAAGATAATTTTTAACTGTATCATATTCTCTTCTAAATCCATTTGCTGTTAAATCACCAGTTATTATTACTATATCTGGATTTAACTCATTAATTTCATCAATAGCTCTTGTAAGAAGACTTGGTACAAAGTGAACTTCTCCAACATGAATATCTGAAATTTGTACAATAATTATCGGCTTTTTGTTTTCTGCCATAAATTCCCCTTCCAGATTTTTCAAAAAAATTATTATTAAAAATTTACTTTTATCTAAATTAATTTAGATTTAAATATAAATCAAATTTTAATTAACTTTAATTTATTTACAACATCACTATATGTTTTTTCACCTCTTAAAATCTTAGCACAAGAATTAAAAAGATTATCATTATTTTTAATAAGTTTATAATAAAATGATGGAGATGAAAAAAATATTTTTGAAATAATTAATGATAAATTAATATTCTTAATAATTTTATCATTAATATTATTAAAATAATCAATAAAATAATAATCATTCTTATTTAAAGCATTAACAATACTTTCAAATGCTATATTTGAGCTTAAAAAAGCATTATGTAAGCCTTCTCCTGTAAAACCATCACCAAAACCAGCTGCATCTCCAATAACTATTACCCTATAACCATTTAAAAAATTATTTTTCCCTCTAACAGGAATAAAATGTGCTTTTATTTTTGATTTAATTTCAAAATTAAAATTTTTTTTAAAAAAAGCATCTGGAAAATTTTTTAAAAACCAAACTAAATATCTTTTTATATTTAAAGCATCTTTTACTGGTCCACCATCTCCGATAGATAAATATTCACGCTTAGGGAAAATCCATAAATATCCTTTTTTAACACCAGTAAAATCAAGTAAAATATTATCATTAAAATCATTAATTAAAGAAAAATCTGTTATTGGTTCTTCAATTTCATACCCAATGATTTTTTGTAATCTAATATTACTATTTAATTTTTTAAAAACTATACTTTCTGCGCCATCAGCACCAACCAATATTTTAGAAAAATAAGTATTTTCATTAGTATTAACTTTTACAATACTATTTTCAATTTCAAAATTTAAAACTTTTTCTTTAAAATTAATACTACATCCTGATTTAATAGCATTTTTTACTATGAAATTATCAAATTTTTGCCTATCTACCGTATAAATTAAATCATCATGATATTTTTTATAAAAAACATCTTTAAGTTTCCTTGAAAAATAAATTCCTGAAATCTTTTTTTCAATTATAGAATCAATATTAAACGGTAAAATTTTTAAAGCTTTCCATTGTATTCCACCTGCACAAACTTTATATCTTGGAAAACTTTCTTTTTCTAAAATTAAAGTATTTATACCTTTATTAGCTAAAAGATAGCCTAAAATAGCTCCAGAAGGTCCTGCGCCTGATATAATTACATCATAATTATTATTTTTCATGCTTAGTAAAATTTTATTGATATATAAATATATGAAGCACAATAAATAAAACTTATTGTGCTTCATAATAAAAATTAAATTAAAAATTTAAAAAAACAAAGCAAAAATAAAATTTATACATAAGCTAATTCATTTTCTTTATTAAATAGATGAATTGTATCTAAGTCTACATATAATGTTAATAACTGTCCATATTTTGCTTGGCTTCTTGGATTTACCCTAGCAGTCATTAAAACGCCGTCTAAATCTAAATAAGCATATATTTCTGCACCCATAGGTTCTGTTACTTCAACATTTGCAGTTATAGTATTTAAAGGATTTGCATTTTGTACAAAAGCACTATCTTCAAGGTTTTCAGGCCTGATTCCTAAAATAACTTCTTTCCCTTTAAGATTATTGCTATCTATAACTTTTCTTATTCTATCAGGAGTATCTATTTCGAAATTTTTATGCTTTAAGGTGTATTTATCAGTAATAACTACATCCAAGAAATTCATTGCAGGGCTACCAATAAAACCTGCAACAAAAATATTATTAGGATGGTCATAAACTTCTTGTGGTTTACCAATTTGTTGAACTAAACCATCTTTCATAATAATAATCCGGTCAGCCATTGTCATTGCTTCTGTTTGGTCATGTGTAACATATACTATAGTAGCATTTAATCTTTTATGTAATTTTGCAATTTCTGTTCTCATTTGTACTCTTAATTTAGCATCAAGGTTTGAAAGTGGCTCATCCATTAAAAATACCTTAGGATTTCTTACGATTGCTCTACCTAATGCTACTCTTTGTCTTTGACCACCTGATAATTGTTTTGGTTTTCTTTTCAAAAAATCCTCAATAGCAAGAATTTTTGCAGCTTCATGAACTCTTTTATCAATTTCTGCTTTTGGAGTTTTACGAAGCTTTAAACCAAAAGCCATGTTGTCATAAACATTCATATGTGGATATAATGCATAATTTTGAAAAACCATAGCGATGTCCCTATCTTTTGGTGGAACATCGTTTACTTTCCTGTCTCCAATGTAAATCTCACCCGATGTTATTTCCTCCAACCCCGCAATCATACGGAGTGTGGTCGTCTTGCCGCAACCTGACGGCCCAACAAGGACGACAAATTCCTCATCTTCAATTACCGTATTCATATTATTTACGGCAATAACATCTTCAAATTTTTTTGTTAAATCTTTTAATACTACTCTTGCCATTTAATCCTCCCAAATAAAATTAATAATAAATATATTCTTAGTCATTATATTAAAAAAAATTAATTATTTCTATTTTTTTAATTTTTTAAATTTATTTAAGAGAATTAAATTTTTTAAAAATCATTTTAAATATTAACTTATAAGAACTAATAAGAAGTTTTACTTTAAAATCATTTTTAAAAAATCACAAAAAATAAAATATATCAATTTATTTTCTATACATTGAAATAAAATTCATGCCATAAGGATCTCTACCAGCAAGAAAATCTGCAGCCTTAACAGCTGGTGCAAGGCTTTTCATTAAAACATCAGTTATAGGTGCACATAGCCCTGCCATTATACCCATTACAATAAAAGTAACATTTAAAAATTCTCTTGCAGGCATTCCAAAACTAATATTAGAAAAACCTCCAGTAGTAGAAACTCCAAACTCTTTAACAATCATTCTCATAGTTTCAAGACAAACTTTACCAGCATTTTGGTCTGTTGCTGCTCCCATAACAAGTGGATCAAATACAAGATTTTCTCTTTTAATACCCATAGATTCAGCTCTTGAAATTATTTTTTTTGCTATTTCAAATCTAACTAAAGGATCATTTGAAATACCTCTTTCATCCATTGTTAAACAAATAACTGCTGACCCACTTTCCTTAACTAATGGAAGCATATAATCCATCGAAGCTTCTTCACCATTTAAAGAATTAATTAAAACTTTATAGTCAGAGCAAACATTTAAAGCAGCTTCAATTGCTTTATGATTAGCAGAATCTATACAAATAGGTCTATCAGTTACTTCCATTACTTTTTTTACAGCTTTTGGTAATAATTCAACTTCATCAACACCAACAGCTCCAACATTTATATCAATAATATGAGCACCTGCATTTGTTTGTTCAATAGCATCCCTTTCTACTATATCAAGTTTTCCTTGCTTTAATTCTTCAGCTAAAGATTTTCTCCCTGTTGGATTAATTCTTTCTGCAATAAATACAGTTGGTAAGCTTTGACCAAACTTTACTTCGCAATTTCTACCAATTAACACTGTTTCCATATAGTCTCCTCCCTTTTTCTTTTTTTTATAAATAAAAATTAAAAATTATTTTAAGTATCTAAAATTTTGTATTAAAGCTATATCCTAAAAATTAGCTATATTTTATAAATTATTTTAACTAATTTATTATCTATTAGATATTTATTGATTCAATGAGGGCTAAGCAGGGCTAAGCTACCTCTCTTACGAGAGGAACTATGCTAACTTAGCCTTCATAATAGCTAACTTTGACTCGCTGGGACAAAACTAGCATGTCTTTTAAATATTCTAATAGGTAATTAACAAAGTTTTTATATTTTATTTTTATTATCACAAAATTTTAAATGCTATAATTTTAGATGCTATAATAATTAATTAAACATATTTTTTATATAAAGAAATAAATAAATTAATAAATTTTTCATTTATTTCAGGTAAAGATATAGAAAATCTTATATATTCAGGGAAACCTAAAAAATCACCATTTCTTACCATAAAACCATTTTTAAGTAAATCTTCTATTAGTTCATTGGTATTTATACCAGTCTTAACTAAAATAAAATTTGAATGGGATTTTACATATTCAATATTTTCATTATCAAATATTTTAAATATTTTTTCTCTTTCGTTTACAATAATTTTAATATTTTTATTAATGTTTTCTTCATCATCTAAAGAAATTGCGGCTGCTATTTGTGCTATTGAATTGACAACAAATGGTTGCATTAATTTTGAAATATTTAATATTAAATCCTTATTTCCAACCCCATACCCAATTCTAAGACCGGCAATCCCATATATTTTTGAAAAAGTCCTCATAATAAATAAATTATCAAATTTGTTTAAATATTTTATTGAGTTTATCTTGTCTTTATCTAAAACAAATTCTATATATGCTTCATCGAGCACTATTAAAATATCGTTACTTACATTATTTAAAATAAATTCTAAGTCATTAGATGAAATAATCGTGCCTGTTGGATTATGGGGACTAGTTAAAAAAATGATAGCAGTATCTTTATTTATACTTTTTACTATAGATTTAACATCTTGCTTATAATTAACTAATGGAACTTTAATAATCTTTGCATTATTTTTTAAAGCTGATTTTTCATAAGTTAAAAAAGTAGGGTTAGGCACAATAATATTTTTTTTATCATCTAAAATAGCATCACAAACCATTTCAATTACATGATCAGTTCCATTACCAAAAATTATACTTTCTTGCTCCACTCCAAGTTTATAACTAAGTTTTTCTCTTAATTGTCTACAATAGCTATCAGGATAATATTTAACATCTTCAAAACCAGATTTAAAAAATTCAAGAACTTTTGGTGATGGACCTAAAATATTTTCATTTGAAGCAAGTTTATAAACTTCTTTTAGATTATATTTCTTTTTAACATCTTCAATAGTTCCACCAGGAATATATTCTGGTAAATTTAAAATCCAAGGTTTAATTTTTATTTTTGTCATATTCGAAAAATATAAATTTTTAAATTTTTCATTATATATTAATTTAATTAATTTATAGCTTATTTATATTTAAATCTAACAGAAACAGAATTTTTATGAGCAAGAAGATTTTCGGTTTGCGCTAAATCTTCAATAAATTTTCTTTCCTCGTTTAAAGCATCATAATCATAATATGTAACACCACTTTTTTTAAAGAAATCATACACCCCAAGTGGAGAGGAAAATTTTGATGTTCCATTTGTTGGAATAACATGGTTAGTCCCGCCAATATAATCACCAACAGCAACAGGACTATAATCACCTAAAAAAATTGAACCAGCATTTTTTATACTTTTTAAAGTTTCTTCAGGATTTTTTGTCATTATTTCTAAATGTTCAGGTGCTATTTCATTTGATATTCTTATTAATAAATCCATATCTTCATTATAAATTATTTTACAATTATTTCTTAATGATTGTATAACCATATTTAAATTAAACTTATCTTTATATTGGTTATCAATAAATTCTAATTCTTCATAAATTCTAATTATAGTTTCATTAGCAATATCAATGCTATTTGTTAATAAAATGCTCTTTGCATCGGGATCATGTTCTGCTTGAGAGAGTAAGTCTGCGGCAATAAATGTTGGGTTGGCATCTTTATCTGCAATTATAGTAACCTCACTTGGCCCTGCAAGGCTATCAATTCCCACAACACCAAATAATAATTTCTTTGCTGCTGTTACATAAATATTACCGGGTCCAACAATTTTTTGAACTTTTTTTATCTCTTCATTTTTAATATTATTTTCTCCATAAGCCATTAAAGCAACTGCTTGAGCCCCACCAATTTTATATATTTCATTAATATTTAAAAATTTAAATAAGTATAATAACAAATCATTAAGTTTGCCATCTTTTAATGGAGGTGTGCATACAACTATTTCCTTTACACCTGCAACCTGTGCAGGAATAACTGTCATTAATACAGATGAAGGATAGACATATCTTCCCCCTGGAATATATACACAAATTCTATCCAAAGCTAATGAAATTTGGCCTAATTTTTTATAATCTTGACATTTAATAAACCAACTTTTAGGTTCATGGGATAACTGTTCTTCATGAAATAATTTTATATTTTCATAACTTTTCTCAACAGCTTTAACAAGGTTAGGGGCTTTTGTTTTTATAATTTCATATCCATCATTTATTTCTTTCTTTGAAACCTTAATATCTTCAATATTTTTAAATGAAACTTTATCAAACAAATTAGTATATTTTATAGCAGCTTCTAAACCATTACATTTAACATCATTAATTATATCTTTTACTGAATTTATTACACTGTCTGGAATTTCAAAATTGGTTTCATATAAAAACCTAGCTTCATCAATATCTTTTATTTTATTTACTTGTAATGAAAAATTTTCTTCCATTTTTAAATATTTTTAATTGTTAATATTATTTTTTAAAAAATTAATAAATTAAAATTATTATAAAAATAAAAAATTTAAAAGCTTTAAAATAAATTTTTAAAATTTATAATTTTTATCTTGTTAATATATTAAAAATAATTACATAAAACAATATATAATTTTAATTTTCATCATTTTAATTTAAAATTTATTTTTAAATGGAAAAGGAAACTTATAAAAAAAAATTACTTTTACATGCATGCTGCGCAACATGTGTAGGCTACCCTTATGATTTTCTTTCAAATGATTTTAATGTAACAATTTTTTATTATAATCCAAATATTTATCCTAAAGATGAATATTTAAAAAGATTAGAAGATGTAAAAAAATTTTGTGAGATAAAAAAAATAAATTTAATTATTGGAGAATATAATAATAAGGATTGGGAAAATTTTATAAGTGGTTTTGAGTCAGAGCCTGAGGGTGGAAAAAGATGCGAAAGATGTTTTATGTTTAGACTAAGAAAAACTGCCAAAATTGCAAAAATTAATAATTTTGATTATTTTACTTCTACTATGAGCGTAAGTCCTCATAAAAATTTTTTAACTTTAAATAAAATTGGTAAAGAACTTGAAAATGAAATTCAAATTTCGTATTTAGAATCAAATTTTAAAAAACAAGATGGATATAAGAAGACAATAGAAATTAGTAAAAAATTTAATTTTTATAGACAAAATTATTGTGGATGTAAATATAGTATAAAAAAACTCAATAAAGAATAAATTGAAACAATAAAATTATAATATTGAAATAATAATTATAATAATTAGCTTATAAGTAAAATAAAATAATAATAGTAATAATAATATAATAATAATAATATAAGAAATCTATTCTTTATCTCTTTAATATCTTTTTAAATTTATTTTAACTACAAAATTTTAAGAAGTTTTTATATCAAAACAAATAATTAAATAAAGCATTCATTATTTCATTATATTATTTATTTTCATTATCTTTCTCTAAAGATTCTTCTTTTTTTTGTGCTATGAATTTGCTTACAATAATATTAGTTATAATTAATGAAACTATGATGGTAATGCCACAAATTATATAAACTACTTTTATTGGTCCAACATACGAACTATCAATTCTAACTGATTCAATAAAAATTCTATATAAAGAGTAAATAATTAGATATGTATTAATAATTAAGCCATTTGGATATTTATTTGGATTTTTTTTAAACTTATAATGCATAAACATTAAAATTCCAAATAATATTAAATTAGCTAGTGACTCATATAAAAATGTTGGATGAAAATATTGAGAATCAATATAATCAGGTGGTCTATTTTCTGGTGCTATATAAATTCCAATTTTTGAACTTGTTGGACGTCCAAAAGCTTCTTGGTTGAAAAAGTTTCCCCATCTTCCTATTGCTTGTGCAATTGCTACTCCAGGAATAATTGCATCTGAATATGCCCAAAAACTTATTTTTCTTATTCTAGCAAAAATTATTAATGCGATTACACCACCAACAATAGCACCTTGTATTGCAAGTCCACCCTGTCTATAAGCAAAAATATATGAAGGATGTTTAGAATAAAAAGACCAATTTACAAAAACATGAAGTAGTCTTGCACCAATTATTCCACCAATAATTGCAAATGGTGCAAAATTTATTATTTCATCTGCTTTTAACTTTCTATATTTTGCAATATAGTAAGAAAGAACAATAGCAAGGATAAGCCCAATTGCTATTAAAATTCCATACCACCTTATCTCTATTTTACCAAAAAGGTTAAACGCTACTGGATTTATATTCAAATTATCCTCCCTAATTTTCTTAAATTTTAATTCTTAAATTTTCATAATTTAATTTTATTAAAAAATATAAATTAATTTTTCTTTATAAATAAAAAAAATAATTAATTTTAATATTATTGATTTATTTTATTTATTTTGCAACTAAACAATAAAAATAGTTAATATCTAAAATTTTATGATAATAAAAATGCTAAAAATTTCTTACTTACCTATTAGATGTTTAAAAGACACGCTAGCTTTGCCCCAGCGAGTCAAAGCTAGCTCTGATGAGGGCTAAGCTACCTCTCTTACGAGAGGAACCATGCTAGCTTAGCCCTCATAAGGTCTTTTAAATATCTAATAGGTAAAAGGTAATAAATTGATTTTTTAATATATAGTTGAGTCATAAAATTTAAGTGCTAATATGTTAAGATTTTTAAAAGTTTTGCGTTAATTAATTTAATATACTTAATATCTTTAACACATTTAATATTCTTTTATTCTTAATATAGCATATGGGCTTATATCTTCTATATCTTTTAAAACTACCTTATCATTAGGATTAGCAGTATCTGAAACAAAATCATCATTATTTTTTATTATTACTATCTCATTAATTTTTACTACTCTTGGCATTTTAAATGGCTCTAATATTTCTATATATTCACCTTGTTTAAATTGATTTTTAACAAGTATTTGTGGTTTTTTATATTTTTGATTTAATTTATCATATAATCCAACAAATCTATATTCTTTAATATAACCAACACCTTCATTATCTTCTAATTCTTTATAATCATCTAAAAACATAAACCCTAAAGTATAATTTCTATGGCTACATTTTGATAATTCATTCATTAAAAAATTAATATTTTCTTCATTAAATTCATTATTTTTTATATATTCAAGTGCTTTTTTATAAACCCAAACAGTTTGAGCTATATAGCTTTCTGTTTTCATCCTTCCTTCAATTTTAAAAGCTGAAACACCTGCATTAACCAGTAAATCTAATTTTGGTAAAAGGCATAAATCTCTCGAATTATATATAAAAGTACCTTTATTATCTTGGACAATATTAAAAAATAAATTTGGCCTTTCTTCTTCCATAAGATAATATTTCCATCTGCAACTATGAGCACATTCTCCCTTATTTGCATCTCTTCCAGCCATGTATTTGCTTAACATGCACCTTCCAGAGTAAGAAATGCATAATGCACCATGAATAAATACCTCAATTTCAATATCAGTATTTTTAATAATTGTCTTTAAATCTTCAAATTTAATTTCTCGAGCAATATTAATTCTTTTCGCACCAAGTTCTTTATATAAATTAACACCATAACTATTAGTTATATTTACCTGTGTGCTAATATGAATGTTTGGATTTTTAAAATATGAAGAAATTAATTTTAAAACTGCAGGATCACTAATTATAAAACCATCAAAATTTATATGTTTTATTTGGCTTAAATATTTTTTTAAATCATTAATTTCATTTTCAAATATTATAGAATTTACAGTTAAATATACTTTTACATTTTTATTATGGCAATAATTTACAGCTTCTTCTAATTCATTAATTGAAAAATTGCGACCAAAACTTCTTAAATTAAAAATTTTACCACCAATATAAACAGCATCAGCTCCATATTCTACAGCATACTTTAAAGTTTTTAAGTTTCCCGCTGGCACAAGAAGCTCTGGGATTTTAACATTATTTTTATTTTTTTTATTTTCTATGTCTATTTTTTGGCTCACTTTATTTTAAAAAATTATAATTATATTATTTTATTTATTAAAAATTTTATTTATTAAAAAAACTTTATTAATTATTTAAAAATTTGCTATTGAAGTAAGAAATAATAAAAATAATATACACTATTTTTTATCTACCAAGTATTTTAAAAGACCTTATGAAGGCTAAGCTAGCATGGTTCCTCTCGTAAGAGAGGTAGCTTAGCCTTCATCAGAGCTAGCTTTGACTCGCTGGGGCAAA
>Ga0078972_1013309_pt1 | contig 13652 bp, 15 predicted proteins | sample YelNatPaOPGAMG01_FD_67568 | JGI IMG/M metagenome (GOLD analysis project Ga0078972, IMG submission 67568) | Hot spring thermophilic microbial communities from Obsidian Pool, Yellowstone National Park, USA - OP-RAMG-01 (SPADES assembly) (version 2) | ecosystem: Environmental > Aquatic > Thermal...
GCTAGATGCAATATCGGGAAGATAAGGGACTTGAAATAAGGGGACGAAATGGGAATAAGGGGACGGTTCTCTTTTGAACCTGATATTTGCTAAAATAATTACGGTTAACATATAATATAAATATGCCAAGGCCGCCACGTCTACTCTTATCACAAAGCTACTATCATATAATAGCCCGCGGTAATAATCAACATACTATCTTCGAGAGACGTGAAGACTTCCTTTATTATTTGGATCTGATTAGGAAATATAAAAGCGAACATCCTTTTGATATATTCCACTACTGTTTAATGCCCAACCATGTCCATTTTTTAATTAAAACTAATAAGGCCAGTGATTTTTCTACCTTTATGAAAAAACTCAATCTGGCATACTTTCATCATTATCGCCAATCTTATGGCTGGTCGGGTCATTTCTGGCAAAACCGGTTCAAAAGTCAGCCTGTTGGCAAAGATGCGTATTTTATTCAATGCGGAAAATATATTGAATTAAACCCAGTGAGAGCAAAACTGGCAGACAAACCAGAAGATTATTCCTATTCAAGTTATTCATATTATACCAAGGGCAAGAAAAACGATTTGCTGACTAAGGATATTTTTTACGACAGGCTAGGAAAGAATGATTTGGCTCGACAGCAAAATTATCAGAGGCTAATCATAGATGAAGCAGCCAAGAATAGCTACCTAAAACCCGTTTGGGGATCGGACCCTCAACGATATCACGAAACTAGAAAAATCCGTTACCATCTAAAGAAGAAATTTAAAAAATAGCAAAAACCGTGCGTAAAAGAGAACCGTCCCCTATTTGCCGTCCCCTATTTGCGTCGTCCCCTATTTGCTATTTGGGCCTATTTGGGCTGTTTAATTATTTTTACTAATAATTTTTTGGATTAGTTCGTTATATTGTAATAATTCTTCATCACTGAGGTTGTCAAAAAGAGTGGCGATTTTTTTGATAAAACAGGACTTGAATTTTTTGATTGGGTCTATCGCTTTCTCAGAAGGGGCGATTTGGACGAAGCGGTGGTCTTGGGGATGATTTTTTCTGATGAGATAGCCATTTTTGACCAAATCCTCAATCAGTTGGACCACGGCACTGGGAGAGATGGATAATTTTTCCGCCATCTCTTTAACACTGATATTTTTTTGACGCATCACAATAAACAAAATCTGCGCCTGGGCAGGAGTAATGGGACATCTCTCTAAGCCCCTGTGACCTTCTGTCATTATTCTTCGGGCCAAGGTACGAAAATTCTCAATAATTTCTTCAATAAGTTGTTTTCTATTCTTCATATCATTTTGAATTATTTGGTAATAACCCGCTTAAATACCGGCACAGAGATACTTAAAGTCGCAACGCCAAAAATTAGTAAAATTAAAACTTCCATCCGTACAGCGCTAAAACCGGCGCCCAAAACCATCACCTTGCGCAGGGCCTGAATCGCATAGGTTAAAGGAATGGCGTAAGCAATTTTTTGCATAATTGGCGGCATCAGCAAGATGGGGAAAAAGACACCGGATAAAAAGAGCATCGGAAACTGAAACATAAAAAGCAATTGGGTAGCAGTCTCTTGCTCGGCAGCAATAGCAGAAACCAAAATTCCTAAGCCAACAAAAGAAAAGATACCCAACAGAAGCAACAGAATCACCAATAAAAGACTGCCTTCAACCTTCACCCCAAAAAGTAAAAAGGCCAAAAGCAAAACAATCGCTCCTTGTATAAGTCCACGGATGGCTTGGGAAAAGGCTTTTCCTAAAACAATTGACAAGCGATTAACAGGCGAAATCAAAAGGCCGTCTAATGTCCCTTGCTCTTTTTCCCGGGCGATAGAGGCAGCCAATCCGGTTAACACTGCGGTCATTACAATCATTGCCACAATCCCCGGTGCCACAAACTCAAAGTAATTAGGATTGCCGGGAATAATTCCTTGAATTTTGGTAACCAACGGCATAATGATTGTTTGAAGAGAAATTGGCCGTCCTTGAGCCAACGCGCTAATCTTTTGAATGCTAATTTGCCGACTATATTCTTCCACTACTTTTGCCAGCACCTGACTAACCATTTGCGAAATCTGAGGATTGGCCTGGTCTTCCACGATTGTTACCTCTGCCTGCTTGTTTTGGGCTATCTTTTTTGAAAAATCTTCAGGAATAAATAAGCCGCCTGAAATTTCCTGCTTTTTGACGCCTTCTTTGACTGCTTCAAGACTATCGTATGACTTGACTGTAAAAGCGTTGTTATCTCCCACCAATTTAAGCTTGGAAATAACGTCCACCAGTTTTTGACTCATCTCTTGACCATTTTTGTTGGCGATGCCAATGGGAACATTCTTTAGACTGTTTTGATTAGGAAAGATATAACCCACCAAAATCATCATAAACATTGGCATAATAACAAAGGTTGCCAACCGCAAGTGGTCGCGGGTAAATTCCAAAAGGTCTTTTTTGGTGATTTGCCATAAATCTTGTAAGGTTTTCATCTTATCCTACTTTCTGTTTTGTGTCCAAAGCCGTGACGACGAGCTTTGGTAGAATTAGATATTTTAGCCACATCGCGAATGTCTGTACCGGTAATGGCCAAAAAGACATCTTCCAAGGTAGGGTTGTCTTTTTCTTTGACGGTTTTTTTGAGATTTGCCACTGTATCACAAGCAGCGATTTTGCCATGGTCAACAATAGCAATACGGTGGCACAATTCTTCGGCTTCCAGCATATCATGAGTAGTCAAAACAATTGTCACTCCTTGCTGATTTAATTCTCTGATAAACTGCCTGATTAAGTGAGTAGTTTGCGGATCCAGGCCCAACGTCGGTTCATCAAGAAATAAAATCTCGGGTTGGGTTAATAATGCCCGAATGATATTAACCCTTTGTTTCATTCCTGTGGAAAAGGTCTCCACACGATGATCAAGCCAATCTTCCATCTTTAAACGTTTTGCCCATTTTTCAATTCTTTCTTTGATTTGTTCTTTTGGCAAATGAAAAAGTCGGCCGAAAAAGGTCAAATTCTCCCGAGCCGTAAGATGACCATAAAGAATAATTTTCTCTGCCACCAAACCGATATGCTTTCGCGCCTCATCCTGCTGTTTAACAATGTCATAACCAGCCAAAATGGCTTTACCCGAAGTAGGGCGCAATAAGGTCGTTAACATTCGGATGGTTGTGCTTTTGCCCGCGCCATTGGGTCCCAAAAGTCCGAAAATCTCTCTCTTTTTAACCCCAAAACTCACCCTATCCACCGCGATAAAGTGTCCAAATCTTTTGGTGAGATTTTGCACTTCAATGATGTTTTCCATCCGTTACTCCTTGTATTAATTTTAATTAAGCTACTTAATAGTTTAGTTCCTTAATTATTTCTTGTCAAGACCCTATCCTTAAAAAATAACCTCGCCTTTCGCCGTCCTTTCTCGCCAACAGGAAATTCAACTTGAAAAATGTTGATCCACATAAACAAAGTAGGGTATTCGTTGACAGAAAAAATTTTTATATAAAGGAGGGTTTTGTGCTATAATACAACAAAATGAGGAAAATGAAAAAAGTTTTTGTTATTCTTCTGGTATTTCTCATCTTGGCGGGTTTTTTTGTTTTTTTAGGCGCTTCGAAGAAGAAAAAAACTGCTTCCACGTCAACCAAAACAGAAGTTGGGGTTGAAAAGTGGGAAGAGGAAGGTTTAAGGATAGGGGGTAACTATTGCGATGCTGAAATCGTTAGATTAGATGATGGGCGTTTGAGAATCTACTATGCCTTAGAGCCAGAAGTGCCTGGATTTGCTGGTCAAATCTATTCCGCTGTTTCAGAAGATGGTTTAAATTTCAAAGAGGAAGGAGAGGTAATGCAAGGAGCAACCTTCCCTTCGGTAATTAAATTGCCCGATGGGAGATGGCGAATGTATTATCAAAAAGCCGGAGCCATCCGAAGTTCAATTTCAGAAGATGGGCTTAGATGGACGGAAGAGAAAGGGGCGAGGATAGAAAAAGGAGAAAAGGGTTCTTATGATGATAATAATGTGGCCAGCCCAACCGTGATTCAATTAAAAAACGGACAATATAAGATGATTTATCGCGGTTCGGTGAAAGGAAAGTATGATCCATACTCTCAACAGGATGAGATTACGCGATTATTGTCTGCCACTTCTTCTGATGGTCTTTCTTGGCAAAAGGAGCCAGGCATTGTCGTTGATTCAATGAATGAAGAATTTCATGGTCAGGTGGATGGTCCGGAATTGGTCTATTGGGATGATGGGAGTTTGAAATTGTATTTTCAAAGTTTCTCGGGTGTTTATGTTTCTGAGATTTCAGAAGATGGAAAAGTTTCTTCTCCAAAAATGGTTTTAGAAGCAAAGGGGCCCGAGCATGCTCCTTCTGATGTGACGATATTAAAGATAGGAGGGAAGTGGCGAATGTATTTTGGCATTCATACAAAAGGGATTTATAGTGCCGTTTTAAAATAGGAGGCTGATGAGAAGGGTTTTGTTTGCTTTAAGAAATTTAGGGCCAGGACCGCACAAAAAACCCAGCCAAATCACTACCGCCCCGGTCAAGGACCCATTTGAGCAAGGGTTTGATAAAGAGGCAGCCACTTCGGACCCCTTTGCCGACCCCAACGGCCCCTTTTATCACAATGTTAAATTAGCGACCTCAAGTGATGGGATGAATTTTACCGATACTGGCCGAGTCCACCGACGGAACCACTTGGCAGAACGAGACAATTTCCTTAAAAAGACCGCCGGCCGGCAAAATCATTTGTGACCCAGCCCCAGTTAAAGTAGGCGATAAGTGGTTTTTGTTTTGTAAAGAAGGACCAGCTTAACATTTATATTGATATCAAGAAGGTTGGATGAAAAAGAATTTTTTCATTATAGGGATAGTTCTTTTGGCGGTTATTTTGGGATTCGTTGGCTATCTTGCGTCCCAAGGGTCCAAGCAGAAAAAAATTAGTCCCACCACCCCCGCTAAGCAAGTAAATTGGACTTTATATCAAGACTCCCACGGATTCTCGGTTTTGATGCCCGCAAGTTTCAAAACCAAGATTAATGATTGGGGGTTGATTATGATTGGTCAAGATCCGGAAAACAAAAAAGGTCCGACTGCTTTTGCCACAACAATGATTTTTGACCAACCCCAAAGCAATGAGAAAATTTTAGAGGCTGTTCTGCCCGATTTAAAAAAGACCTTCCCAGACCTTGAAATCATCAAAAAGCGCAATTTAGAAAAATACCAAGCCCTGGTTTGTCAGATTAAATATTCAAGTAGCGAATACGCAGGCGCAATGTTGGTAGTGTCAAAAGATAAAAATGCCTTTGTTTCTGGTCTTTTAAATAAAAAGGAGGACTTTAAGAATTCGCGACCCATTTTATTAAAAATACTTTCTAGTTTTAAATATGACAAGGCGTTGCAGAACCCTACCAAAATAGCGGGTTTAATAGAAATGACTCCTTGGAAAGATCCCAATGAAGGCGCCTTTACCATTGACGTGCCCAAAGGCTGGGAGGCAGAAGGTGGTCTGGTTAGGCCATATATTGATGCAGGAATAAAAATCGCGGTTAAAAAAGAAGACAAAGGAATCCAAATTGAAAATCCTTATCCCCCGATCTATGTTACGCCTAACTGGGCCTTGGAAATGGGTGGTTTTAAGGAAGGTTCTCATTATAATCCTTCCGGTGGTTTGGTCCAGGATATGATTGTGATGAAGGAAAAAACAGCCAAAGAGTATCTCCAAACCATTTTACCTAATAAGTTGAAACTTTCTCTTTCGAAAATTGAGGCACGTCCTGATTTAGTTTCCAAAGTCCCAAAAATGCCTTGGACAACGCAGACAACAGCAGCTGAAGGAAGACTAACTGGTGAGGGGAAAGTCCACAAGGTGATTGTCATCGAACAAGGAATGAAAATGGCCGAAACAGGACTTTGGGCAGTTATTTTGGTTCACTATTGGGCAAAGGAAGACGAAATTGGCTTAGTGGAAGAGATTCTTGAGAGAATGGAAAGATCCTTCCACTTAGATGAAACCTGGGCAAAAAGAGAACAAAAAGAGATGGCAAAAAGAGTGGGAATCATTAATCAGACCGGCTCGGAGATTGCTGATCTCATCTCTGCTACTTTTCAATATCAGTCAGCGGTTCAAGATCGGGCAATGAGGCAATGGAGCAACGCTATGTTAGGAGTGGAAAGGGTCTACAATCCCAAGACAGGACAAGAGTATGAAGTGCCATCAGGGGCCGAACATTACTGGTCAGATGGTTATCATATTGTCGGCACAAAGGTATCTGAACCACCAACCTATTTAGATGACTGGACAGAACTTTTGACGGTGGAATAAGAGATATTACAATAGAAACAAGAGGGAGTATGGAGCAAAAGAAGAAAAAATGGAGGAAAGTTTTTAGCCTGATCAAAGATAAACAAGGGGACGAGTCACTCTTTTATCCAATGGGAGCCCATACCTTATACAATCTTGTCATTACTTTAATTAACCATGCCCATCATTGAGGTTAAACATTTAAAGAAATATTTTGGTCAAACCAAAGCGGTTTCTGGCGTTTCTTTTGTCGTGGAGCAAAGGGAGGTTTTTGGGTTTTTAGGACCGAATGGGGCAGGAAAGACAACCACGATTAGGTGCATGATGGATTTTGTTCGACCAACTGCTGGAGAAATCAAAATATTTGGCCTTGACTCAATCAAAGATTCGGTGGCGATTAAAAAAGAGATAGGATTTTTGCCTGGTGGTGTCAGATTGTATGAAAATTGGAATGGTTGGGACCACATTGAATTTCTGGAAAAAGCAAGAGGAAGACAATCAATCGCGCGGCAGCTGATTAAGCAGCTGGATTTTAACCCTGAGGCAAAATTCAAGACGCTTTCTTTGGGCAATAGACAAAAGTTGGGGCTTGTTTTGGCTTTAATGTTTCAGCCCAAACTTTTAATTTTAGACGAGCCAACATTGGGATTAGATCCTCTTTTGCAGAATATGGTTTATCAAATCTTGTTTGATTTTCATCAGAAAGGGACAACGATTTTTATGTCCTCCCATAATTTGGCTGAGGTAGAGAAAATATGCTCGAGGGTGGCGATTATTAAAGAAGGGAAACTCATTACCACAGAAGAAATAGCAAACCTGAAAAAAATGCGCATCCATCAAGTGATCGTCCATTTCAGGAGCCATTTTCGAAAAGCAGATTTTGAATGTGAGGGGGCGAAGGTGGTGGAAGAATTTCCTGATGGTTTGTGCTTGCAATTTAAAGGCGAAATGAATTTATTGCTTGACAGATTAAGAAGGTATCCCATCAAAGATTTGGAGATTAGCCAGCCTTCTTTAGAAGAAATTTTCTTACAATTTTACGGGAAGGAATAAAAATGTGGCAGATTTTTTGGCGTTCAATTAAAGAAAGAGCAATTCCTTTGTCCATCTATTGCCTATCAGGGATTTTGTTGGTCTGGATGTATCTTTCTTTTTTTCCTTCTATTCAAAAACAAGCAACTGATTTTGAGAAGGTCTTTGCCCATTATCCCCAGGCGATGCTTGAAGCGTTTGATATTGAGCCCAAATCTTTAACCACGATTGAAGGCTTTTTAGGGGGTGAGCAATTCTCATTTGTCTGGCCACTTATGCTGATTCTTTTGATGGTAGGTTATGCTGGTTCGGCTTTGGCTCAAGAAATAGAAAAGGGAACAATGGAAACGCTTTTGTCTTTGCCGGTTTCACGGCTTAAAGTGTTTCTTGCTCGCTATCTGGCGGGTGTGGTTTTCCTGCTTCTCTTTGTTACTTTGACCATCCTTTTGGCGGTTCCGCTTATTTCTGTCTACCACTTCGAATTTCAGCCTTTGGGATTTTATTTGATATTTATCTTGGGGTTTTTGTTTGGATTGGCCATTTACTCTGTAGCCATTTTCTTTTCCTCGATTTTTTCCGATAAAGGTAAGGTGAATTTTGCGATGGGAGCCTTGTTGGTTTTAATGTATGTTTTCAAATTGATCGCTGCCTTGAAAGAGGAATTATCATCGTTAAAATACCTCTCTTTCTTCTACTATTTTGACCATAACAAGACCTTGCTGTATCATCAGCTCGACCCTTTGGCTCTTTGGGTCTTTTTTGGTGTGGCTTTAATTTTTACCCTTCTTGCGATGCTCTGGTTTGTCAAAAGAGATATTTAGGCTGAATAGAAAAACACTGCTGCTTTGAGTAGAGTGGTTTAGAGGTAAAGCCTCAACCGTTTGAGCTCAAAAAAGGCGAGGAAAAGAGAAGTAACGAAGAAGATAAAGAAATTCAAAACCATTTTTTATTTTTAAATAGTTTGCTTGTTTCCAGGACAAGGAAGACCCCCAGAGAAACGCACAGAAGGATAAGCCAATGCGAGAATGGCAAAGCGGTGGCACCAAGGGGGCGAGAGAGTGGGGAATATAAAGCCAAAAATTGAAGCAATAACGAACTCAAGACAGCGGCAATCATCCATCGATTAGAGAAAACCCCTCCTTGCCAAAACGGTTCCTTTCGCCTGAAAGAAAGGATGATGGTTAATTCATAAAGAGCGACAAAGGCAAAGACCGTGCTTCGGGCTAACGTTTCGTCCACGCCCAGGTAGCTCAAGAATAAAATTCCGCTGGACAAAATACCAAGGGAAGCCAAGAGCACAGCCGCGGCCAAAAGAGGCAAAAGGGTTGTTTTTTGCGGATTTTTGGGTGGTTCTTCCATAATTTTGGGTTCTGGTTTTTCCACTGCTAAGGCCAAGGCCGGGCCTCCTTCAGTAATCAGGTTGAGCCACAAGATTTGGAGAGGGGTCAGGGGTGCGGGTAGATTCAAAAGAAAGGCCAAAGAGACTAATGAAATTTCAATATAGTTACCCGCAAGAAGATAACTGGTGAATTTTTGGATGTTGTCATAAATTGTCCGGGCATACTCAACAGCCTTTTCGATGGTAGAAAACCGATCATCAGTTAAGATTAAATCACCTGCTTCTTTGGCAATATCCTGCCCCCTTTGTCCTAAGGCAATGCCAATATCAGCGATTTTTAATGCAGGAGCATCGTTCACTCCGTCCCCGGTCATTGCCACTTGATAGCCTTTTTTCTGAAAGGCCTTGACGATTTTTGTCTTTTGGGCTGGCGAAACGCGGGCAAAAAGAGCAATTCGTTCAATGCTCTTGGCTAATTCTTCCTCACTGAGAGCTTCCAACTGATCACCGGTTAAGATATTCTCTTCTGAAATAGGCAGTCCGAGTTGGTGAGCGATATTTAAAGCAGTAAGTTTGTGGTCACCAGTGATAATCACTGGTTTGATTTGAGCGGATTGGCAAAGTTTCATTGCTTCTTTGACCCTTGGAGCAAGCGGATCAATCAAGCCTACCAGACCCAGAAAGCTCAACCCTTTTTCTATTTCTTCTCTATCCACTGGCGAATGGATTTTTTCCTTTATTTCCTTAAAACCCAAACCCAACACACGATAACCCTCCTGAGAGAGTTTGGCTATTTCCTTTTCGGCGCTCTTTTTCTCTTTCTCGCCCAGTCGGCAAATTGAAAGGACCGCCTCAGGCGCTCCTTTCGTATAAAGGAATGTTTTCTTCTCCTCTTGGAAAATCACTGACATGAGGCGTCTTTTTTCGTCAAAGGGAATCTCAGTAATCCTCTTATGGTTTTGGCTTTCCCTTTCAATTTCTGCTTTGTGGCCCAGAACCAATAAAGCGCCCTCGGTCGGATCTCCGACCACTTCCCATCTCTTTTTTTCTTGATTGAAATTGAGCGCCGCATTATTACAAAGAAATCCTGCCTTGATTAGTTGTTGGAGGTCTGCTTTTGGTTGGATTTTTGGCTCAGGCAAATATCCCTCGCCTTGTATTTCTATTTCACCAGTTTGAACAAGCCAAACCCTTTTGACAGTCATTTCGTTTTTGGTTAGGGTGCCGGTTTTGTCGACGCAAATTACATTCACGCCGGCGAGGGTTTCGACTGCGGGCAATTTTCGGACAATCGCTTTATTATTTGCCATCTTGATGACGCCAATGGCTAAGGTGAGGGTGACGATGGTGGGTAGTCCTTCTGGCGCCGCAGAGACCAAAAGGGCGAGCGAATAATTCAGAAGCTCTAAGGGCTTCATTCCTTTTAAAAAACCCAAAAGAAAGATGCCTACAACAAAGATGAAGGAAATGCTCGCCAGAATCTTCCCCAAATAATTCAATCGTTCTTGGAGAGGAGTTGTTTCTGGTGCTTCTTGGATAGAAGAGGCAATTTGACCAATTTCCGTATCAGAACCCGTCGCTACAACCACCCCTTTTCCTCTTCCGCTGGTAACCAAGGTGCCGCAAAAGGCAAGGTTTTTTCTTTCCGCGAGTGGTAGGGTAGCAGGAAGAGGGGCAGGATTTTTGGAAACCGGAACCGATTCACCGGTTAAGGCGGATTCATCAATCTCTAAATTGCTGGACTCAAAGACTCTTAAATCAGCCGGTACGCGGTCCCCTTGGTTTAATAGAACCACATCCCCAATAACCAGTTCGCTTGCCTCAATCATTTTTTCTTGCCCTTCTCGAAGCACCGTCGCTTTGGGAGTAAAAATCTGTTTTAAGGCTTCTAAACTCTTTTCTGCCTTAAGCTCCAAGACAAAACCCATCAAGACATTCAAAAGAATGATGAAAAATAAGACTAAGCTATGCGAAAGTGGCTGGGTGAACAAGGAGATCAATAAAGCAAAAATCAAAAGGAGAACAAGGAAGTTAGAAAGTTGCCCAATGAAAATTTCAAAAGCAGAGCGCGCCTTCTTCTTTTTTAAAATATTCGGTCCGTACTTTCTGAGCCTGATTTGGGCTTCTTTTTCAGTTAAGCCATGGGGGTCTGATTTAAGATCTTGAAAAACTTGCTCAATCGGTTTTCGATAATCTTCCATATCCCTTCTATTCTACCGGATTTTTTGATTTTGAGGAAACCTTGTCTTGAAGTGACAAAAGAGCAACGATAATTGAAAATTTAAGATCGTCCAGATATGTTTTAATCGACCCCAAAAAGGCCGTTCTACCAGCTACCACCACCGCCACCAGGCCACCAGAGCCACCACCAGAAAACCCATATTTTTGTCACGTGTAAAACTTCAGGACTTTTGGTAGACCTTTGAAGGAAAAAATGAGCTATCCCAATGTCAATCACAGGTGGTACGCCCTCTAAGGAGCTAAAAGAGAATGCGTTTGGAGTCCTTTTAAAACAGCGCCTTGAGACCTATAATACCTTCAGACCCCACAAAGCCCTCAACAATCTTACCCATATTTTTAGATATATTAACAACCCCAAACTCTACAAGGGGTTCTCGGTCTAACACAGGCACAAAATACAAAATAGCAAAAATCGTGCGTAAAAGAGAACCGTCCCCTAAACGCCGTCCCCTACAAAATAGCAAAAATCGTGCGTAAAAGAGAACCGTCCCCTAAACGCCGTCCCCTAAACGCCCAAACTCTACAAGGGGTTCTCGGTCTAACATAGGCACAAAATAGCAAAAACTGTGCGTAAAAGAGAACCGTCCCCTAAACGCGTCCCGTCCCCTAAACGCCTAAACCTAAACGCTAAGTCCCCTAAACGCTAAACGCAAATAAATTCTTGGCTTTTTTCATTTTCGGCTTACATTTTGTTTTTTCAATTTTGAATTATCACTTTTTGTGGCGTTCTCTTGCAAAGATGACTTAACTCCCGCAATGATGCTATGCTTAAAATGTCCTATGATAAATTCTGACGAGCAGTTGGTTGGTGACTATCTTAAAGGCGACGAAAAGTCGCTGGAGGTTTTAATCAAGCGCTATCTTGGGCCAATTTATGGTTTTGTTTTTCGGTTTGTTGGGAATAGAGAGGATGCGGAAGAGATTGCCCAAGAAGTTTTTGTTAAGGTTTGGCGGAATGTGAAAAAGTTTAACCAGAGTAAAAGTTTCAAAACTTGGATTTTTAGTATTGCCAAAAATACCGCGGTTGATTTTCTAAGGAAGAGAAGAGTGCAGGTTTTTTCAGAAACAGAAATAGAGACAGTGGTCGACCCTGCCCCTCTTCCTCAGGAATTATTAGAAAAAGCAGAAACGGCGAAACTACTTGAATCAGCGCTCAATAAACTAGGGCTCGAATACCGGACGGTATTATATCTCTATTACAACGACCACTTTAATTTCCGCGAAATCGCCGAGATTTTAGACGAGCCACTCAATACGATAAAAAGTCGGCACAGGCGAGCATTACGGATGTTGAGGAAATTATTAGAAAAGAAATAAATGGTAAAATTAATATAATGAAAGACGGGCCGAATAAAAAATAAATCTATTGACAGGAGAGAAAATGAATTTTAAAACCTGGACAGAAATAAAACTAAGCAAATTAGATTGGATTGATCTTGGACTTATTAAGTTGAGTTGTCTTGTTTTTGGAATACTGCTTGCCGCGCTAATTCCAGCACTTACTACGATAAATGCCTGGCTACTTGTTGTGGTTTTGGTTTTGTTAGCAATTAAGCCGCTTTTAAAAGTATTGGGTTAATAATTAGATTAACATTTGTTTGACTGGCAGGTGTTTTAAAAGGGATGCACCAAAAGGCATCCTTTTTTCGTATTAATAAATAGAAAGCAGAAAATTATGCGCAAAGATTTCGAGAAATTACTTACCCATCTAAAACCCATCGAGCCGCCGGACGGTCTTTTTGAAAGAGTGACTTTGGCGATTCAAAGAGAACAACAGCGACAAAGACAAAGAAGGTGGCTATTCGGTTTGTCTTTTGCTTTGTTCGCCCTTTCCGCCTTACCATTTTCTTATCTTCTTTTAGTCAATCAAATCAAAGAATCGGGCATTTTTTACTTTTTCGCCAGCCTTTTTATGGACTGGAATCTGCTTTTTGCTTTTGGGAAGGAGTATCTTCTGGCGATCTTGGAATCCTTGCCCATTACTGGAATAACAATCTTTTTAGGCAACCTTGTTTTTCTTCTTTTTGCTTGGCGTATTTTAATCACCAATAAAACTTGTGTTTTAAGTTTTAGGAGATAAAAATGAGTCTGGAGGAAAAAACCAAAGCTGAGGTAGGGTTTGAAGAAGAAAAGCCCAAAAACGAGGAAAAGTCAATCAAAGAAGAAAAACCCCAATCCACGGACCACACAGACCATTTGAAGCGGGTTATTTTGGCTCTTTGTGGTTTAATCATTATTCTCTTCATTTTTGGTTTGGGCATCTTTATTGGTGCGACCAAGGCGCGTTTCTCTTATCGCTGGGCAGAGAATTATCATAAGAATTTTGGCGGGCCAAGAGGTGGATTTATGGGTGGTTTTCCCGGATTTCCAGATAGGGATTTTATTGAAGGACACGGCACTTTTGGCGAGATTATTAAAATTAATGATGCTGATTTGGTCATCAAAGGCCGAGATGATGTGGAAAAAATCATACTTATCACAAAAGATACGGTTATAAAAAAAGGCAAAAAGACAATTAAAAAAGAAGACCTTAAGGTCGGCAATGCAATAACAGTAATTGGCAATCCGGATAATCAAGGCCGAATTGAAGCAGAATTAATTCGGGTCTTTGGTTTTTAGGAGGAAAAATGTTTTATTTGCAATATCTCAAAGCCGAATTAACCAAAAGACTGGGTAAAACCATCACTATCTCTTTGGGACTAGGCATCACCAGCGCCATCATTATCGCCATTGTTTCGGTCTCCC
>Ga0078972_1013310_pt1 | contig 13652 bp, 10 predicted proteins | sample YelNatPaOPGAMG01_FD_67568 | JGI IMG/M metagenome (GOLD analysis project Ga0078972, IMG submission 67568) | Hot spring thermophilic microbial communities from Obsidian Pool, Yellowstone National Park, USA - OP-RAMG-01 (SPADES assembly) (version 2) | ecosystem: Environmental > Aquatic > Thermal...
GGAAAGGGACCGGACGGGACCAACGAATTTGAAGCCAGCCTCAAACCTGAGATGCGGGCCTGGGAGGCTGCCGGGCTGTATCATTTGAGCTGGGGCGGCCCGTACCGTTTCAGCATCGTGGGCGGGTACCGTCAAGAGTATTGGAAGTTCTTGCTGCAGGAAGCTCATTTTGGCGGTGAAGCCATGGATTATAGACATACATCGAGGGTCCCTTTTTTTGGCCTCCAAACGTCCATGTCCTTCCCATGGTGGAAGGCGAGGATGGAAGTGATTGGCTCGCCCTTTATGACGAAACTCGTCTATTTCAATGCAAAGACATCCGGTAATTTTATGCGCGTCGATGGAACCTGGCGCGACGGGGGCCTCCTGGAAGTGAATGTAGATGGTTCGATGTATGTTTCTCCCAGCGTCACTCTGGGACTCTCGCTTCGCTATTGCTACGAGGAGCTGCGCGGTGAGGTGAATGGCGAAAGAAACGATTCAGGCGATGGGAGGGTATGGCCTTATGACTATTACACCGTCCAAAACCTTGCATACGTCGGGTTTATTGCGGGGGTGATTTTCTAATTTTCGTCCACTGCGTGAGGATGGGGTATCGCGATCCCGCGACGATGGGTATCAATGACAATTATAGAGGCAGGGACAGGCGAAATGACGATTGTCCTGCCTGACGGGACATCCCATGCTGTAGGCGGCCTGCGCGATCGACTAAAGAGCAAGAGAATTTTCTTAGGAGGATATATCGGATGAAGTGCCAGTCAGACTTTGATGACGAAACTGAAAAGACTTTAAGACAGGCCGACGAATGCGTGGAGCCATGGTGGGACGGACCTGACGGCAGCAAGCCGCCGGAAGCTAAGGCCAAAAGCGCTGACACGGCCTCTCCATCCGAAAGCGTCGAGGAAGAGGCGGTACGCCGCGGGCTCTTGCGCGTGGACAGCGAGGGGGAGACGTGTCTCTCGTGCGCAGATGAGCCTTCAAAGTAGCGGCGTCTGGCGGTCTCGCCCGAATTGTTGATCAGACGAGGCTGATATAATCTATCCGAGGGCGACCGCGTACTCGCTGAAGCCCAGAGTTCTCTCGCAAGATTTTCTTACCTTCCTTTCGTTCGCAAGGGGGGCGCCGATGCGCTTTATTCATACGGCAGATTGGCACCTCGGCCGGTTGATGCATGGGGTGCATCTCACGGAGGATCAGGCCCATGTGCTTGATCAATTCGTCCTATTGGTGAAAGAGGCTAAGGCCGACCTGGTTATCGTTGCAGGCGATATCTTTGACCGCGCAGTGCCTCCTACCGAAGCGGTTTCGCTTCTTGACGACGTGCTGTCGCGTTTGGTGTTGGACCTTGGAGTTCCCGTCATTCTCATAGCCGGCAATCACGACAGCGCGCCTCGACTGCAATTTGGTTCAAAGCTCCTCGCGGAAGAGCGGCTGTACGTCTTTGGCGCCTTGTCGAGTGATGTTCCCATCGTCACGCTCGAGGATCAATGGGGACCCGTCGAGTGTGCGGCGATCCCCTACTCGGAGCCTTCAGTGCTCCGGGAATGCTTCTCCGAGGCATCCATCAGCAACCATCAGGAGGCGTTTCAGTTCCTCCTTGGCAATCTACAAGCCAATGCGCAGGCGCGGCGTCGCACGGTGCTTGTGGCGCATGCGTTTGTGGGGGACGGAGTCCCGAGCGAATCCGAGCGGCCGCTTTCTGTGGGCGGCTTTGACCGCGTGGACGCTGGTCTTTTCAGAGAGGCTCATTATGCGGCGCTGGGGCACCTGCATCGTCCCCAGTCCGCCGGATGCGATCATGTGAGCTACTCAGGATCGCTTTTGAAATATTCCTTTTCCGAGTCCGACCACGTCAAAGGGGTCAATGTGGTCGAGATGAATCAGGACGGCGTCTGCAAAATCGAGAGGGTTTCTCTGACGCCGCGACGCGACGTTCGACGCATCGAGGGCTTGTTGAAAGATTTGCTCAAGGGGCCTCAAGCCGGCGAAAGCCGAGACGACTACGTCTGTGCGGTCGTCGCCGATAAAGAGCCCATACTCGACGTGATGGGCAAACTTAGGGAAGTCTATCCAAACGTGCTGCACATTGAAAGACCATTCTTTGACGCGTATCGGGGTTCCCAAGGCAATCGGGCGGATTACCGGAAGCTCAACGACATAGATTTGTTTAAGACTTTTTTCAGAGAGGTTACCGGCCAAGAATTGAATGCGGAACACATCGAGGCGTATCGGAGCGTCATAGAGGACCTGAGAAAATCCCAGAGCGAGGAGACAGCGCGATGAGACCGTTGAGGCTTGTGATGCAGGCGTTTGGGCCATATCCACGACGTCAGACGCTGGATTTTCGAGAATTTGGTCATCGCACCCTCTTCCTCATTCATGGCCCCACCGGTTCAGGCAAGACGAGCATACTCGACGCCATGGCCTTTGCCTTATATGGGAGGGCTGCAGGCTCTGAACGCGATCCCAAAAGAATGCGGAGCGACCATGCGGACCCGAGCATGCCCACGGAGGTGGTATTCGATTTCAGTCTGCGAAACGACCTCTATCGGGTGTACCGAAAACCTGAACATGCTGTACCCAGGAAGCGTGGAGGCGGCATGGCGACCACGAAGTCGGAAGCGTTCTTGGCTCGTCTTAGAGGGCTTGACGACGACGGTCAAAAGACGGTTTTGGAAACAGGCTGGAGGAACGTCTCCACCAAGATAGAAGAATTATTGGGCTTTAGCAGCGAACAGTTCAGCCAAGTGGTGATGCTTCCCCAAGGCGAGTTCCAGCGACTACTCATGGCAAATTCTCGTGAACGACAGTCGATTCTCGAGGTCTTGTTTCAGACAGAATGGTATTCCCGCATCGAACAGGCATTGAAGGCAAAAGCTGCGGACCTGAAAGACAGGATTCAAAACTTCTCAGCCAGGAGAGATGAGCTGCTTTTACAAGCCCAAGCGGAATCTCTGGAACACATGGAGGCGAGGTACGCGGACAACGAAACACGTCATGAAGAACTCAAAGGCAAGCTTGCCCAGTTAGAAGCTCACGCGAAAAAGGCCAGGGAGGATTTGGAGGACGGCAAACGGGTGGGCGATAAATTTCAGGAACTGAAGCAGGCAAGCGCTTATCTGGAAAAAATCCGCTCACAGGCCGAGAATGTGAGGTCAAAAAAAGGAATCCTGGACCTGGCGCATAAAGCCCAAAAAATCGTCCCTGAGGAAAAAAATCTCGAGAGACTCGTCAATGAGCAGAGAAAGGCTGAGCAGGATCGAGATGCGGCCAGAAATGCGGCAGCAGCCGCGAGGGCTGACAAGGATCGCGCGGCTCAGCGGCATCAAGATCAAAAATCCAAAGAACCAGAGATTGAAAAGACCAAGCAGGAGCTTGGTCGTCTGGAAGGGCTGTCTGATCAAATACGTCAACTGGAGGAGGCTCAGGCAGCATGCGCTAAGGCTGAAAAAGAGGTGTCGTCGGCCGAGAAGCGCCTCAACAAATCCACTGAAGTCTTAGAAGAAACCATATCGAATTTAGATCAACTTCGAGAAGACAAAGACAAGGCCCAGAAGGCTGCGGAAAATGTGGAAACGCTCAACCTCAAGCTCAAAGGCTTGAGATCGGGCCTGGAGACCATCAAACAGGTGGAGACTCTGACCAAGGAACGAGAGAAACTGGAACAACAGCTTCGCAAGGCGGAGGAGGAGTGCAATCGTCTCGAGGAAGCCAGAAGTCAAAAAAAAGATGAATGCAGCGCCTTGGAAGAGACCTGGATCAAGGCTCAGGCCGCGGTGCTGGCACAAAAATTGACCGCTGGCGAACCATGCCCTGTGTGCGGTTCTCGTGAGCATCCTCAGCCGGCCCGCGCTGTCGGATATGTGCCCAGCGAACATGAAATCAAGGCCAAGAAAGAAGAGCTCGATCATCTTGAGTCAGACCTCGAGAAGGCTCGCAAAAGAAAAAATAAGTATGAAAATGAACGAGCCGACCGCATCGCACGCATCGAATCTTTTGGAAAAACCTTGGTGCAATTCGAGGGACTCAGCGAGGCTGACCTTGCCCGTGAAGAAAAGACTCTCGGCGCAGAGCTGCAAAAGGCCCAAGAGGCCGCCAAAGAAATCCAGAAGATGCAAAATCAGATTTCGAAACTTGAAGACGATTTGAAAAAGATTCGGGAAGAGTGCGACCGGGCGAGGGATCAAAAAGAGGACGCCAAAACGAGGCTTGCGTCTGCAGAGGCCTCGAAGGAGACCATTGCAAAGAACATCCCGCCGCGTCTGCGGTCTCTTGACGCTCTCGAACAGGAAAAAACAAGGCTTTCTGACAAGATCGCGGACATGCAGGCAGCCCTTGAAAAAGCAGCGGAAGAGCTTCGCAAGGCAGAGCAACGCGTTGCGGGCAAAGAGGCCGAGGTGAGGGCCGCAGAGGACAACTGCATGGAGGCGGCCCGCAAGGCGCTCACTCAGAGGCAGGCGTTTGAAAAGCTGCTCGTGGAGCATGGGTTTCGGAGCGAAGCCCACTTCAAGGAAGCGAAGAAGACCGATGCAGAGATAGAACGCTTGAAGGCCGATATCGACCGTTTTGAGAAGGACCTCAAAAGCGCTGAGGATCGGTTCCAGCGGGCTCAGCAGGAAGTCGCGAACATCGAGGAACCGAACCTCGAAGCCCTTGAACAGGCAGCCGTTTTGGCAAAAAAACAGCACGAGGAGGCTCTCCGGCAGGAAGCAACCCTCTCCAAACAGCTTGAACAAGAAAAATCCTTCATCGCCCAGTACAAACGATTGCAGGAACAGATAGAGGACCTCGAAAAACATTTTGCAGTAGCCGAAACCATTTCCTCCGCGGCCAACGGCCGCAATGCATTGGGCCTTACGTTTCAGAGATTCGTATTGTCCACTCTTCTTGACGATGTCCTTGCCGCGGCGACTCAGCGATTTCACATTATGAGCAACGGGAGGTTCGCCCTCAATCGGCTTGGCGAGAGGACAGACAAGCGGTCGCCGGGTGGATTGGATATCGAAGTCTATGACGCGTACACCGGCGTAGCTCGACCGGTAAACACGCTGTCCGGCGGCGAAGGTTTTTTGGCCTCGCTGTCATTGGCCCTGGGACTGGCAGACGTGGTTCAGGCTTACGCCGGCGGGATACATCTCGATGCAATCTTTGTTGACGAAGGTTTTGGCAGCCTGGATCCGGAAGCGCTGGACCTTGCATTTCGCGCGCTCGAGGATTTGCAGCAGAGCGGTCGGCTTGTGGGCGTCATCTCCCACGTTCCGGAATTGAAGGAAAGGATAGAAGCCCGTCTGGAAGTCACGGCCACCAGGAGCGGCAGCGCGGTTCGCCTCGTGGCGCCCTAAGGCTGAAGACTTCGAGACGTAGGCAGCGATCACATCGGTTTTCTTACCGTTTGCCAGGGGATCCCTTCACCTCGCCCCACAACAACGCATCCACAACTTTTCTGTCATTGCGAGCGAACGAGGCAGTCTCGTGATACATTTCTACAACCTCTATAAACCGCTGGAAGTTATACCGCGTCATCGAATTCGTGCTTCATTTTGAGAAGTGCGATGAAGGGCAGTGCGAGTGGGGTGGAATTTTTTGTTGATTGTGTGGGGTGGATGGTATAATGTCTCATCTGTAAATCTCATGGATTCATATATGAAACCCACCACGAAGAAAACCGTCCCAGCCCTCGAGAGAGGCATCGATGTCGTGGAGCTCCTGGCATCCTCTGATCGTCCCTTGTCGTTCTCAGAAATCCTCGCCAGGCTCCGCATCCCACGGGCGTCTTTGGTGCGGATATTGGACACCCTCCTTTACCGAGGCCTTATCGACAAGATGGAGGCCAATGGTCATTACCGGGTGGGGATAAAGCTGCTTTACATCGGCCACAGGCTCAAGGACAAGATCAGCCTGAGGTCAGTGGCGTGGTCCCTCATGCAGCGGCTTTCGGAACAGACAGGGGAGACCGTGGAACTGGCAGTGCTGGATAATGGACAACTGCTGCTCATCGAGCAGATCGAGGGTTCGGGCGAGGTCAGGATCTCATCTCGCATTGGCGGAGCCTACCCGTACCTTCATGCCGTGTCAGTAGGAAAACTCTACCTCGCTCACATGGATCCCACGAAGCGCAAGCGCGTGCTGGATCAGATTGGTCTGCCCGCTGCCACGCCGTGGACCATCACGGATCGCGAGGTCCTGGAGCGCGAGCTCGGTGAAATACTGGCGCGAGGCTATGCCACAGAGGATCAAGAGCTCCGAACTGGGGTGCGGCGAGTCGCGGCCGCTGTGTACGATCATTCGGGCCATGTTGCCGGCGGTTTGAGTGTGGCAGCGCCCGTCTTTCGACTAGCCGCAACGGATTTCGACAAGTATGGACAGATGGTCAAATCTGTTGCAGCCGAGATCTCGAGGGGCATCGGCGGACGCGCGCCTGAGATGAACGCGCCCAATGATCCACCACAATCTCGGATGAATGAATGAGAGGAGAAACGCATGAACCTGATTCAAGAGGCATTGAAACAAGGCAGGAACGCCCTCTCCGAGTACGAATCGAAAAAGATTCTGGCTGAATACGACATACCTGTGACGAGGGAAATCCTCGTTTCCGATGAGAAAGGGCTTCTCGAGGCTTGCCGTGAGATAGGCTACCCGCTTGTTTTGAAGGCGTGCTCTTTCCAGATAGCCCACAAGAGCGAGCGCGGCTTGATCCGCACGGATATCCGAAACGACGAAGAAGCGCTGTCGGCTTTTGGAGACATATCGCTGAAGATGAAAGGCGTCCCCGGCGGCGTCCTCGTCCAAGAGATGGCAAAGGGCAAGCGCGAGTTGGTCGTGGGCATGACAAGGGACCCGCAGTTTGGTCCATGCGTCATGTTTGGGCTCGGCGGAATCTTCACTGAGATACTCAATGACGTGACCTTTAGAATAGCGCCGCTTACACGAGCCGATGCGCTCCGCATGATGCGAGACATACGTGGGGCGAAAATATTGGACGCAGTGCGCGGCATGGAGGCCGTGGACGAAGAGCTGCTTGCATCCATCCTTATCAACGTGGGACGCATAGGCGTGGAAAACGACGCGATCAAAGAGGTGGACATCAATCCTTTGATCCTGGTGGGCAGCCGTCCGGTGGCTGTGGATAGCCTTATTGTCCTCGACGCGTCTGATTGAAACCATCATAGCGCCAACGCTCAACAGCGGAGCAGCGTAGCGGCTTTTTCGTGGAAGAGGGAATAATGACAACCGTGGATCATTTTCTCGACGGGTTTTTTCGACCAAGGACGCTTGCCCTCATAGGGGCGACGGACAACCCGTTCAAGATTAATTACCGACTCCTTCGCAACCTTGTGGATATGGGCTTTCAAGGGAAGATTTTCCCTGTGAATCCCAGCGTGCAACAGATTAACGGTCTTAAGGTGTTCCCAAGATTGAAGGACATACCAGAGACCATCGATCTCGTGGTCAGCGCGGCGCCTGCCAGGAACACGCTCGAGGTGGTTCAGGAGTGCGTGGAGTGCGGCATAAAGCGGCTGGTGATTGTGACAGGCGGTTTTTCGGAAGGCGGCGAAGAGGGCCGACGGCTCCACGAAGAGATTGCGGCGCTCGTCAAAGGGGCGGGCATCAGAACGCTCGGTCCCAACACCCTGAGTCCGGTGAACACTGCCAACAATTTGATAATAAGCTTTCATCACGCGAAGGCCTTGAGTCGCGGCCATCTTTCGCTCGTATTTCAATCGGGATTTTATGAACCTCGTCTGAACTGGGTCTTTTCGCATCTTGGCATTGGCAAGATCCTAGACACAGGCAACAAAATGGACATCAACGAGGTGGACGCGCTCGAGTATCTTGCGCTCGACCCGGAGACCAAGGTGATTGCAATGCATCTTGAGAGCATCAGAGGCGATGCGAGGAGGTTCGCTCACTTGCTTCGGGAGGTGTCTCAGCAAAAGCCCTTGATTATATTGAAATCGGGCCGCACCAGAGCTGGATCGCGTGCGGCCGTGTCCCACACAGGAGCCCTCGCTGGCGAGAATGATGCGATTTTCGACGGGGTAGTCAAACAGACTGCGGCCGTCCGGGCCTACAACTGGCAGGAGTTTTTCGATCTGGCAAAAGCCTTTTCGTACCTCGATGCGCCGCGGGGAGACGGCCTGGCAATTATCACAATGTCGGGCGGCGAAGGAGTCATGGCAACCGACGCGTGCGAACTCAACGGCCTGCGATTGGCGAGCTTTTCTTCAGAGACGCTTCTCCGTCTGCGCGACATATTTCCCCCTTGGGAAATGCCGGTGAATCCTCTTGACGGCGGAGTTTGCATGCAGTTTCACGTGACAAGGCTTTTTTACTTGCTCGAAACATTGTGCGCCATACCTGAAGATGGCGACGTCAGCGCGGTGGTAATGCAGATGCCGTCCAACGTGTTCAGTTTGGATTCACACTCCGAGCAAGGCAAACAGCTCACTGAGGCCATGCTCGACGGGATTGCTGGCTTGAGAAGGGCCGGCAAGCCGTTCGCCTTGTGGCGATCTGCCATGGACGCCGAAGAAGAAGAGTGGATATGGCTCTTACAAGCCAAGGGAGTGCCTGTCTTTGATTCGGCCGAGAGGGCTATCAGGGCGTTTGCCGCTATGAGGAACTGGGGTCAAAGGCGTCAGGCCTTGAATGAAGGGACGTAGCGGTTCTCCACAGTACACGCGAATTCGAGAAAGGTATGGCTGATTGATTGATACTGGCTGAGGTTGACGCGTCGCGTTTGGCTTGTCGCAACGACGGCAGTGCCGGGCGCGTCATCGCGAGCCTAGCGAAGCCAGGCCGCAACAATTTTATGCCCCCCCTACACATAGGCGAGGGGACAGGCGTTGGGTCGAATCGACCATCAGTCCGATTTTATGCAGGCCTTGAGGACGGCGTTCTTCCGCACGAGCAATGGGAACGTGGCTGCATCGAGAGGGTCGGAGGAAAGCCGCGAGAGATCCTTGAGCCACGCGTTGACCGCGTCGGCGGCGTCAGCCGGCGCGTTCTTGATTAATTGCTCGAATTGGGCCCGCAACGCTCTCAGCCTTTGCCTCTGTTCGTCGCCTTTGTAATTGCGCGCAATGGCTTCAGACCGCTGCAGCAAAAGGTTTATAGCCTCGCACGGAGAGATCGGCCTCTCTCCTTTCGGCGGGCCCTCGTTGGTTGTCGCAGCCGGCGGCTCTTTCCGCGGCCCCACAGCCTTCGCAGAGGTCATGCCTTGGCCTCGCTCGGAAAGTTCTTTTCTCAACTGTATATTCTCTATGAGCAATTTCTCGTGGTCGGTCTTCAATTTTTCGAATGCTTCTCGCAGCGCCTGGGTGCTTTGCTGAAGGGCGGCGTTGATCTGCCGAACCTTATCCGTATGGGCGGTTAAGTCCGCCAATTCTCTCTTTGCAACACCTACTTCACGTTTCAGTTTGGCGTTCTCTGTCTGCAAATTTTTGAGCTCGTCCGCAAGGCGTTGTTTTTCTACCGTGAGTTCTGCCATACGCGCTTCGAGACTTGGTTGGCTGTTGCGGCCAATGCATCCTCCAAGGGACGCAACGGCGAGCGTGGCTGCGACAACCAGAAACATTCGCCAATGGCTGAGCGCAAGGAACCACAGCGCTCCCGTGTATGGAGTCTCTACGATCCGTAGGTTGTTCGTTTCAGATGCCAAGCGACTGCATCCTTTGCTGTGAAGCGCGCGCCGGGGCTTGTTATCTTGCGCATGGACAACGCTGCTGGCGGTCTTCCGCAGCGCATTCCACCTCGACAGGGCGACGCGAGTCGGGGCGTCGGCCATATCATTGCATTTTTTTGTTCGATCCCTGCTCGCCTTGGGACTGATGTACCTGCGCCCCCTTCTCCCGAAGGACCTGTCTCAATTTATCTGTCAAAACGGGCAAGAAATCAACCACATCTGCCAACACGGCCACATCAGCATGGTTGAAGATGGCTGCATTTGGATCCTTATTGATCGCCGCCACCACCTCAGAGTCCTTTATTCCGACGATGTGCTGAAACGCGCCGGAGATGCCGCATGCGATATAGAGCCTCGGGCGAATGGTATTGCCTGTAAGGCCGATCTGCTGCCCGTAGTCGAGCCAACCCGCGTCGCACACAGGTCTCGAGCCTCCTACCACGGCGCCGGGGAGAACAGACGCGAGATCGTGTACTAGTTTGAGATTCTCTTTCATGCCAAGCCCCCTACCCGCTCCGACGACGATCTTGGCCTTCTGCAACGCGACATTGCCCGTTTCCGCGCTTTGAAGATCCACGAGACGCGCTCTGTTCATCGGCGCTGCGGCCTCCATCTGCCGAATGTTTGCCTTGTGTACAGACTCTTGGAGCCTGAGAGGAAACGCGCCGGGTTGGACAGTGACGACCCAGCGGCCTTGGGGCTGACCGATGCGGGCCCACACTTTGCCCCCAAACAGCGCCCGCTGAAAGAAAAGCCCCTCGCCTTCGCGCTGCACGGAATGGACGCCGCTGATGCAGCGTGCATGGAGTCGGACAGCCAACGAGGGGGCAAGCTCCATTCCGTTGGGTGTGTGTCCCAACACCACGCCGGCTATTGGAAGAGCCCCGATGACCATCTCAAGACTGTTCAGCCACGTGTCAAACTGGTAATAATGTGATTCAGGTATGTGAACGACTGTGGTCTCGACGCCCCATTTGGACGCGAGAAACTCCGCGGCCTGCTGCACATCGTCCCCGATGAGAACAGCCTGAGCTTCAGCCTTGAGAAATCCCGCAATGCGCATGGCGCACTCGACCTGGTCTCCGGTTACAGGCGCGATGCAGCCAGCCGCATGTTCCACCACAATTGCAATTACTGCCATGTTCCCAAGGCCCCTTCCGAGGATGCACGAGACTCTTCCATGTGAGAGAGATGAAACCAGTACTCGAAGAAACCGGAAATTCGGCGCCTCGCAATAACAAGAAAGGCATATATTGGTCTTTTCGAGCGAAGCGATGCCTTCTCGCAGCAATTTGTGAGAATGACGACGCCCATTTCAAAGTAGTCCCTTCCCTCTCAGAAATTCGATCAGCCGGTCGGCCTGGCTCGCGGCATCGCCCTCCAAAACCAACGTATTTCTTTCTTTCGCGGGATAATGGTACGACATCTCGAGCCTCTGCGTATCGAGGGAGAGAGCCTCGTCAAAGTTGAAGCGTTCGGGCGGCATTTTTTTTGCTCTCAGCATGTTTGAAAGTGACGGATAACGGGGCGTTCTCTGTGAGCTCAAAACAGTTATCACGGCTGGCAGGTCCACTTCCAAGACACTCCGAAGGCCGCCGTCAACTTCTCTGACGCAGCGGACAGCTTCCTCCTCGATGGACACCACAGACACCACGCACGTTGCACAGGGTAAGCCCATGAGCTCGGCCAACATGGGGCCCACCTGCCCTTGCATGAGGTCGTCTGACGCAGCTCCCAGCAGGTACAGCGAGTACCTTTGGGTTTTGCTCCAAAAGGCAATGGCAGACGCGACAACAAGAGGGTCCTCATACAGAGAGAGGTCTGGCAGGCTTCCGAGAATGGCCTTATCAGCCCCCATACCCAAGGCTCGACGCAGTACGGGGAGAGACCGGTCGGCGCCTATGGCGAGGGCGTGAATACTCACGCCAGGACAAGAATCCTTGATCGTGAGCGCGAGCTCGAGGGCCTGCTCATCCAAGCTGCTCATCACATAGGGCGCAGAGGACTCAATACGGAATGAGAGGTTGTCCGATGCAATTTCAATGAACGCCGATGGATCAGGTACGTCTTTCACGCATACGAGGATGTTCATACTGCCCTTACGTCATTCCCAAAAGTATCACGAGATTGCTTCGCTTCGCTCGGAAAGACACCCCAGGGACTCTTGTCATTGCGAGGAGTCAAAGGCGACGAGGCAATCTCAGCCTGCATCACTCAATCAGCCACGCCTTTATCGAATTGGCGTTTACTTTCGAGAACCGCTATAGAATCCCTGTACTGGGGTGCGTGTCAAGATTGGCTTCATGTGTTGGCTTTATAGTCAAAAGCCCCCTTTCGTGCTATTTTGTTGACTCAGCGCCTTTTGAGCAGTAACCAATTCAGTTGCCATGATAAGGTGATATTTCGTGTCATTTCAAAACAGCATTGTTTTTTGGCGCAGGATACCATATTTCGTCGCTCTGCGCTCATTGAATGTGTCGGCGCCATTTGAGCGGAAGTAGTCTTATGGGCGTTTTGTATGTGATTCGACATGGTCAAGCTTCCTTCGGAAACGAGCAATACGACCAATTATCCGAGCTGGGGATGGTCCAGGCGCGTATTTTGGGCGACTTTCTCCATCGATGCGCCATCGGATTTGACTGCTTCTATTCTGGCCCCAAGAGGCGTCAGACGCAGACGGCATTCATCACCATGGGACAAATGTTTGCTCAAGGGAGCGTTCCTCGCCCGATAGTTCTGGATGAACTGAGCGAATATGATGCTGCACGGATCATCAAGAGATACTTTGAAATGCAAGGTCTTTCCGGCGAGGCGGCCGTGGCAAAGATCAAAGAGACGCTGAAAGACCCCTCTTATTTTTTTGGGATTTTCAAAAAAGCGGTTTGGATGTGGTTTTCGGGAGAGCTTCAGGACAACGGGCTGGAGTCTCGAGCTGAATTTCGGACGCGTATTACACGAGGCTTGATGCGCATAGGGGCTCAGGACGGTCCGAATACGAGAAGCGCAGTATTCACATCGGGCGGCGTCATTGCTGCAATCATGCAGGAATCCACAGGAATTTCGGATGACGCAGCGTTTGAGCTTGCCTGGGATATTCGAAACGCCTCTGTCTCTGTATTTGTGCATCGAAGCGGCAGATTGAAGCTGTTGTCGTTCAATTCTGTTGCTCATTTCGAAATGGAGGCCGATCCGAGCCTTATCACGTACCGGTGAGGGCTCGCAACACGAAGGGAGCACAGTTTGGATTTTTCAATTTCGGACAAGATGGAGACCATCCTCGAGATGGTACGAGAATTTATTGACAAGGAAGTGATACCCCTTGAAAAGTCCTTCTTGAGATCGTCTTTTCGGAATCTTTTACCCCGATTGGAGGAAAAGAGGCAGATGGTGCGTCACATGGAGCTCTGGGCTCCGCCGCACCCAAAGGAATATGGGGGTATGGGATTAGACTTGGTAGAATTTGCCTTGGTTTCCGAGGAACTGGGGCGTTCTCCGCTGGGCCACTTCGTATTTGGCTGTCAGGCGCCGGATGCCGGCAATATCGAAATCCTGCATCTTTACGGCACTGATGAGCAGAAAAAACGATATTTGGCGCCGCTGGTTCGAGGAGATATACGGAGTTGTTTCTCGATGACAGAAGTGGAGATGCCTGGGTCGAATCCGGTGATGCTCGAGACCACCGCGACGCGAGACGGCGATTTCTACGTCATCAATGGCCAAAAGTGGTACACCACGGCCGCTGACGGGGCTGCGTTTGCCATCGTGATGGCAGTCACAAATCCCGATGCGCCTCCTCACTTGCGGGCCAGCATGCTTATCGTTCCGACAGATACGCCTGGTTTCAATCTTGTGCGGAACATATCGATTATGGGTCATGAGGGCGACGATTGGCACAGTCACGCCGAAATCCTTTACCAGTCATGTAGAGTTCCTGCTGAAAACCTTTTGGGGCCGGAAGGGCATGGAT
>Ga0078972_1013312_pt1 | contig 13651 bp, 9 predicted proteins | sample YelNatPaOPGAMG01_FD_67568 | JGI IMG/M metagenome (GOLD analysis project Ga0078972, IMG submission 67568) | Hot spring thermophilic microbial communities from Obsidian Pool, Yellowstone National Park, USA - OP-RAMG-01 (SPADES assembly) (version 2) | ecosystem: Environmental > Aquatic > Thermal...
CCAAGGAGTATCGCTCGGTCCTCGAATCTCTGGTTCTCGACGGCGCAAGGGCTATGGGCGGAGGAGATCTGGAAGTACTCTTCAACAAGAACGACTCCAAGCTAGGCATAGACCTGAACGCACTCTCAGAGAAGGCTTCAAAGGAGCTTTGCAAGCCAACCAAACTGTTCGCCTCAAAGGAGAACGCTGAAGGCATCGGCGGATCCATCATCAAGACGATTGACGGCAAGATCGTCATCGACAACACCTTGGATAGACTGATCGAAAGAAGAAGAAAGGACATCACACTGAAGGCGGCCAAGATACTATTCTCCGAGTGAGGAAGCTGCAAATGGCAAAGCTGGCTGTGGTGGCCGACGAGGAAACGGTCTCCTACTTCAAGATGATAGGCGTGAAGAGGAGCTTCGCGGTCCATTCGGTTGAGGATGCCGCAAAGCGCATAGGGGAACTATCCTCGGATCAAGACGTAGCGGTCATTATTACCACAGAGAAGATCGCGGAAGAACTCCACGCACTTCTGCAACAGATCTCGATGACGAGACTATACCCATTAATCGTTGCAATCCCGGACAAGAAAGGCCCTATCCCGAGGAAGGTCGACCCCATCGCCGACCTCCTCAAGCGAACCGTCGGAGTCGAGATAAAGGTTCAGTAGGTGGATGTCGTGCAGTCCGAGACGAGGAGTAAGATCATCGGAAAGATCAGCAGGATTGCAGGCCCCGTAGTCGTCGCGAAAGGCATGACGGGCGCCAAGATGTATGAGGTGGTTAGGGTCGGCATAGCCGAATTGATTGGAGAGATTATCAGGGTTGAAGGCGACACGGCTACGATCCGAGGCTCGGCCAACGAGCGCATCCGATGGGAGCAGATTCGCAGGCCCGCGCCTTCGCCGCGCGTGTTCAACCCCGACGTCCCCCTGACGGTGGCGCGGCAGGTCCGCATCGCGCTGTCCAAGAAACCCTCGGCCCGCCATGCCTCCGCCATGCAGTTCTTCCAAAGCCTGCTGGTGCCCGGGGTCGTTACGATTGATTACGACTGGCACTGGGAAGCCCTGGAGCGCCGCCCTGGCGACGAAAGGCCCGAGGACGCCGAAACCCCCTCTACCTAGGCGGGGCCCAGCACGGACCGCAACACGTCGGGGCGGTTGGTGATGATGGCGTTGACGCCGAGCGCCGCCAGCCGCCGCATGTCGTCGGGGTCGTCCACCGTCCAGACGTTCACCTCATACCCCTTGCGCCTGGCCCATTGCATGTATCGCGCGTCCACCATGCTGTAGTGCGGGTGGAGCGCTTGGGGTTTCAGGAGCAAGCGGAACCAGGCCCTGCGCAGATACAGGGGCAGGTCCGGCGCGTACAGGAGACCGATTTTCAATTCGGGGGCGATCTTGCGGACGCGGAGCAGCGAGAACGGATTGAACGAGGACAGGATGACGCGATCTTGCAGGCCGCGCGCACGGATCAGGTCAATGGTCGCCCTTTCCAGGCCGTTGTCGGCCAGGCTTGTCGTCTTCAGTTCCACATTGACGATCATGTGGGGTTCCAGAACATCCAGCACTTCTGCCAGCGTGGGGATGCGCTCGCCCGCGAACCGAGGCGAGAACTTGACGCCGGCATCCAGCCGCTTCAGTTCCTCCAGCGTAAACCCCGCCACCGGCCCCGTGCCGTCGGTGGTTTTGTCCACGCTGAAATCATGGATCACCACGGGCACGCCGTCTTTCGTGAGGTGCACGTCCAACTCGTACCCGTCCGCGCCGTACTGATTGGCCAGGCGGAAAGCGGCCAGGGTGTTCTGCGGCGCGTCGTGGCTCGCCCCCCTGTGCCCCAGATTGAGCACCCGCTGTCCCATGAGACCTCCCGTGTTTATGTCAACTCTTGCCGCGAGTCCCTTCGGCCTCGGTCGCGGCGCGGCGCACCCTGCGGCGCTCGTCGTGCGCCAGGCGCTCCAGCGTGGCCTCACTGCCCTCACCCCCGCAGCGCCGCAGGGCGCAAGCGACGGCGGCGCGCACCAATGGGAAGCGGTCGCCTGCCGCCCGCACCAGCGCGCGAGACGACCGTCTGTCGCCCAGAATCCCCAGGGCCTCGGCGGCTGCGGCGCGCACGCTGGGGACGGGGTCGCCCAGCAGGATTTCCTCCAGGGCCTGCCGCGCCCTGTCCGTGCCCACCGCTCCCAGAGCCAGCGCCGCCCGCCGTCGGATGACGCGGTCGCCCCGACGGAGCAAGTCGGCCAGCCGAACGGGATCTCGCAGTTGAGAAACTTTGGCGGGGGAGATGCGGGTAGGCGCTGGCGCAGGCGCGGCGTGCGCTTTGCGCTCGCCAGGGGGGAGGAAAATCTCATCCAGGGCGCGCCCCAGTTTCTTCGCCGCCTGCGCCTTTTCCAGCGCGTCATCCGGCTTCTGCGCCGCGTCGCGGGAGCGCCCCGCAAACTGGAGGCAGTCCACCACGCGCACGCCCAGCGCCTGGGCGCGCTCGGCCAGTGCTCGGTCCGACGTAACCAGCGTCGCGTCGCGCTTGCCCCCGGAGGCGGGGATTCGGGCCAACTCGCGGATGATGGCCTCGTCCGCACCGAGGCCGGGTGGCGCGATCTGAACGCGCACGTTCCCCCTTGGTAGGTACCGCCCCCGGACGCCGGCATCAAAATAGACCACAACCCGATGCGGCTTGTGGCGTTTGCTCTTGCCCGGCTCGGCCCATCGCTGGAGCCACGACACCAGCAGGTTGTCATCGGCGGAGTCCAGCAGCCCGGCCCGTGCCATGTACTCCTTCAGGTTGTTCCCGTCCACCACATACAGGCCCACCGCGCACCTCCGCCTGGTATTCGTCGGCTCCGCATGAAACAAAAGCCGCACCCTGAACCCGCGTGCGGCTCCCGTGCGAATCCCAGGTGCCCCCAAGGGAATTCGAATCCCTGTCGCAGCCTTGAAAGGGCTGTGTCCTAGGCCTCTAGACGATGGGGGCTTGCACGGCTATTCTACTTATCGTGCGCGATTTGTCAAACTCAACTTACTGGACTCGGCTTCACCGTGTGTTCCAGGTGCGACGCACTGCCGGAAGTGCGCCGTACCTGACTTCGCATGAGACGCCGGGTTTGCCCTGGGCCAGCAGCGCGCTATACTATGCTCACTGATGCGCACGCGAACAAGCCGACAAACGCGCGTTTCGCCCTGTTGGGCCATCGCAAGAGGCAAGCGAAATGAGCCTGCTCGCGGATTTGCTAACCCTGAGCCGCGTGCCGATGGGGCTTGCGGTCGTGTACGCGGGGATGAGCGCCGGCTCCGCCGCGCTGCCCCAGGTCATCTGGCTTTCGCTCCTGGCCTGGACGGTGGACAGCGTGGACGGACACCTGAAGCGCGCCTCGCGCAAGCCGCCGGGCTGGGTCGGCCGCAACGACCTGACCTTTGATGTCTTCTTCAACGCCTGTGTCGCCTTCTTCTTCGCCCTATCCGGTCTCGTCTCCGCCTGGCTATTCTCGGCCTGGGTGGGCGCTGTCGGCCTCCTGCGGCTCAAACTGCGGTCGCGGTCGGGCGCCATTGCCGCGAACGCCCTCGTCGTGCTCACCCTGGTGGTCAAGGCGTTTGAGCAGGCGCTTGCGCTGGGCGGCGCCATCATCGGCTGGGCCGTCGTCGCCCTTGCGCTGGACAGAAAGCAGTTTGTCCGACGGCTTCGGCTGTTCGCCCTGGGCATCCCTGCCCTGGCGCGGCGCTGGCCGGCCCTCCGTGAGCAGGCAGACCCGCCCGCGTCCGACGAGTAACGAGCCAACGCCCGGCGCCCCTCAAACGCTGCCCCCGTTCCCGCATAAAAAAATTCGGTGCAGCGAGCATCGCCCGCTGCACCGAAGAAGTCCGCGCCTGTCTCGGTCTAGTACGGCGGAGGCGTCCCGAGCGCCGTGATCCGCCCTTCTACCGTGGCGCTGATGGGCGAGTGCGTCTTCACGTAATCCACCATGTACTCAATGTCCACCGTGTACGTGTCCTGCTGCGGAGCGAGGGGCAGAGTGCCGTAGTGATCGCCGCCAGCAGCCATAAAATTATTGACCAGCACCACATAGGTGCGCGTCGGATCCAGCGGCTCGCCCGTGCGGGCATCAATCACGTCGCCGATGATGCGCGAGTGCGCCGGCAGGTCGTAGTCAAACGTGAAGCGCAGACCCGACACCTGCACGATGCCGTGCTGGCCGGTGATGCCGTCTTCCAGCGTGGCGCGCACCTGCTCGCCGGTCAGCCACACCTTGACGAACGTGTTGCCGAACGGCAGGACGGAGAACAGTTCCCCGAAGGTGATGGGCCCGGCGTCAATGTCCGCGCGCAGCCCGCCGCTGTTGGTCATGGCGAAGTCTATGGTGTCGTCGTAGGCCCGCATGGCGTCGGTAACGAAGTTGCCCATGGCCGACTCATGGCGGTAGTCGCGCGTGAGCGGCACCAGCGCCTCGCCGATGACCGTGTTCTTGAGTTCCTGCACCGCATCCAGGTACGGCTGCAGGGCCGCGGCCACTGCCTCATCGCGCACGACCACTTGCCCTTCATACGTGGCAGGCCCGCCATTCCACGTGTTGTACACGTTCTGCGTGGGCTTCACGGTAAAGGAAGTAACCGTCTTGAACCAGGGATCCACCGTGAAGTCCACGCGCCCGAAGGCGCTGCCGCCGTTGAAACTCTGGATGACGGGAATCCCGTGGATGGTCGTCGCGATCTGCGAGTGGGTGTGCCCCGACAGGAGCAAGTTGACCTTGGCGGGATCCAGGGCGTTGGCAAGGGCCGCGATGTCGCCGTAGTCCGGCGCGAATCCACCGATGTGCGCAATCACGATGACCATGTTCGCGCCGCCCGCCCAGACCTCGTCCAGGATGGCGTTGATCTCGGCAGCGGGGTCGGTGAAGTTCAGGTGGCCGGTGAACGCCGGATTTGTGATGCTGCCCGTCTCGGGCAGGGCCACGCCGATCAGGCCGATCTTCACGCCTTTGGCCTCAATGTACGTGTAGGGCACCGCCCAGTCGGGCCGCTCGCCGGTGGCCTTCAGTCGAATGTTGGCCGAGACCCACGGGAAATGGGACTGAGCGATGCGGTCGGCCAGTTTGTCCAGCCCCCAGTCAAACTCGTGGTTCCCGAAGGTCGCGCCCATCAGCCCCAGCGCGTTGAAGCCGGCGACGGTGGACTCGCCGAAGAAGTAGTTGCTCTCCAGCGTGCCCTGCATCATGTCGCCGGCGTCCAGCGGGATCACGCCGCCAGGGTTGAGGTTGCGGAGCACGTTGTAGTACCCGGCGATCCACGCCAGGCCGCCCACCACGTTGCCCCTGGACCAGGAGTAGGTGCGCCCGACCAGCGCGCCGTGGAAGTCGTTGGTGGCAACCACGTTCAGCGTGAGATCGGGTGGCTTGACGACGTACACCACCTCAAGCACCGGGCGCTTGGTGGGGTCGCTGTACTCCATGGACGCGAAGGCATGCTCGCGCGAGACATCATCGGCGGCTTCCAGCAGGAACCCGAAGTTGTCCTCGGCGGCGGTCATGTCCGTCATCCAGTCGCGCACCGCCTGCGTTACGTCCAGTTCCACCCAGCCCTTCTCGGGCTTCAGTTGGACGGTGTCCAGCGCAGGCATCTGGCGGTCGGTTCCGCCACGGCCGCCGGCAATCTCCCACATCTCGCTGGCCGAGGCCTGCTGCCACGTGGCCTCGCTCGCCGACCAGTTCTTCAGGGCCTTGTACACGTGCAGGCCGAGCGAGCGGATCGCCAAGTCGTAACTCCCGCTGGAGCAGTCAAACCACGGGGATAGCGGGTCGCAGTCGCCCGGGTATTCCACGACCTTCACGTAGTACACCCCATCCGCGGGAGCCGTCCAGACGATGGTGGAAGCCCAACCCGGACCGCTGTCGTCGTCAAAGGCCAGTTCCGTCCCGCTGGCATTGTATAGGTACAGCATGGTGTCATAGAACTCGCCCAGGCGCAGCGTCTGGATCATGTAGCGGGTGCCCGCGGTGGCCTCAAACTTGACCCAGTCGCTCTCGGTGCACTCGTGGAAGCCATGCGTCTGCGGCAGGCCGTCCACCGTGAACCACTTGGCCTGCTCCATCGTGTCGTCCGGCTCGTACATGTCGGGCGAGCAGTAGGGGGCATCCGCCGCCCCGATGGCGTTCGGCGCCGGGTTGCCTTTGACCTTGGCGCTCAGGCCCGAGAGGCCAGGGGCTTTGTCGCCATCCCCCGGCGGGAACCGGTCAGGCAGGAACTCGGTCTGGAACTTGTAGAGCCTGAGGGTAGCCTTGGCCACGACGCTCCCTTCGGGGAGGCCCGCAGCAGCCAACCCGCCACCCAGGTCAAACCTCACCAGGCTCTCAAACTCGCCGCCGGTGCGGACCTTGATGCGGTCGCGGCCTTCGTAATTCGCCGCCGGCGCCCACTCGCTGATCCACGTGTCCGCCGACGCCTTGAAATGCTCCACGCCCTTGCTGGCCACCGGATACGTGGTGTACAGCACGTACAGTTTCGGGCGCATCTCCGGATTCCAGTAACTGGATGACGCGAAGGCGCGGGCCATGGCTTTGGTGGCGCTCCCGCCCAGGAACAGGCCCTTGTTCGTCGTGCTGTCCGACACCCACTCGGCGACCACCGACGTAACATTCAGGTACACCTCGGTCTCGTCGGTGATCGTAACCGAATCGGCGGCGGCTGCGCTGCGGTCGGTCGCCGAATCGTTCGCTCCCGGCACGCCCCACATGTCGCCGGTGGTGGCATTGAGCCAGGTCGCCTGGAGTTCGTCCCAGGCGCGATAGACCTGGTAGGCGGATAGCGTGAAGGGATGCATAGTGGTAATGGGAGTCAGGTTACGGTCAGCGACCAAGGGGCCGAGCGACCCTAGGTCCACCGGATAGAGCGTGAGCCGCGCCTTCAGCACCGTCGCGCCCGCGGGGATGCCCGACAGGTCAAACTTGAGGAGCGCCGCGTGGACATTGCCGTTGCGCACGTAGAACTCGTTGCGCGTGCCGTAGTTCGCGTTCGGCTGCCATCCGTTGATCCACGTGTCGGCCACAGCCGTGAGGGTAACTTCTTGCGCCAGATCATCGGGGATCGCCGCGGCGGAAGGCCCGCCCGAAGCGCTTGGCGGCGCTGCTGTGGAGGGGATCGCCGCCAGCAACATGGCGACGATAACGAGCAAACCCAAAAGTCGGCCTTTCATACGGAACCTCCTTACCTTTCGCTCATATCACTCAACGGGGGATACACACGATTCGGGGGCGAGCCTCACGTCGGTCAGAGGGACGCCCCATCAACGGTACAGGTCTGGAGAACCACCTCCTTTCTACGCCTCGTGTCCTGACCGAGAGCGACCAACCCGGCGTCAAAGCCTACCGTAGCCGGCCCAAGCGGAGAGGATGCGTAGTCGGATTGTCGGCTACCATCCCGATCCACTGCGGCAGTGGCTCGTCTCTCCGACGTGCAGAGCGGCTTTCTATGCGTGGAGTACAGACCATCTGCCCGCAAGCCCAATCGGGCTTCACAACCCCATTCTAGCGTGTTCGTGAGGCGCTGTCAATCGCCGCGGGCAAAAACAAGTTTAAATTTTCGCGCGCAAACCTGGGTTGCACGCTCACGATTGTCGGCCACGGGCGGGGCGCGCCCGCAATCGTCGCCGAATCCACACTCCGAGCGCGGCCCCGAGCAGAACCCACGAGACGAAGCGAAGCAGCGGCCACTGGAAGTTGCCGCCGAGCAGGTTTGCGTGCGCCGTCGCCAGGGCGAAGGCCGCGTAGTTCAGCGCGTGAACCGTGCGCCAGGCCGCGCCGATGCGCTGCCGCAGAAACGCCGCGACGACCGCAACGGCGATGAGATACCAGGCGGGCCGACCGCCCAGTTGGAGGAACACCCGCACCGAGTCAAAGCGCGGCAGGAAAACGCCCAGGCTCTGGCTCTGCACCGCTACCAGCATCGGGTGCAGGGTAACCAGCGCCAGGCCCGTGATGGACACGACGTGGTGAATCCTGATAAACGGCCTGCCGAAGAACCGCACCAGTTCCACCATGTAGGCAGACGAAACGATGGCGCAGAAGATCAACAGGTAGCCCGTCAGCGCCAGGAAGCGAATCCCCGCGACCATCGGGATCGCCGCGGGCAAGGCCACCTGCACCGCCGCCGCCACGGCCACCGCGCCCCCCACAACGCCCACAAGAACCCCGGTGTGCTTCGCCTTCTTCGCTTGCGGCATGAATCGACCCCCTGCGGTTTCACGCGAGGCCAGGCCCCAGCGCAACGCAAAAGCCCCCGACCGCGATATGCGGCCAGGGGCTTCCGTATTCAACGCGCCAGGCTCCGTGGATGGGACATCACTCATCGCCCTTCGCGGATACCTGCTGCTCCAGTTTGGCCCACGTGTCGCGCAGCCCCACAGTCCGATTGAACACAAAGTGCCCATCGGTGGAGTCCGGGTCCACGCAGAAGTAGCCCACGCGCAGGAACTGGTAGCGGCTTCCGGGCGCGGCCCCTCGCAGGCTCGGCTCCACCTTGCACCCCTGCAGCACTTCCAGCGAGTTGGGATTGAGGTAATCCTTGAAGTCCTTGCCCTCCTCCACCTCGGTGGGGTCGCGCTTGGTGAACAGGTAGTCGTAGAGGCGCACCTCGGCGTCCAGAGCGTGCGCCGCCGAGACCCAGTGGAGCGTGCCCTTGACCTTGCGGCCATCCGCGGAGCGCCCGCCCCTCGTCTCGGGGTCGTAGGTGCAGCGCAGTTCCACCACCTGGCCCGAGGCGTCCTTCACCACTTCCTGGCAGGTTACGTAGTAGGCATGCTGCAGCCGCACCTCGCGCCCGGGCGACAAGCGGAACCACCCCTTCGGCGGGTCTTCGCGGAAGTCGTCCCGCTCCACATACAGCACGCGCGAGAAGGGCACCATCCGCGTCCCCATGGACGGATCCTCGGGGTTGTTGACCGCCTCCACTTCCTCCACCTTGCCCTCGGGATAGTTCGTGATCACCAGCCGCAGAGGGCGTAGCACCGCCATCACCCGCTGCGCCCGCTTGTTCAAATCCTCCCGCACGTAGTGCTCCAGCAGCGAGATGTCCACAATGCTCTCGTTCTTGGCGACGCCGATGCGGTCGCAGAAGGTGCGGATGGCTTCGGGCGTGTAGCCGCGCCGCCGCATCCCCGCGAGGGTGGGCATGCGCGGGTCGTCCCAGCCGCTCACGTGGCCGCCCTCCACCAACTGCAACAGCAGGCGCTTGCTGAGCACCGTGTAACTGAGGTTGAGTCGGGCAAACTCAATCTGGCGAGGATGGTGAATGCCCAGTTGCTCAATGAACCAGTCGTACAGCGGGCGATGATCCTCGTAGGCCAGGTCGCACAGCGAGTGCGTGATCCCCTCAATGGAATCGGACTGCCCGTGCGCCCAGTCGTACAGCGGGTAGATGCACCACTTGTCGCCGGTGCGGTGGTGCGACACATGGCGGATGCGGTACATGATAGGGTCGCGCAGGTTCATGTTGCCCGACGCCATGTCAATCTTCGCGCGCAGGACGTGGGCGCCATCGGGGAACTCGCCCGCGCGCATCCGCCGGAACAGGTCCAAGTTCTCCTCCACGGAACGGTTCCGATAGGGGCTTTCCTTGCCTGGGATGCCAAACGCGCCGCGATACTCCTTGATCTCCTCCTCGCTCAGGCTATCCACGTAGGCTTTGCCGTCTTTGATCAGTTGCTCGGCCCACTCGTACAACTGCTCAAAATACTGCGAGGCGTAGTATTCGCGGTCCCCCCAGTCAAACCCCAGCCAGCGGATGTCGCGCTTGATGGCCTCCACGTACTCGGCTTCTTCCTTGACGGGGTTGGTGTCGTCAAACCGCAGGTTGCACAGGCCGCCGAACTCCTCGGCCATGCCGAAGTCAATGCAGATGGCCTTGGCGTGGCCGATGTGCAGGTATCCATTCGGCTCGGGAGGGAACCGCGTGCGCACGTAGGTAAACTTGCCGGTGCGCAGGTCTTCCTCAATCGCATCTCGGATGAAATTGGATGGGGTTGGAGTCTCGTTTGCTACCATGGGTTCATTCCCTCACATCGCGCACAGGGTTGCGCCGGAGTTGGCCGAACGCCTGGCATACTATAGCACAGAGCGGGCAGAGAATCAAGCGCCGTCGCCCAGGGATTCGGTTCCGTCTTGTGTTGGCGACCGAGGTGCGACGCACGTTCGGAAGCGCATCGCACACCGAGACCGCCCAGGGAACCCATCCAGCGGCGGATGGGGTCGCGCGGGGTTCCACGCCATCGGGGTTCCGCGAGTCCTAACAAAAATCCGACTCGCAGAAGCGCCTTCTGCCAGCCGGACACCAAATCAGGCTGGGGGACGAGGATTCGAACCTCGGTCGACTGATCCAGAGTCAGTTGTCTTACCACTAGACGATCCCCCAGGACCGCGCTTATAATAGCACAAAACGCCCGCCAATGCAAAATCGGCCCGCCGAGGAAGAGCGCCACGGCGGGTTGCCGCCGCCATCGCAACGGGCGGAGGGCTGAAGCCGCGCCTTCCGAGACCCCAAGGGTCTCGGAGACCCTTGGGGTCTTATTTATTCGCGTAGATTCGCGTTATTCGCGGTTACAACCCCAAGACCCTGGGCTCTTCTCCCCATTCGCGTAGATTCGTGTTATTCGCGGTTACAACCCCGAGGGTCTCCGAGACGCTTGGGGGTCTTACATTCGCGTGCATTCGCGTTATTCGCGGTTACAACCCCAAGGGTCTCCGAGACGCTTGGGGGTCTTATTCATTCGCGTAGATTCGTGTTATTCGCGGTTACCGCCCCACCCACATCACGGGCAGCCGAAGCCTGGGCGACACGGGCACGCGCGTCGGCGTCGGGCTGGGTGTCGGCGTCGGGGCCAGCACCCTGGTGTCGGCCGATGCGCTGGCCCCGGCGCATTCGGCGCAGCCCAGCACGACCGTGTTCGTGAACACCGACCCGCCGGCCAGAGACGAGCGGGTATGCGCGACGAGGCGAATCGTCCGCTCCTCGCCGGGCGCGAACGTGCCCAGGCTCCACGTAACCACCGGATTCCCCCACTGGCCCACGCCCCCGGAGTCCGCGCTGACGAAATCCAGGCCGGCGGGCAGCGTATCCGTAAGCACCACCTGCGTGATGGGCACGCGGCGCAGGTTGGTTACCGTGATGAAATAGCGCTGATTGTCGCCCGCGCGGATCGGATCCAGCAGGTCGCCCTTGAACAGGCGCGGGTGCGGGGCGGCCGTCCCGATGAGGCCCCTCAGCGCGTCGCCGCGGGCATCCACGGCGAACAAGTCGGCATCTCCGTCGTGATCCACATCCGCCGCGCCCACGTCCACGGGCCAAAGCCCGGCTTCGTAGTCCAGCCTCCCGCCGAAGCCTCCGCTGCCGTCCCCCAGCAGCACGCTGACATCGCCCGAACCTCGGTTTGCCGTCGCCACGTCGGCCTGCCCGTCCCCGTCTATGTCCGCCAGGGCCACCCCCGTGGGGTCAGCGCCCACATCCCACGTGCGCACCGCGCCGAACGAGCCAGCGCCGCTGCCCAGCAGCACCCCCACCTGCCCCGCGTCGCGCAGCGCAACCACGACATCGGGGACGCCATCCCCGTTCACATCGCCGACATCCAGCGCACCAACCCGCCCGCCGGCGGCAAAGCAGGAGACCACAAACGTCCCCGCCGACGTGCCCAGCAGCCTGCAAACCTGCTGGCCCGATTCGCATCCGGCCACGCCGTCCAGGACGCCATCGCGGTTCAGGTCAGCCACGGCGAGGTGGCGAGGGTCAGGGCCTACCTGATACTGAAGCGAACCTTCGTGAAAGTCGCCGCTGCTCGTGCCGTAGAGCACCCGCACGCGATCGGCGAGCGTGTCGCCGACCAGGAGGTCCGAGTTGCCGTCGCCGTTGAAGTCCCCGGCCGCGAGGCCCTCAGGCCAGCCGCCCAGGAAATGCACATGAGGCCCATCCCACATGCCCTCCGCCGTGGCGAAGAAGGTCCACAGTTCGCCGCTCCCCATGTTCGCCAGCGCGATGTCGGTGCGCCCGTCGCGGTTGAAATCGCCCGTCTCCACGGCCGAGGGGTAACTCCCCGTGGCCAGGGCTGCCCACGGCTCAAGCCCTCCCACGCCCCTGCCCCGAAACAGCGACAGCATGCGGCTCTGGCTACTGATGACCAGGGCGTCGGCCCAGGTGTCCCCGTCCACGTCCGCGATTTTCACGGCCACCGGCCCGTCGCCCACCGGATAGGCGCGCGCCGACAGCAGTCCGCCCCGGCCGTCGCCGAGGAGCAGGGCGATTCTGTCGCGCGCAACGTCGCCGATCGCCACATCGGGCCACCCGTCGGCGTTCCAGTCCCCCAGCGCCACAGCCGAGGGGCCTTCGCCCGCGGGCAGGGAATAGGCCGGCCCTAGCCCCGCCGCCGAAGCCGGCACCACCGACAGGGTCTGCCCTGCAGCGTTCGCGGTTACGATGTCGGGCCAGCCGTCTCGGCTCACGTCGCCCACGGCCAGGCCCACCGGCCCCCGGTCCGTCAGCGCGTACAGCGGCTCGGCGAACGTGCCATCGCCAAGACCGCGCCACCAGAAGACGCGATCCGTCAGCGAGTCCGCCGCGACCAGGTCGGCATGTCCGTCCGCGTTCACATCTGCGGCCGCCAGACCGCGCAGACCAGGGGATGCGGGCACGGTATCCGCGAGGCGAAACGCCCCCGCCCCCGTGCCGAGCAGAAGCGATATGCCGCCGGCCCCCGGATTGGCGACGGCCATATCCCGCAAGGTGTCGCCGTCAAAATCCGCGGCGGCGATCTCCGTTATGCCCGCTGCGATCGGCGTTACCAGGCCGGCCGCGAACGTGCCGTCGCCCCGCCCGGGGAAGACCACCACCTTGCCCTGCCCGGGCACCGAAGCGGCCACATCCAGGCGTCCGTCGCCGGTCCAGTCGGACACGGCAACCGCCCCCGGCAAGCCCTCCAGCGGCAGAGTCGCGCGCGGCGCAAAAGCGCCGGTGCCACTGCCCGCGAGCACCCGCACCGCCTCCTCGGACTGCCCGATGCACGCCATGTCCGGCCGGCCGTCGCGGTTGAAATCCCCCGCCGCAAGCGCCGTCAGCCCCGGGCACGCCGCGGAGAGCACCGGCGCGCGGAACGTGCCGTTGCCCGCGCCTTTCAGAAACGCAATGCTATCGTCGTCCCTGGCCGCCGCCACGATGTCAGCCAGGCCATCCCCGTCCGCATCCACGTTCAGGACCGCCACGGGAGCGCGCCCCGCGGGAAAATGCAACGCAGCCGAAAGCACAGGGCGGGGATTCGCCGATCCCCCCTGCGCCCCCACGATGAGGAGTGTGGCCAACAGCAAGGTCAACGGCAGCACGCGAACTCTCATGCCGACCTCCAACGGGCCGCCCGCTTTCGGCCTGCGCGGGCCAGCCGCGGCAAGAACCCAGAGCGCCGATTGCAGTATAGCCCCACATCCCATCGCCGCGCAACTGCCAACGCGCCGCGCCCGTGCCGCCGCCTCCGCGGGTGCACTTCAATTCTGGGGCGAGTAATGACCAAGCGTCGTTGGGTCGCCGAGCAGGGGCTACCTCACCTAACCCCTCCCACACCCTCCCCTTTCCTCTCCGCCGGCGGGGGGGGAAGGGGGGGGCGGGGGGGGGGGGAGGGGGGGGCAAGCGGCCCCCAAGGGGGGAAAACCC
>Ga0078972_1013316_pt1 | contig 13649 bp, 9 predicted proteins | sample YelNatPaOPGAMG01_FD_67568 | JGI IMG/M metagenome (GOLD analysis project Ga0078972, IMG submission 67568) | Hot spring thermophilic microbial communities from Obsidian Pool, Yellowstone National Park, USA - OP-RAMG-01 (SPADES assembly) (version 2) | ecosystem: Environmental > Aquatic > Thermal...
CGCCAGCGGCCGCAATCCAGCAGCTTCAGCCACTGGAGTCACGGCATGAAGCAGCCCCTATATCCGGAGCAGAACCACAACGGTGCTTCGCACCGGATGTACGTTGACACTCCATCCCTCGTAGGGTTGCGCACGGAACCAATTTGGTTCCGTTTGGGATCACGAACGAAGCGAATCACTTATCGCAACAAGCCAAAATCGCTGGTTCCAAATGGAACCAGCAGGAGAATGATCCATGATTGACGCGGCCAGCACGATTGAACAGCGTCTTGCGCCGGTCCGGGGACGTGAACAGCGCTCGCGGAGCGTAGCCACCCGGTTTACCCGAGCAGAAGAGTCGCTGCTCCTGCAAGCTGCCAGGGCCAAAGGGAAAAACCTCCGGGAGTGGGCGAGAGAAGTTCTGCTATCGGCCGCCTCTGACAGCGCCTCAAAGGAGGCAGACCCCCTCTTCACCGAAGTGCAGGCACTTCGCCTGCTTCTCGTGAATACGCTGGAGCCGCTTTTACGCGGAGAAAAGATGACGCCGGAGCAGTTCCGAGAGATGCTCCGGTACGTGAAGACGAACAAGCACAAAGCGGCAAGCGACGCGCTGACGAGCTACATGCAGAAGGGAGTAGACCAGCCATGAACACCGCCCCGTGGGGACGAAAAGAGACTCTGATCACGCCGCCGCGCGCTCCGATTTACACCTATGCGGCGATCACTACCGCCGTGCTTTTTACGATCATTTCGGCTTATGTCTGGACCGTGCTGGCGTGGTCGCGGCTGGAGCGCTTTTATCTTCCTGTCTACATCGAGACCGACGTTCTAGGTGTCATCCAGAATGCCCACAGCTACCAGCTTCCGACTGTGATCGATGCCCAACACCGCGCCCGGCCAGCCCTGCCGCAAGATGTGGAGCCGGGCCAGACTCCGCAACCCGATGGCCGTCCGTTGCCGATTCGACTGACCGCCGCAGCACGTGCCGAAGGTCTCGAAACAATCACACGCGGCGAGAAAGTCGCCTACAGAAACAAGCCCCTCCATGCCTTCCTGCAGAAGTTTGTCTATGGCGGCAGAAGCGTGGCAAGTCTCTTTGTCTGGCCCGGCCTTCTCGGTCTTCTATCTCTCCTTGTCCAGCTTCCTTTTGCGGTACGCAAGGACATCGAGCGCCTTCGCGAACGCAAGTACGGACGACTCCTGAAGGGACCGCGATTGATGTCCCCGAGCGCCTTCAATCGTGTCGTGAAGGGGGACGGAGTGGGATTTCAAACCATGGAATCTCGCCGTCCAATGCGTATCCCGCGCCAGGTCGAAGGCCAGCACATCGAGATCATGGGAGACACCGGGGCTGGTAAAACCCGGCTCATCATGCAGCTCCTACTCCAGATCAAGGAGCGCGGTCATTCCGCTATCGTCTATGATCCCGCCTGCGAGTTCATCCAGCGTTTCTATGACCCGAAACGCGAAGACATCATCCTCAATCCACTCGATGCCCGCTGTCCCTACTGGGGGCCGTCCGAAGAGTTGCGCCGTCGCGCTGAGGCGAAGACGATTGCGGCTTCACTCTACCAGCCAACGACGGACAAAAAAGGCGAGTTCTTTGTCGAGACGCCACAGAAAATCTTCGCGCATCTTTTAACCTTTGGGCCGACGCCGCAGGAGCTAGTGGACTGGATGGCCAACCCGGATGAGATTGATCAGCGGGTACAGACCACGGAGATGGCGAGCATGATCGCCAAGGGCGCACAACAGCAACGGAATGGCGTACTGGCCTCTCTCGGTCTCGTTGCAGACAGTCTCCGGATGCTCCCCACACGAGAGCAGGCTAAGCGCACCTGGAGCGCAACCGAGTGGGCCGAAACCCGCAAGGGATGGATATTCATTACGTCAAAGCCGAGCGAGCGGGAGGCCCTGCGTCCGCTGCACAGCTTATGGATTGACCTGCTCGTTTTGCGCCTGCTCAATGAGCCCAAGGGGAATCAGCATCCGGTATGGTTCGTGCTCGACGAACTGGCCAGTTTGCAGCGGCTACCGCAGTTGCATACCGCCATCACGGAGAACCGAAAGAGCAAGAACCCGATCGTTTTGGGCTTCCAGGGCAAGGCCCAGTTAGAGGTCATCTATGGACATCTGGCAGAGGTGATGCTCTCCCAGCCCGCCACCAAAATCTTCCTCAAAACGACGGAACCCAAAGCCGCCGAGTGGGTGTCGAACGCCATCGGCAAAGTGGAGATTGAGCGGGTGCGCGAGACCCACTTTGACGGTTCGCGGCACGGACATAACTTCACCATTGATCGCCAGGTGGAGCCGCTTGTTCTTGATTCGGAAATCTCCGGCCTCGCTGACCGCCATGCTTTTCTGAAACTCGGCAACCACGTGGCAAGATTCTCCTTCGCCTTCAGTGACATTCCCGCAACCCAAGTTGCCTTCATTCCACGATCTCTCGAAGGCGACGACCTCGACTTCGATCCGAAGACGCTTCACAAGAAGGCCGCCAAAGCCTTCGTTCCCGTCGAAGCTCCCACCGCCACTGAGGAGTCCCAAGAACTTTCTCAGTCCACGCACTCCATGGGTGATTGATCATGCTCACCATCTCCAAAGCACTCTCGTCTTCGCAGGCGCGCACCTATCACGCGAAGGAATTTGTCTCCGCCGAACAGAACTATTGGAAGCAGGATGGGGCTGTCGTTGGCGAGTGGCACGGTCGCTTGGCAGAACGATTTGGGCTTTCCGGTCCGGTGAGCGAGGAGCATTTCGCGCGACTCGCGGAGGGCCAGCATCCGCTTACGGGCGAGCAACTAGTGCGCCACCGTGTCGTACAGGAGTATGAGCGCAACGACGGCTCGAAGGTCGCTCCTGTCGAGCACCGGGCTGGCTGGGATGCCACGTTTTCCGCTCCAAAGTCCGTGACCTTGACCGCGCTCGTGGGCGGCCAGACCCAAGTGCGCGAGGCCCACCGTGCAGCCGTGGATACTGCTCTGAGTGAGTTGGAACGCTACACCCAGGCGCGGCTTGGCGGGAATCGTCCGGCGGAAACCACAGGAGCCTTTGTAGTCGCCAAGTTCGAACATGACACCGCCCGTCCTGTGGATGGCTACGCGGCTCCGCAGCTTCATACCCACGCCGTGATCTTCAACGTCACGGAGCGTGAGAACGGACAGACGCGCGCTCTGCAGGAGCGAGCCCTATTTGAATCCCAGCAATTTGCCACTGCGGTTTATCAGTCGGAACTCACCTACCGGCTCCGCTCACTTGGATACGAGATCGCCTCCGGCCGCAGCGGCGCTCCCGAAATCAAGGGGTACTCGCAAGATTATCTCGATGCCTCCAGCCCGCGCAGCCAGCAGATTCGCGCTTATCTTGAACGCAGCGGCTTTGAAGGGCATGAGGCCGCGCAGATCGCCGCACATTCGACACGCGACAGCAAGAAGGCAGTTTCCGTGGGCGAAGCCGTGGCTGCGCATCGCAAGCTCGCCGCAGAGTTTGGCCATCAGGCAGACCGGGTTGTAGAACAAGGTCACCAACGAGCTTTGAAACCGGAACCCGAGCACCAGGCCATGCGCCAATCGCCTCATCAGGCGGTGACGTACGCCCGTGACCGGAACTTCGAACGGGAGGCGGTGGTCGATGAACGCCGCCTCTATCGGGATGCACTACGGCGTGGCATGGGCGACCTGACATTCACTGAAATTCGATCCGCGATGGAAGAGCGAACGGCCAGTGGCGAATTCCAGATTGCTTCGCGGAAGATTCATGCCAGTGCCCGTCAATTCACGACCGAGGAGATGATTCGCGCCGAAAAGGAGGTGATGGCACGGGTGATCGAAGGACAAAATCGGAACCAGCAGATTGCCTCCATCCAGCAGGTCGTTCACATTACGGAGCCGAACGCTCACCTGAATACCGCGCAACGTCGAGTGGTCGAAGAGGTGCTGCTCTCCCGCGATCAGATTCAGGGACTGCAAGGAACCGCCGGCTCGGGTAAGACGACTGCTCTCTCTGTGATTCATCGAGGAGCGGACGCTGCCGGGTATTCCGTCGAAGGCTTTGCCCCCACTTCACGCGCCGCCAACCAGCTCCGCGAGGCTGGAATCCCAGCCGATACCCTGCAAGGCTTTCTCGCGCGCAATCGGCCGAGAGCCGGTGACCGCGACGAGCGGCATCTCTATTTCCTCGATGAGTCCTCGCTCAGTTCGACAAGACAGATGCGAGACTTTTTGCGACGCATAGGGGATCAGGACCGTGTCCTGCTGATCGGGGATACGCGCCAGCATCAGGCTGTCGAGGCTGGAAAGCCCTTCGAGCAGCTCCAGCAGGCTGGAATGCGGACGGCCCATCTGGACCAGATCATTCGCCAAAGGGGGCCGGAACTGCGGAAGGCAGTCGAATATCTCGCGCAGGGAGACACCGCAACGGGCCTTGCACTCCTCCAAGAGCAGGGCCGTGTTCGCGAAGTTCCCAACAAACAGGAACGCATCGGAGAGATTGCTCGAAGCTATGCGGACGCGCCAACAGGAACATTGATTGTGTCACCCGACAATGCCTCGCGCCGCCAGATCAATGAGGCTGTTCGAAGCGAGCTGCAAAAGCGCGGACTGCTGAGTCGCAACGAACAATCCATCTCCGTTCTCGCTCCCCGCTCAGAGGTCACGGGTGCGGACCGTGCCTGGGCCTCCCAGTATGAAGTCGGAGACGTGCTTCGCTATCGCAGAGGCAGCGGCAAGCATGACTTGGCTGCTGGAACCTATGCGCAAGTGGTCAGCGTCCACCCGGAGCAGCACCAGCTCGCAGTCCGGCGAGCAGATGGGCTTGAGATCACCTATGACCCATCGCGCCTCAAAGGGGTGGATACTTACAAGCCCGTCACGATCCAGTTGTCGATTGGCGAGCGGGTACAATTCACCGCTCCAATGAAAGACCTGCGAATCGCCAATCGAGAGCAAGGCACCGTTGATGCGCTGTCACCGGAGGGTCATGTCAGCATTCATCTCGACAACGGCAGAAAGGTCTCGCTCAATCCCCAACAGATGCGGCATCTCGACCACGGCTATGCCGTCACATCGCACAGCTCCCAGGGGCTGACCGCAGATCGAGTGCTCGTCCACGTCGATACCGGAGTTCACCCAGAACTGGTCAGTGATCGCTTCGCCTATGTATCGATATCGAGGGCTTCGCAGGACGCCACCCTCTACACAAACAGCCTGGAGCGATTGGGAGAACTCGTCTCCAGATCGCACGGGAAGAGTTCGGCGCTCGAAACCACCCAGAAAATCGGCGTCAAGCCTCAGTTAATCAATCATTTGGCATCCGGGCAGGGTCTGGCGGTGTAAGCATCGGGCGGGCCAGCCAAACCCTGCGCGATCCTTATCTCTCTGTTGCGCGTTTGCCAACAAAAGGATGATGAACTATTCTTTCGTTACGCGAAAATTAACGAAAGGATACCGTGCCAGAGACCGATCCGTCCGCCCGACTAGGCCGCTATATCCTCAAGCAGTTTGAGGGCGAGATTGTTCGAGCGTTTGTGCCGCCACCGTTGCCGCCTGTGCCGCCGGTGGATCTGGCACGGTTTCAGATCCTGCTTGAACAGGCCAATCAGGCCATCGGCAGGCTCGACGGTCTGGCCTCGCTCCTGCCCGACCTGTCGCTGCTCCTTTATACATACGTTCGTAAGGAAGCCGTGCTCTCCTCCCAGATCGAAGGCACGCAGTCGTCGCTGTCCGATCTACTGCTCTACGAGAACGATGAGGCGCCGGGAGTGCCCGTCGAGGATGTGCAGGAGGTCTCGAACTACGTCGCGGCCATGAATCACGGTCTGGAGCGGATGCGCTCGGGCTTTCCGCTCAGCCTAAGATTGATTCGGGAGATTCACGAGATTCTCCTCTCTAAGGGGAGGGGCAGCGCCAAGCAACCCGGCGAATTTCGCCGCAGCCAGAATTGGATTGGCGGGAGTCGCCCAGGAAACGCGGTCTTCGTACCGCCGCCTCCGGAACTCCTGGATGAGTGCCTCAGCCAATTTGAGCTGTTCATCCATGACAACCAAACGGGCTTGCCCCTGCTGATCCGAGCGGGCCTTGTCCATGTACAGTTCGAGACTATCCACCCATTTCTTGACGGCAACGGAAGGCTGGGGCGGCTTCTGATTACATTCCTGCTTTGTGCGGAAAGCGCGCTGAGAGAGCCGATCTTCTACCTCAGTCTCTATTTCAAAACCAATCGGGCGGCCTACTACGAATTACTCGACCGGGTACGAGCCAAGGGCGATTGGGAAGCATGGCTCGACTTCTTCCTGATTGGCGTGCGCGACACCGCCGACCAAGCTGCCACGGCAGCCCGCGAGATTCTGGAACTTTTCAACCGCGATCAGAAGAAGATCGAGACGCTTGGTAGACCCGCTGCTTCCGTGCTTCGCGTCTTCCAGCACATGCAGCGAAACCCGATCATTGCGATCCCATCGACGGCAAAACGGATTGGCATCTCCGCTCCAACAGTTGCGAAGTCGCTGGGCCACATGATCGACCTTGGCATCCTCGAAGAGACCACCGGCCGCGAGCGGCATCGCCTCTTCGTCTATCGTCGATACCTGGACATTCTCAATGAAGGGACGAAACCATTGCGATAAATCACAGATGTCATAAGCATTAACTCGTCTCGCTAACATCTGCTAACCTGATGCGGTTGACCGACATCAGCCAGAAAGCCTCACAAATAATTCATCCAGTATGTCGAAAATATGGAACTGACGCCCTATCATGCGCGGTATTTTGCTCACGAGTTGACCAAGCGGTCGAGTTCGGCGTCGGTTGATAGTCTGACTCTGGCTCTAGCGGATGCCCAAGTCGACCTGAATCCGCATCAGGTGGAAGCCGCTCTCTTCGCCTTCCGGTCGCCGCTATCACGCGGTGCGATCCTCGCAGACGAAGTTGGTTTGGGCAAGACTATCGAAGCGGGAATTCTTCTTTCTCAGCGCTGGGCTGAGCGTCGCCGCAGACTCCTGGTCATCTGCCCAGCGAATCTTCGAAAGCAATGGGGACAGGAACTATCCGATAAATTCTTCCTGCCATTCGCTATACTCGAAACCAAAACGTTCAACGAAGAGATAAAGCGCGGGAACCTCAACCCTTTCGAGCAGCCGCGAATCATTCTCTGTTCCTTTCAGTTCGCGCGAACCAAGAGCGAGTACATCCGCCAAACGCCTTGGGATCTTGTGGTCATCGATGAAGCGCATCGGCTCCGCAACGTGTACAAAGTCAGCAACAAGATCGCTAATGCGATCAAAACGGCGATTGCCAACCGGCCAAAGACTCTGCTGACCGCCACACCGCTCCAAAATTCACTTCTTGAACTCTACGGACTCGTCAGCTTTATTGACGAATTCACATTCGGCGATCTCAGGAGCTTCCGGGCGCAATTCTCGCGCATGAATACACCTGACGACTACCGGGCGCTACGTGAACGAATCCGTCCCATCTGCCAGCGGACCCTGCGCCGCCAGGTCCTTCCGTATGTCAGTTACACAAACCGCCATGCCCTCGTACAGGAGTTCATTCCCAATGACGATGAGCAGCGGCTCTATGCATTGGTGTCAGAATACCTGCAATCACCCCGCCTTTATGCTCTCCCGGCCAGCCAGCGCCAGTTGATGACCCTCATTCTGCGCAAGTTGCTTGCCTCTTCGACATATGCAATCTCGAACACACTGCTGGGACTTGCCAACAAGCTAGAAACCGCTGAACAAGCGCAGACGGCCCTCGCTGCGCCGCCGGATGATTTGGGAGACAACTTCGAGTCGCTGCCGGAGATCGAAGATGAATGGCTTGAGGATGACAATGATGAGGAGCCCAGCCAGCCCGACACGGTACAGCAACTCTCGCCCGAACAACGCGAAGAACTTCGCATTGAAAAGGAGAAACTGCGCCAATTCCATGAACTCGCGAAAAGCATCCAGAAAAACTCCAAAGGCGAGGTGTTGCTGACAGCTCTTCGCAGGGGATTCGAAGCTGCTAATCAGGCCCGGGCGGAACAGCAAAACGGGGCTCTTCAACAGAAAGCTATCATCTTCACCGAATCTCGACGGACACAGGAATACCTGCTGCGCCTCCTTGAAGCCTCTGATTTTGCTGGCAAGGTTGTTCTGTTCAACGGGACGAACAGCGATCCGAAAAGTGCCGAGATTTACAGGAATTGGCTGGACCGCCATAAGGGAACGGACCGGATCACGGGATCACCAACCGCAGACAAGCGGGCAGCCATCGTCGAGTATTTCCGTGATGAAGCCAGCATTATGATCGCTACGGAAGCGGCGGCCGAAGGCATCAACCTCCAATTCTGCAATCTGGTTGTTAACTATGACATGCCGTGGAATCCACAGCGCATAGAACAACGCATTGGCCGCTGCCACCGCTACGGGCAAAAGTATGATGTGGTAGTCGTCAATTTCCTCAATCGCTCCAATGCCGCGGATGTCCGCATCTATCAAATTCTCAACGAAAAGTTTCGCCTCTTTGATGGCGTCTTTGGGGCTTCTGACGAAGTGCTGGGCGCGATCCAGTCCGGCGTCGATTTCGAGAAGCGAATCGTCTCCATTTACCAACAGTGCCGGACACCGGAACAAATATCCTTTGAATTCGACAAACTGCAACAGGATTTGGAATCCGAAGTCGCCGAAGCCCGGGCGTTAGCCCAGGAACAGCTTCTCAACAATTTTGATCAGGAAGTCATTGAGAAGGTTCGCGTTGAGGCTGGCAATTCACGCAGCCGCTTTGAGGAACTGCTCTGGAAAACAACCCGCCACTACCTTGAGTCCTATGCGCGCTTCGACGGTGGATATAGCTTTGTCCTTGAAAGCAATCCATTCCACGGCGAAGCCATTCACCCCGGACCGTACCGCATGGGCAGGAATGTCGAAGACGCAAACACATATCGTATCGGTCATCCGCTGGCACAACGGGTTCTGGAGCAGTGCATTGCGCTGGACACGCCTTCCGTGGAACTTCGCTTCGACTTAACAAAGAGTGGCAAACATCTCTCCATTCTGGAGCCGCACGTCGGCGAATCCGGATGGCTTGTGTGTGCCAAATTCACCGTTCAATCCTTCGAGGCCGAGGATCGCATTCTCTTCGCCGGAGTTCGCGACGATGGAGATCCGCTTGATCCCGCTGCCTGCAAGCGGCTCTTCGACCTGTCTGCTGAAGTCGGGCAGCCTGTTCTACCTGTGCCGGTTCCGGCTTTGGATACTCAGCTCAAAACCTTGCAGGAGGAGGTTCTCAAGGAAGTTGGTCTTCGCAACAATCGCTGGCTCGATGAGGAAGTCGCCAAGCTGGACCGATGGACTGAAGACCTGAAGCTTGGGTTGGAGCAGGAGATCAAAGATCTCGACCAGCAAATCCGCGAGACAAAGCGCGCATCGTCCACCGCTGCCACGCTCGAAGATAAGCTCGTCCATCAGCGCGCACTCAAGGCGCTGCAAGGCACGCGCAATCAGAAGCGCAAAGACCTTTTCGTGGCCCAGGATGAAGTGGAGTCTCGCCGGGACTCATTAATCGCCGATATTGAGGCGCGCATGACCAAGGATCAAAAGAAAGAAACGCTATTTCGTATTCGCTGGAGCTTGAAATGACCTCAATTGCCGAACCCACAATCATATGCCCGAAGTGTAAGACTGAAATTCCGCTCACCGAGTCGTTGGCCGCTCCCTTGCTTGAGGCGACGCGACGGCAGTATGAGAGAAAGCTGTCCCAGAAGGACAAGGAAATCGAGCAGCGCGAAGAAGCGCTCCGCGATAAGGAGAAGAAAGTCGCGGATGCAAAGCGCAAACTTGATCAGCAAGTTGCGGACAAGGTTGCCGAGCAAGTGAAAGCAGAGCGGGCACGGATCATAGCGGAAGAAACCAAGAAGGCAAAGCTCGCCAGCGCCTCAGAGATCGAGGAAAGAGACCGTGAAGTCGAAGGACTCAAGGAAGTTCTCGCAGCGAATAATCAAAAGCTCGCCGAAGCGCAGAAGGCACAAGTCGAACTCCTCAAGAAGCAGCGCGAGTTGGATGATGCCAAGCGAGAACTCGATTTGACAGTTGAAAAGCGTGTTCAGGAAGACCTCACTGAAGTGCGCACCCAAGCGAAGCGAGAAGCTGAGGAGTCGGAGCGACTTAAGGTAGCCGAGAGGGACCAGAAGATCGCTTCCATGCAGCGCACCATCGAGGAGTTGCAGAGAAAGGCTGAGCAGGGATCACAGCAACTCCAGGGTGAAGTCCAGGAACTTGCATTGGAAAGCCTGCTTCGTGCGAAATTTCCATATGACACCATTGAGCCTGTCCCAAAGGGCGAATTCGGAGGCGACACGGTTCAACGAGTCGTTAGTCCGGCCGGGGTGATGGCCGGAACGATCCTTTGGGAAGCCAAGCGTACCAAGAACTGGAGCAACGGGTGGCTGGCCAAGCTGCGCGAAGACCAGCGGACGGCGAAGGCCGAAATCTCCATCCTTATCTCTCAGGCTCTTCCCGAGGGCGTTGAGACCTTCGATGTGATCGATGGAGTATGGGTCGCGCACCCGCGCGTATTGATTCCGGTCGCAACCGTGCTCCGAAACACGCTCCTTGAAGTCAACACTGCGCGCCTTATCAACGAAGGACAGCAAACGAAAGCCGAAATGGTCTATCAGTACCTAACCGGACCGCGCTTCCGCCAGCGTGTCGAAGCCATCGTCGAGGCATTCTCCTGTATGCAGGAAGACCTCGACAAAGAGCGGAAGGCCATTATGAAGCAGTGGGCAAAGCGTTCGGAACAGATTGAGCGCGTCATGACTGCGACAGTGGGAATGTACGGTGACCTGCAAGGAATCGCAGGGAAATCCATTCAAGAGATCGAAGGCTTGACCCTGTTAGCCCTGCCTGATCCTCAAAATGACAATCAAGGAGGTCTGTAACCGTGGCCACTGACCCAACAGCAACAACATCGTCGATCTCTGCCAGCACTGCTTCAGTAGCATCCCCTTCGGCGGCCACGAAGGCCCCGCTGGTGGCTCTACATGATGCTACGCAACAGGCAGGAAACCTACGCTCGGTCTTACAGGACGACAAACAACGCATCGGTTGCTTTCTTGGCGCGGGCTGTCCTCTTGGGATATATGACGAGTCCGGAACGAAGAGCGTCGTGCTGATTCCCGCAGTGGTGGATCTCACAAAGAAAGTTGCCGCCGACCTGCAAGCGGCCGATAGTACGACCGGGGCTACATCAGAATTCAAAAAGAATTGGGATTCTCTGAAGGCGGAGTGCAAGTCGGACGGAGGTGCGGAACCGACGGTAGAGGACATCCTCACCGAGCTACGCGCATTGGCAAATCGTCGAGGAAGCGCTGAAGTACTGGGAATGAGCAAGCAGGTCTTGAACGATCTTGATGCAAAAATCTGTGCGTTGATCACAGCCAAAATGAAGATGGCCTTGCCGGAATATCGCTGCTCTTACAATCGTTTCGCTTCATGGATTGGAGGCGTATATCGAACATCTCCGGTTGAAGTATTCACGCCCAATTACGATTTGCTCTTTGAACAAGCGTTCGAAAGACACCCGCTCCCGCACTTTGACGGTTTCGTTGGTTCTCGCGAGCCTTGGTTCGACCTGTCCTCGATTGAGCACGATGCGATTCCAGCGCGTTGGACTCGGCTTTGGAAACTCCATGGATCAATAAATTGGGAAAAGCGCGAGGAAACCGTTGACGGCGCTCAAGTAACCCGAGTGATTCGAGTGACAGGGGAAGCAGAAGAGGGCAAAGTGATGATCTTTCCGTCCCACCTGAAGTACGACCAGAGCCGACGGATGCCGTACTTGGCAATGCTGGATCGGCTAAAGGCCTTTTTTCATGGAAACGCCGCAGGCAGCCGAAACGCCATTGGCAGGCAGCAAGATGATGCACCGAGATTGATCATATGCGGCTACTCGTTCCTCGATGACCATCTTGTGAGCGGTATGTGAAGGGCATCTTGTGGAGTTCTGTATTGAGGATGATTCTGATGTCATGGGACATTACAAGGAAGAAGAAGTGTTGCGATGGCGGGGCTTTGTATCGGAGCAAGCGGTCAGCGGCAAGAGTGTAGCCGCGTTCTGTGATGAGCGTGATTTGCGTGTGTGGCAGTTCTACGAGTGGAAGAAGCGCTTACGTGAGCCCACAGCAACGTCGTTTGTCGCTGTGGAGTTGGCACCTCCAGCGGCACGGGCACCAGGATAACGTAGTATTTCTTTCGCACATTTGATTGGAGCAGTAGTCTTGGGAGGCTGTTATCAGCAGGGGGAGCGAGACCTCCGGAGCGAGGCAGATGGAGCCAACAGAAGAAGCGGGAGTGCAACAGAGCAACAGTGCGAAGCCGGGATTGGGACCGCTGTTGCAGATTGATGAAGAGCGGATCCAATCGCATTTGGGCGAGGTGGTGCGGACGACGGTGGAAGAGACGTTGAACGCGCTGTTGGACGCAGAAGCCGACCATCTATGCGGGGCCAGAAGGTATGAGCGCAGCGAAGGCCGGAAGGACACGCGGGCCGGCAGCTATGATCGGCGCCTGCAGACCAAGGCCGGCGAAGTGAAGTTGACGGTGCCGAAGCTTCGGAACCTGCCCTTCGAGACGGCGATTATCGAGCGCTACCGTCGTCGCGAGTCGTCGGTAGAAGAAGCACTGATCGAGATGTATCTGGCAGGGGTAAGCGTGCGGCGGGTCGAAGACATTACGCAGGCGCTGTGGGGCACTCGGGTATCGGCCTCGACGGTGAGCGATCTGAACCAGAAGATTTACGGCATGATCGACGAGTGGCGTCAGAGGCCCTTGGTAGGCGATTTCCCGTATGTTTTCCTCGATGGCCTGTGGCTGAAGCGCTCGTGGGGCGGTGAAGTGAAGAACGTCTCGGTGTTGATCGCCATCGGGGTATCACAGACTGGCTACCGGGAGATTCTGGGCGTGAGCGAAGGCGCCAGGGAGGATGGGCCCAGTTGGACAGCGTTCCTGCGCGAGTTGAAGCAGCGCGGGTTAAAGGGCGTGCAGCTCTTCGTTTCCGACAAGTGCCTGGGGCTGGTGGAGAACCTGGCCGAGTTCTATCCGGAAGCGAAATGGCAGCGCTGCGTGGTTCATTTTTATCGCAACGTGTGGACGGCAGTACCGAAGGGTAAGGTGCGGGAGGTGGGCCGCGATGCTGAAGGCCATCCATGCGCAGGAAGACGCCGAGGCGGCGAAGGAAAAGGCCCGCCAGGTGGTGGAGAAGCTGCGCGGGATGCGCCTGGCCAAGGCCGCGGAGATCGTCGAAGCCGGGATCGATGAAACGTTCAGTTACTACAGCATGCCGTCCGAACACTGGCGCTCGATCAAGACGAACAACCCGCTGGAGCGACTGATGCGGGAGATCCGACGACGAACGCGAGTGGTGGGCGCGTTCCCTGACGGGCAGTCGGCGCTGATGCTGGTGGCCGCTCGTCTGCGGCATGTTGCCTCAACCAAATGGGGCACGAAACGCTATCTGCAGATGAATAGACTGGCCGAAGTCGTGGCCATCGCATGACCGCCTTGCCATAGCAGCCCGTGGTGTAAGTGGCGATTTTCCGGCACGGCGTCGGCCGGGTGCGGAGCAACGTTTTTGTCGGCCGGACTTGGCGACAGCGGACATTCGGTCTTTCTGAACGCCGATGGCGATCCT
>Ga0078972_1013317_pt1 | contig 13649 bp, 9 predicted proteins | sample YelNatPaOPGAMG01_FD_67568 | JGI IMG/M metagenome (GOLD analysis project Ga0078972, IMG submission 67568) | Hot spring thermophilic microbial communities from Obsidian Pool, Yellowstone National Park, USA - OP-RAMG-01 (SPADES assembly) (version 2) | ecosystem: Environmental > Aquatic > Thermal...
TATTAAGGCTCAAATGAGTAAGTCTGAAATTGTAATAATAGACAGGAGCCACCCAAGCCATAAGCTCCCTTTAGTTAGAATAGAGAATCTCTATACTCTCTATACATTCTGTATAACTCTCGTCCTCATCTAGGCTTTATTTTCACTGATTGTTCTCCCTTATCATCCATTTTTAAAATTCTTTTATGAACCCCTTACTTTTTCGATGTTTAGTTTCCTCACTTTTTCAGGAGAACTTTTACTTTTCTCAGAGAGAAAGTAATCTCGAGATATTACACTTTTATTTGATATTTGTTGGTCAATAAATCAGGGATAGTTTTTTTCATAATCGCAATACCATCTCTGGTATTCTGCGATATATCTGAGCGGTTTACCACAACTTCTACATAGATAAACATTATGCTTGGGACAGAACCAACTGCCTTGTTGAGCAATGAGTGGAGTTCCACAATCAGGGCATTTTGCGGAGTTCTCATCCTCATCCATATCTTTTTCCTCATCTAAGGATGCTTGTGTTGTATCAATTTTTGTATCATCACAAACAGGGCAGGTTTCTCCATTAAGACACAGTGAGCCACATATCGTGCATATGTATAGTGGCTCTAATTCTCCGGCTTTGATTAATGCATTCCACCTTCTTTTAGCCGCTATAGACTCCATATAGTCAGTTTCTTTCCAACACATAGGACAAATATGTCGTATAAAAGATAGAGAGTCTACCCTACTATAATCTACTATCTTTGATTCAGATGGTATGATAGCCCCGCATTTATCACAAATAATCTCACCCTCATTTCTTTCATATATATGGAGATGAATATTACAAGTAGGGCAAAAACCGGACCCTGTTTTTGTGTCGAATATGCACAGCGAACCACATCTACTACATACAGGAATAATTTTCTTCTCTACGGGTATCCATGTTACTTCACTTGTCAACAACCTAATAACTTCATTTCGGGCTTCCTCAAAAGAAAAACCCGTTTTCTGTGCTTCCAGTGCAGCAAAATGGTAGCTTCGTCCTTTTTCTACCTCCCCCTTTATGTCGTTTACTGATAGAGGCTCTACAAGTTGATACTCCATAATATATGGCTTCTTCATTATTTTTGCTAGTTCATATAAGTTTCGATAGAGTGGTAGTTTCCACTGTTTGAAGACATCTAAGTTCCCCCTTCCATCATCAGCAGCTATTGCAGCCATTGTAACTAATCTTTGAGATTCTTCAACCCTGATATGGTATTCACTCACAACAGCCCAAACCCTCTTTTTTGAGTTATCTATTATATGTATCCACTGGTGTTTTTCTAGTGTGTCCATGGGTGTGAAGATTCCACCTTTTATTGTAGATCCACCATATATATGCTCTAGGAGATCTTGTGAACCCTTCATAGGGATAGCAGATGTACGAAGTTGAGCGCTGGTAATCCCACCAGGGTCTCTAAAAATATTCTTTTTCGTATATTCGTAATATACTAGATAGACTTCTATATTCGGGACTTTAAAGTGTTTCTTGAAACGATATCCAGTAGAAGCATCTAGGAACCCGTGAGATTTTAATTTGTCATATTTTTGCCGTATGCGTCTCTTACGCTTCCTTTCTGCTTTCTCTTTCTCTTTCTTCTTCTCCTCTTCTTTCTTCCTCTTTTCGGCCATTACCTCAGCATAGCGCTTATCCCAATATTCTTTGAGTTCCCCAGATAAACTATTCCTATAAATATTAGGGTCTTTCTTAATCCAACCGTTGCAGATACCTTCAATTCTTTCATTTATCACTTTTAAAGCACATTCTTTGGAGCAAACTCGATACTCATACTCGTCTACATTAGAGAACAAGACTAAGAAACGCTGTTCCCAACAAGTGCGACAAAACATCTTAACTTGCCCATCTGGCGTCGAACAACCCCCTGCACATTCATACTTACTTTTAAAAAAAAGAGAAGCTCCACATATGCATTTTTCAACTACCATATTTATCACCTTTTGGTTGTATGTTTTTTGTTGTTTTTTTCACCATCGTGTTGTTTAATAGATGTTTATAGCAAAACTATCCAAAAGCCCTTTTATCAGGATTCTATTAAAACATTGGGGTCATTTAAAGTTTGCGACTGTAAAGCAATGCACCTACTATCCGCAAAATGTGAGCGTTGATTATTAATTCAAAAAGTTACTTTCCTTTGATTACTTTCATTTAAATTATTATCTCATATTGCCCCTGTCTTTCCATCATTATTTTACAGTCAGCCATAACTAAAATTAACTCCCGAGGACCCAAGCCACTAGATTCCCTGCTATAAGACCAAAATAGAGGATTGCAAAGATAATAACTGTAATTATGTAAACTGGCACCGACCATTTGAATATCTTTGACCCATCGAGTGGGTATAAGGGAATCATGTTAAACGCGCCGAGCATTAAGTTAACATATGCAACATAATAGGGTATGAGATAAATTAAAGAATTTACTCCGAACATTATACCTAATGGAATTGAAACAAATCCGAATAGAGCAGCGAGGACTGCATTTGTGCCTGGTCCTGCAAGACTTATTTTGCCGTTCTTTTCAGTATCTATACTACCGAAAATCATAACTGCCCCTGGTGCTGCAAAAATCAAAAAACCCGTTAAACCAGATAGGATAAGGAGAGCAAGCCCGAGTTTGCTATATCTGAATTCTGCAGCACAGCCGTACATTTGTGCTGTAAATTTATGTCCAAGTTCATGAAGTAAAAAGCCCGTCGAAACCGAGATTGTCATTATAACCAGAGTTACGAGATAGGAATATAGGTTGAAGTCGCCAAAACATAGGGAATCAGGCAGAGAAAATGCGAATATTAATGCAGCCATGGCTATGCCTATATGTTTAAGTTCTTTAGACGAAAATTTCCATAATTTCCGGCTACTTGATAACGCACCTGAATAGTAATCTTCGTAAATGTCGTCGTCTATTCCCCACATCTTTCCACCTATTTATTCATCTTATCTTTTTTAATCTTTCTTTTCTTATCATGCTTTATGAATATTACGATGTTTATGCATATCATTTATTTTGCAATATAGTATCAACAAAAGGCTATTTCAATTATTCCCTATATGGCACCAGGATTCTTCTCTCTTTTTTCTCATAAATTTCTAATCTTTCTAATTTCTCTAACCTGATATTTTCTCGGGAAGACCGCTTGCCTTTCTTCGATATTTGCCAAATTCTTTTATCTTAAGAAGGGTCTTGCCATCAAATACAGGTCCTTCTTTGCATACATGATAACCGTCGAGAGCACATGAATCGCAGATACCCAAGCCGCATTTCATATACCTTTCTACAGACGCGAATGAAGGTATTTTTCTCTTTTCTGCGGATTTAATAACTCTTTTCATCATTACTTCAGGTCCACAAACAAGGACTTGGTCAAACGAGCCTTCTTTTATTAATTCCTCTGCTTTTTCCGCAGCATTCCCTTTGAATCCTGCACTTCCATCGTCTGTGCAAACATGCATTTTATCTTCAAGAACAAGCCTAGTCAATTTTAGTTGAAATAGCAATTCAGAGGCTGTTTTCGCACCTAAAACAACTGTAACCTCACGCTCTTTCATACGCGCGCGTTCAACCGCAGGGAGTAGTGGCGCAATCCCAGTACCTCCTCCAACTACAAGAATATTATTTCCTATAATCCTAAAACCGTTTCCATAAGGACCACGCACTCCAAGGCGGTCTCCTACTTTCATTTCATGTAACCGAGCAGTTGCATCACCTACTTTATGCACCGTGAACCCCATCTCCTTCCCAATCTTAGAGATGCTCATGGGGATTTCGTCCAAGCCCGGAAGCCAGACCATATAGAACTGTCCTGGCATGATTTTTGATTCGTCATCTATATCAAAATAAAAACTCTTAATCGAAGGCGTTTCAGAAACTATTTTCTTAATCTTGACAATTTTCCACATTTTTTATCTCCTCCTTTTTTGGTTTTTAGTATCTTTCTGTGCTCTCCTGTGCCTCTCATGTGCTTTACATTTTAAAGATATGTTTTACAACTGTTACTGTTTTAAAATGTGTTTTAAACGGCATATATTACGAGCGTCCTTTCCAAGAAATGCCGACCATATCTTCTATTTTCGAATATCCATGCGCATCCATGAAATCGTTTATTTCATTCGTAATTTTCTTGAACACGTCGATTCCTCTTGAATTTATTGCGGTTGCAATCTGAACTGCACTTGCACCTGCCATGAAATACTCTACTGCATCTTTGCCATAAAAAATGCCTCCTACACCTATCACGGGAATTTTAACATTTCTTGAAATGTCATATACAGCCCTGACGCCTACAGGTTTAATTGCAGGTCCTGAAAGACCGCCTACTTTATTACCGAGCATAGGAAGACCTAACTCAACATCTATAGCCATGCCTTTGACTGTATTTATAGCAACTATGCCGTCCGCACCTGCACTCTCTGCAGCCTTTGCAATTTCGACTATATCAGTAACATTCGGAGTTAATTTCACGAATACAGGGACCGAAACCGCATCCTTTACAGATTTTGTAATCTTAGCCACTTTACGTTTGTCAGTGCCAAGTTGCATGCCCAAGCCATGTGCATGTGGACAACTTAGATTCAACTCTACTGCAGAAACGCCGTATTTTTCCATATGTTTTGCAAGTGTCGCAAATTCTCTGCCGTTTTTGCCGAAGATTGAACCTATTACGGGGATGTCATACTGTACGATAAATTTCATTTCACGAGAGTATGCCTTAATGCCTGGATTTGGCAGACCCATCGAATTGAGCATAGAGCCGTATTTAAACTCAATTATCGTCGGGTTTGGATGTCCTTCTCTAGGTTCACGACCTATTGATTTTGTAACAAGAGCGCCTGCACCACCCTTTGCAGCACGAAGTAAAGACTCTCCAGTTAGACCGAAAACTCCGGATGCAAGCATAACGGGGTTGCGCATCTTTATTCCTGATATGTTAACTGTCAAGTCAGCCATCTTTATCGCGCCTACAATGTCAAAAGTGTTCTTAAAACTTACCAAGGTTCAAGGTATCTATGTTACCTTACGTCATTTATAAAACTTTTATAAAACTTATAAAATTCGTTAATCATCGAATTAACAAAGTGAATTTAATAAAAGAATTTTAAACATACGATTTTTAAACATTCCCTAAACGATAAATACATGCATTTGATTACTAATATGATGAACCCCTCGAGTATATTAAAAGAAATTATGCATGGGGATGCACAACAAAGAAAAGATGCAATCAATAGACTTAAGGAAACGAAAAATAAAGAATTGATTGAAAAAGTCGTTTATTATGTTAGATACGAAAAGGACCCGAAAATAAGGGCAAATAGCATATTGGCTATAGGTGAATTAAAAGACGAAAATTATCTAAATGATATTATGAATGCAAGCGAAGATGCTCATCCTATTGTAAGACATGCAGTCGCATCTGCGCTTGGAATTATATGTTCTGAAAAGAGCATTCCGGTATTAAAGAGACTTGTTCTCGACGAAGATATAGATGTTTCGAGATGTGCGGAAAATAGTTTGAATAAAATCATGCTTACTTATGCGTATTCAGAAGAACTCGAATATGAAGATGAAGATTCAGAAGTTGAAGTTCGATTTAATGATGAAATTAATGATGAACTTTCAAATGAGGTTAAAGAAAAAGAAGAAGAGGTAAAAATTGCATCTTCGGAGATAAATAATGAGATAGATGATTATGAGGTGATACGTACACTTTTCTCATCTATACAATCGGCATGTCTAAATGTAATTCGCAAGGATGGAAAGTTTGACATTGCGAAATTACAGGATGCAACTGCGAAAATCGGTAGAAGTCTTAATTACAAACCAGTGCGAAATTTTGAATTTGAAAGATGCAAAGGGAGAAAGGGAAAAGTAGATCTGGCTTGGCTTGATGAAAGCGACTTTCCTGTGGTGGGAATAGAATTCTGCGAAGAACTATCTCCAAGCCGACTTGTTAAATTAACGGATTTGTCGCCTGCATACGGTTTCTTGATTACTCCAATGTTACAGAATGTAGATTTTTTAAAATTTGCAAATACCGTTTCGTTATCGAGAAAGGAAGAAATCGAAAAAGGCAATTATTACATACACATGCTTGATTATATTCTTAATTCTGTAGTGGGCAGAGGAGATAACGTTGTTTTTGTTGATTTGCGAAAGGTGTTAAAAGGAGAAAGGTATCTTTTCGGCTTGGACGAGCAGAAAAAGATAGTCCCTGCGGGAACTGCTCTATTTCCATTCGAAAAAATGCGTGGAGGACAAGATAAGTTCATTTCTGATGTTGTGGAGACTGTAAACAGTGGCAGACATCTAGTCGCGCATGCGCCTACCGGCTTGGGCAAGACAGTTTCCTCTCTTACGCCAACAGTCGAATTTGCGCTAAAGAACGGAAAGGTAGTATTCTTCCTTACTTCAAAACAGAGCCAGCATAAGATTGTGATAGATACTCTAAAATCTATGCAGAAGAAAGCAAAAGAAAAGGGTATGAATATAGTTGCAATAGATATAATTTCAAAACAATCGATGTGTCCAAGACCAGAAGCAAACTCATTTGGCATTCTATTTTCAGAATTCTGCAAATTGCAGCAGAAGAATAAAAGTTGCAAATATTTCTCGAGAACAAATAGCCATGTGATTGTGGATTTGATGAAAAATATTTTTCATGTCGATGAATTAAAGAGATATTGTGTAAAGAATGGAGTATGTCCCTGGAAAACTGCGCTCGATGCTGCAAAAAACGCAAATGTAATAGTGTGCGATTATAACTATGTCTTTTCAGATATAAACGAGATAATATTTCCCAAACTTGGAAAGACCATCGAAGATGCAATCCTCATAGTTGATGAGGCTCATAATCTGCCTGATAGGATAAGAGGCGAGTATTCGGGCGAACTCACACCTCGAATTTTAGAAGAAGCAGCAAGAGAATTAAGAAAAAGAGATAAACAACTTTATCATTACCTAATGAAAATATCCTCATCTCTCGAAGAATACGTATCAAGAGAACTTGGAGATAAAGGAACTCAAAAAAGGATTGCAAAAGAATCTTTTTTAAATCTTGTAAATGAAGTGCTAAAAGAGAGTCTCGACCCAATCACGTACGAAACATTTACCACCATGCTATTCGACGAAGGCGAAAAAGTCCTTGAAGAACTTGAAACCTCATATACAGTCCAGGTATCTCGATTTCTTGACGGCTGGAGGCTCTCGGACAGTATCTGTTTAAAAAGTGTGCAGAACCAACCTTTTCCTTCTATATCATACAGACTGCTCGACCCCTCTTTTATCAGCAGAGAAATATTTTCACGTGTCTCTTCTTCAGTAGTGATGTCAGGCACTCTAGTTCCAACCGAGATGTATGCTGACCTATTAGGCTTGGACAAAAATCGTACCAAACTGCAGGAATACACATCTCCATTTCCAAAAGAAAATAGACTGAATATTATAGATACCGAGATTACGAGTGCATACCAAGCAAGAAACGAAGAGATGTTTAAGAATATAGGAGTTAAAATTTCGGATATAATCTCCTCTCTTCCTGGGAATCTAGCAGTATTCTTCCCATCATACGAATTACTTGAGAAGACCTTACCTTATGTACGCTCAAATGCAATGCTTATCCGCGAAGAAAGGAACATGTCAAAATCTGAAAAAGAAGAACTTTTCGAAACCCTTGTTTCTATTCGTAAATCAAAGAAAAAAGGAATCCTGCTAGGCGTGCAAGGAGGCTCGCTTTCCGAAGGGATTGATTATTCTGATAATCTTCTTAGCGGTGTTATAGTTGTGGGCATGCCACTTTCACCGCCTACAGTAGAATCTGAAGCACTTATTTCGTATTACGAAAACAAATTTGGCTTGGGAAAAGGTAGATATTATGGATACATAAATCCCGCAATGAACAAAGTACTGCAGGCTTGTGGAAGAATTATAAGGTCAGAAAAAGATAGAGGTGTGGTCATTCTTATGGACAAAAGGTTCGAATTGCCTAAGTATGCTAAATGCTTTCCCAAAGACTTCTCTGCAATAAAGACTTCCAAGCCGCAGAACGAATGCATTAAATTTTATTCTAACTCTAATTAAGATGAGACCATTGGAAACATTGTAAAAATGTAAAAATGATACGAAAAGAGAATGTTAGAAAGAGCATTATATAAAGAAATAAAATAGAGTGGAAAATTAAACTTTCTGGCTTGGAACTCTTATTTCATCTTTTATCATTTTGTAAGAGAGTATGGGTTTGCGAGCCGCAGTAACTTCATCGACTCGTGAAATTGCAGTATGCATTGGGGCGCTCTTTATTCGTTCTGGTGGCAAGTCTAGAGTCTCATTTAATATTCTTATGTATTCGTCCAAAACCTCTTTAGGTTCTGTTTCTGTAGGCTCTGTCATAATGGCTTCATCGACAATATGTGGGAAGTAAACCGTGGGAGCGTGTATGCCATGGTCTAATAGGAATTTTGCAGCATCCATTGTTTTTAATCCTCTTTCTTTGAGTTTCGAGCCCGAAAGAACAAATTCATGTTTACGAAGTTGTCTATATGGCATTTCGAATTTCTTTGTAAGTTTGTGTCTCATGTAGTTAGCGTTCAGGACCGCAATCTCGCTTGCTTCTGTAAGCCCATTTCCGCCCATCAGTTTTATATATGCATATGCTTTGAGAAGGACTGAAAAGTTGCCAAAGAACGATTTTACTTTGCCAATAGTATGTGGAATATCATAATCAAGATAATAGACGCCGTCTTCCAAGCCGACAACAGGCACAGGCAAGAAACCTGCAAGATGAGCTTTTACACCTACTGGACCTGCCCCTGCACCTCCACCACCATGTGGCGTCGCAAATGTCTTGTGTAGATTGAAATGCATTATATCAAAATTCATATCGCCTGGAGTTGTCTTTCCCAAAATCGCATTGAAGTTCGCACCATCGTAATAAAGAAGGGCACCTGCATCATGAACTATCTTTGCAATTTCAAGAACTTCTGATTCAAATATTCCGAGCGTGTTCGGGTTCGTTAGCATAAAGGCTGCAGTCTTTTCGTTCACTGCTGATTTCAAGGCATCTAAATCAACTGTACCCTCTTTTGAGGGAATCTCCACGACAGAAAAACCTGCCAGAGCAGCACTTGCTGGATTTGTTCCATGAGCAGTATCCGGAAGCACAACCTCTGTCCTTTCTTCTCCATTTAACTCATGGTATGCTTTTGCAATCAAGAGCCCTGTAAATTCGCCGTGCGCCCCAGCAGCAGGTTGCAGTGTAACCGCATCCATGCCTCCTATCTTGCATAGCATATGCTGAAGTTCATACATTATACGAAGCGCACCTTGTACAGTCGATTCGTCTTGAAAAGGATGTATTTCTGTTGCTTCTGCCAAGGCAGCAAGTTCTTCTGAAAACTTTGGATTGTATTTCATTGTGCAAGAACCTAATGGATAAAGACCTAAATCAACCCCAAAGTTCATCTGTGATAACCTTGTGTAATGTCTTACAACTTCAACCTCTGTCAAACTCGGAATTTTAGGGCTCTCTTTTCTCATTAATCCTTCAGGGACTAAGTTATCTTCTATATCAAACTCAGGTAACGCCAAGCCAGTTCTGCCTTCATGTCCAAGTTCAAATATCAACGGTTCGTCATATTTTGCCTGCCTGTACATGCTACACACCCCTTGCATATTCTAAAGCATCAAGAAACGCATTCATATCCTCGTCAGTTGTAACTTCTGTAACTGATACTAAGGTCGATTCACCTAATTCAGGGAAATAAGGTTTCAGTTTTATTCCGCCATTTATCCCCTGATTCAAGAGCATAAGATGTAATGTTTTTGTGTATATGTCAGAACGCATAACAAATTCGTTGAAATGGTAACTCTTAAAAATAGGTGCTTCGTATCCTTCTATGTTGTTTATTCTTCGTGCAAGCATACGACCTTTTGATATGAGTATCTTTCCAAGTTGCTCAAGTCCTCCTTTACCTAACAAGGATAGATAAACAGTTCCTGCAAGTGCGCATATCGCTTCGTTTGAACATATGTTCGAGGTTGCTTTCGCACGCCTAATATGTTGTTCTCTTGTCTGCAAAGTAAGACAGAACGCTCTCTTTCCGTCAGAATCTTTTGTTAAGCCCACAATTCTTCCGGGCATGTATCTCATATGTTTCTCGGCACATGCAAAGATACCTAACAAAGGTCCTCCATAACACATTGGATTACCTAGTGCCTGTCCTTCGCCAATTGCAATATCCGCACCAAGCTCACGAGGCGATTTTAGCAAGCCCAATGAGAGCGGATTCACACCTAAAACAAAAACAACATCCCCTATTATTTCTCTTACTTTAGTTATCCCTTCGTCTATCACTCCAAAAAAGTTCGGGTTCTCAACATAAACTCCGCATGTCTCATCGTTCAAATTCTCTTTCAAAGATGTCAAATCGAGCATACCACTTTTCTGGTCATAATCTACCTCTTTTATCACAATTCCCAAGCCCTTAGTGTAATTCTTCAAAACGCTCTTTTTATCAGGATGGATATTTCTCGGTATGAGGAACTCGCGACCTTTATGTATCCTTGATGCCATCAGGGCAGCCTCGCCTAAGGCTGTTGCACTGTCATACATAGAAGAATTCGCAACCTCAAGACCAGTAAGTTCTGCAATCATGCTTTGATATTCGAACAACGCCTGAAGCATACCTTGGCTTATCTCGGGTTGATATGGTGTATACGATGTGTAAAATTCAGACCTTGATACTATTGCTCTTACTGCCGAGGGTATATAGTGGTTATATATCCCACCGCCAAGAAAACTTGGCATATTCGAAAAGGTTTTATTTCTCTTTAGTATATCTTTTATTTCTCTTAATACCTCCATTTCTGTTTCGCCATCAGGGAGGTCGAGCCTTGGAATGCGCACTTCCTGTGGAATATCTGCAAATAAGTCTTCTATTGATTTTAAGCTCATCTCCTCGAGCATCTTATCCTTTAAATTCAAATTCGGAATGTACTGCATGTTCTCCTCAAGAACGGTATCGTGGCTTGGTAGGATAAGGATTTCTATCCACCTAAAATAATGTAATATCCCGAAATTACTTCCTCTCGGAGAAAAGTAAAAGTTCTCCTGAAAAAGTGAGGAAACTAAACAACGAAAAAGTAAGGGGTTCATAAAAGAATTTTAAAAATGGATGATAAGGGAGAACAATCAGTGAAAATAAAGCCTAGATGAGGACGAGAGTTATACAGAATGTATGGAGAGTATAGAGATTCTCTATTCTAACTAAAGGGAGCATATGGCTTGGGTGGCTCCTGTCTATTATTACAATTTCAGACTTCCTCATTTGAGCCTTAATATCGACGATTGTGAAACACCATTCCAAGATTTCGTGAGAAATATGCATCCATCGGATAAAACTAAGTTCATTAATCAACACATTCAACTCATCGAAAAATACGCTCCACAATTTCTTACTATCTCTAAAAAGGATGCACAAGAGGTGGTTTCAACATGACCTCGATTTTTAGAGAGGAACTAATTTCAGGACAGCACAATGCAAAATTTTTTGGTATCTTCACTAATCAACACGCAAAATCTTTTGAAAATATTTATTAATAAGGGTTGAATTGTTTATTTAGGGAGATGCCGAGCCTAAAGGCGATTCCATCCCTTTTCGCCGCTGCCCCGCTCGCACCTCCCTCCCCACTTTTCTATCCATTTTTAGCTATCCTCTTTTCTCTATCTTTTATCTATAATCCCTTTCTCTTATATCTCCTATAATCCTCCAATCTTACAGGCAACTTACCCTCTTTTCTATACTTTCTATATTCTATAACTAACCAAGATACTGAAACTATAAAGATGCTTACCATCCCTACAACTTCGTAATAAAACTTGAGGTTTTCATAGGTTATTAAAAACGATTCGCATCTCTCATACATTCCATCATTTGCAGCAACTTTAACCTTTGCAGATTTTGATCTTCCAAGATATTCACCAAGATAGATTGTTAACTTATCTTTTTCTATCTTGACTTTTGAAACTTCGTCTGAATTCGCAGAATATGTTAAAAAGTCTCCATCTTCATCTTGGAAATATTCAGAAAGATTAATTGTAATCATCTCTTGATATGTCTTCATATCAGGAATATCCTTCGAAACAGGCGGGTGATTTGGAAATTCGGCGACAATCTGGAATTCCAACTTAGCCAAGCCAAGCGAATTCGAGGCAGTTATGATTATTTTTTCCTTACCTTTCCAATTAGCAACAGGTTGGATAAACGCTGAATTGTTGATAAATTCTATCGATATGTTAGTAGAAGTTTCAGCGGAATATCTTAATTCCTTACCTGAAAAATAGTCTGACAAATTAAGCATCTTTCCTTCTCTGTTCCGAACTACAATCTCTTCTATTTGTTTTTTCACTTTTGGGCTTGGGTCTAGTATATGAACTTGCATAATTATGCTTGTGGATTCGAATGCAGAATCGGTTGCGATAATCGTTACATTTTCTAGAGATGAACAATCCACGGAATCTATAGATAAAATCGAATCTGAGATAGTTATTTGGGCATGCTCCGAGGTTGCACAAAATGAAAGTTCTCCACCTTCAGGGTCATAAAAAATATCATACAGGTCGATCTCTTTTTTGTCGCCCTGATAAATTTCTAAATTTGGCGTATATCTTGCAAGTGGAGGTTTGTTGGTAGGTAGGGCATTCTCAAATAGACCGAATGAATGGATGAATGTAATGTTTTTTGTTTTTTCAGGGATTACACAACTTACATAGACATTCACTTTGTCTCCATCAGAACCAACTGAAAAATTTAAGGGAATGATATGTGCACCTGTTTCGTTCTCTAACTTTGCGAAAGTTAGCCATTTGACAAATCCATCATCTATTTCTTGATTCTCTTGCTTGCTAAATAAGAGCGAAAACGTATCGCTTTCTATGTTAATTTGAGTTTTATTCGTGCTAATTTCAGAATCAAAAATTCTCATATTCTCTTCTGAGGTCCTTATAAAATGCTCGCATCCTTTATCTTCTTCGAGTTTAAAATTCAATTCTATACTTCCTTCTGTCTCATCTTCAAATTCAAGTTGAGTAACAGATAGGGTTTCTATTTTTCCATATACTTGGTACTCTGTAAAGCCAAGTTCCGTAGAGGTATCATTCTCAAAAATAGTATAATCCATAGATATCTCTACAGTTTCTTCGTTATCAGCGTGAGCAGCAGTTTCAAGTTGAATCTTATCTTTAGTTGAAACAGATACTTCTTTCTGCTGGATATGCGAAGTGTATAGATATTTATTTTCCTGTGGTAAAATAGCCTTAAATTTCTTTCCGTCTAGAGTTGTATATTCTATCTTAAAAAAACCTATGGAGAATTTTGAAATATTTCCAGAATCTGCAGTTGTGTAAAAATCTTTATAAATCGAATGTTTGGAGAATTCTACTGACATATTGCTATTTGCCACAATTAAGGAATCTGGTTTATCATATACTCTAATTTGGCTCTCTGAGGAGACGCAGGGTAGCAAACATAAGATGATGAATATACTCAAGTTTATAATATACCTATTTTTCAATTTCAAACCCTCTGTATTTATTATAACATTATTATAACAGCAA
>Ga0078972_1013319_pt1 | contig 13645 bp, 11 predicted proteins | sample YelNatPaOPGAMG01_FD_67568 | JGI IMG/M metagenome (GOLD analysis project Ga0078972, IMG submission 67568) | Hot spring thermophilic microbial communities from Obsidian Pool, Yellowstone National Park, USA - OP-RAMG-01 (SPADES assembly) (version 2) | ecosystem: Environmental > Aquatic > Thermal...
GCAGTTTTGAACCCGATATATCCATCTGCAAAAAAACCTGATACCAGTATCTGGCACGATAACCCTTTATATGGATTGGGTTATATAACCCTGATTTATAAAATCAGCCAGGATCTCGGTGCTGGAATTATTACGGCCTATGATGGGGAAAAAGATGATTATAAAAGTGATTACAATAAGGGGAGTGCTGTGGAGTTGATACTATTTCTGGTGCTATATAAGGATTAAAGTATGAATAAATGGCAGCCATCTGTGGTATATCTGTATAATGTGTCCTTAAGTGCCAGTTATAACAAACTCAATAAAATAGTTTAACTAATTGAAATAATTGGATTTTTATGATTCGGTGCCAGTTACAATTGTGGTTTTATATTCAACTTCAAATCCAAGTTTTATAAAGAAATTTACTGTTTCTTGGCCACCACTATATTCGCTCTTCTTAATTTATCTTTTATTTGCAATTTCAAATGCAAGCCCGCGAATATGTTTAGCAGGGTATTTTTTGTGATTATAAATTAAAAATGTATTTCGAGCTTTTGGATAATCAAGATCAGACTTTTCAAATTCCTGAATAGCCTTAATAACATGTTCTCTTCTTACATTTTTCCATAGATTTTTCATAGTAATCACCATAAGTTAATTAGTGGGTTATAAAAAATTTTCAAAAGCAACCCTGTTTCAATTGCAACTAACGTTTCCAGCATAAAAGAAGCCCTGGGCGATAGTGCTGGATTTGGGTGAGTGCTGTAAGGCACGAACCTTTTATGCTGTGTTAGGCGATGGTTTCTATATCTACTTATGGTTTGGTCTCCTTATATGACCGTTGACACCATATTTATCATAGACATCAAAGATTTCCTTGCAGAACTTGACCATCCTTTTGTCATTCTTCTCAATTGCATCTTTATATAACCTTATGAGAAATCTTTTTCCAAATTCTGTTTGCGAGTAATTCTTTTTAAGGAAATTGTGTTCAGAGCATAATGTTTGTCCATTATCTACTGTATTAGTTCCACCTTTATCAAGTGGGATTTTATGGTCTGCATGGATTTCGACTCCCTCTTCTCGACCTCTTCCGCATACAATACATTTATAATTATCTCTCCTAAAGATTGCTTCTTTTATATTTGGAGGAAATTCATACAATTCTTTATTTTGAACTAAATCGGGGTCATATTTATAAATGCCTTTCTTGACTTTTATCAAAATACCTTCTTGATATAATCTTCGAATTCCACGCCAGGTATCCCTTGGTTTCTTGCCGTATAGTTTTTTATACTGTTCTTCAACCCAATCAACAACCGGTCCATGTTCTAATTCTTCCCTCGGATGCTTCTGAAAATACTCCATTATCAAGTCAGAAATGGTCTTTTTTATTTCAGCCATTTATCTTACTCCTTCAATAATTTCTAACTTAAGTTGATTTATTTGTGCTTCTTTTATAAGTCTATTTTTTGCAATCTCACAATAATTCTTGTCAATCTCAACCCCAATCCCCTTTCTATTTGTTAGGACACACGCAATTAAAGTTGACCCGCTCCCTAAAAATGGGTCTAAAACAGTGTCCTCCACAAAAGTAAACAGCTTTATACATCTTTTAGGAAGTTCAACTGGAAACGGAGCTGGATGGCCAACCCTTGTTTTGCTTTCTCCCATAAAAGTCCAAACTCCATTAGTCCAATCAATAAATTCTTTTTTTGTTATATCTGACTTTTTACTACCACTGATTTTTTTCCATCTTTTTTTATATAAAATAGCAATCATCTCAACAGGTGCTATCACATAAGGAGCAGCAGCTGATAGCCACGAGCCCCATGCAGTCCGTCTTGAAATATTTTGTTCATTCCATACAATTGTAGAATGATACTTAAACCCTATTTTCTTTGCGATAGTAATAATATCAGCATAGACACTTTGTTGACCACCCTTATTTTTATCGAGAGGGATGTTTAAACAAAAACGCCCGTCATCTCTTAGAAGTTTGTATGCCTTCTCCATCCATTTATATGTAAATTCAAGATAAATATCATAAGGTATCTTATCATCAAAAGAGTTGTACCTAATATCAACATTGTATGGCGGAGATGTTACAATTAAATCTATGCTATTTTCCCCAACACAATTCATAGTTAGAAAATCATCATTATATATCTCTACATTCCTTGCACTAAAATAAAGTTTTTCATTCATAGTTGTTTAATCCCTTCCATCTTTTTGAAACTTTCGCCTAACATTCCCAGCATAAAAGAAGTCTTTGCAAAGCAAAAATGTGGGCGATTGCTGTAGGAAACGAAACTTATATGATATACCGCGATAGTTTTAATTTTCTCCAGAAAAGAATAACTATAAGGTAAAGACACCATAAGACTGCCTGAACCTATCTTCAGGACCTGTATCTTTGATTCTAAATTTTTCTTATCCGCTTTCATTGCCTCATTTCTCAATTTGTATTATATGCTTCTAAAAAGGATAATGTCAATAAGAAGGTGAGCATAAATAAATTTTCTATGGGAGAAAACACACTGCTTCTGCCTTCGGCAGATACCCTTCTATTAGAGGGGAATTGCCAATTCGCCAGTTCTAATTCAATCTATTAAATCGGCACCTTTACCCATACCTTTTAAAATGGAAAAGCCCCGAGGGATCGGGGCTATTGATATCAATGGTAGCGGGGACTGGATTTGAACCAGTGACCTTCGGGTTATGAGCCCGACGAGCTACCGGACTGCTCCACCCCGCAACAAGGGAGTTTCCATAATACACAGATTTATCAGAATGTCAAGAGGAGATTTCATTATGCACTTGAGTGAGTCCTCTCTCTATAAAAATGAAAATAAATATTTTCATACAAACCTGAACTGATATGTGGTTGACTCAAATGAGCAATTTGGTTATAATGATTTTCAATGAACTTAAGGTTCACATCATTATTGGCTCTATTCTTAATCATTCTGAACACATCCACTTCTAATGCCATATCATTCGAAGGGTCAATGAATACAGGGATACTCGAATATAGAGGTAACACCGAAAGAAATGGTTATTTATTAGGGTTGAATACAAAAGTATTTATATATTCGGACTTAGCCCTATCCTTAGAACAGAATCTCGTATTTCTTGAAGAAGGTATTTACAGGGGTCAAAAATATACAAATAATGCAAGGATTCTCAACTCCTCTATCGGGATTATATACCTTGTAGATGTTATGACCCTCGTTCCGTTCATAAAAGGAAGCGCTGAGATACACTCAGGGAATATTCTGAATAACGAAAATTTTGATTACGGATACTCCCTTGGTGCTGGGGTGAGGTATGAGAGACTCCCTTTTACTATCTCAGTTGAACTCTCATACACCCAGTTGTACAGGACCACCACGCAGTGGCCATCCATTATCCTCTTTACAATCAGCCCTGGACTATCCAGCAACAGAAATAAAAATAAGGAACTATTTTTATAGGAGGTGTATATGAAAAAAGCCGCCTTTATGTTATATATTTTATCCTTCCTCTTCTCCTCATCAGCACTCTCAGGAGAACCTATCCTTTCACTGAAATGGGGAGAGGCTCCGCACAATATCAACTACTACACAGTACCCGATGGGAGATATGGAATATCCGATTTTTATGTAGATGGGGATGAAGTAGGGATTCTCAGCCAGTTTGACAGAACAGTTAAGATTTTTGAAAAGGGAGTCTTCAAGTACCAGATAGATGACCTCCCACAGGAGGCTATCTTAATTGAGAGGTTATTTAAGAAGACCTATGTCATAACGAGAAGTGGTGAGGTCTTTGTACTCAAAAATAATATCCTCATCAGGATACAGAAATTGCCATACTATAAAAACATATCTGCAGTAATCTTCGACTCAAATCTCTTCTATCCCGTCCTCAACTATGAAAAGTATGTGGACAAGGATCGGGTTATGGATGCCATAATCGAGAACCCTCACCTTTTCCAGATAAGGATATATGAGGGGAACAACATATATATCTACTCTCTCAAGACTGATATGGAAATTGCGGCAATCACCCCGATTGGGCTCATAGACAATCTGATGGTAGCGGTGGTTGAATACGAGATGGGTAAAGAGAGACAGATAGAGGTCTTCAGCAAGAGCGGTGATATCGTCTCGACTATAATAGTCCCAAATCGTTTCCTTCTTCAGGATGTAAGAGATATCAGAATATTCGAGAATAATATATATGTACTTGCAACCGATAAAGAGGGTTTGAGGATTTACAGATTCGATGGCTACAATGATGGGGTAATAGAGATCTCCAGATGGACAGATAGACTTATTGATATAAATGAAAATGTCCCTGAGGGAGTTAGACTCCTTGCGCTGACGCCCGTCAAGAGATCAGAGGCGCTCGCACTCGCAAAGGATTATAACGATCATATCTGGACTGCAAAATCCTGCAATGTAGGAACCACTACCTGCACCGACTGGTGCGATAAGACCAAAACAATAAAGCCCCCTTCCTGGGTTGTTGTCGGATCGAATAGTAGATTTCCGTACTCCTGGGGTGGATTTTCTACGATCTCCCAATTCGATCAGGGACTGGCTGATTGCAAGAAGGCGGGGGATATTCAGACAAAATATAGTGATGGTACAACCGCCTGCGGCTCCTCATGTTCTGTAGGAGTTGACTGCTCGGGATTTGTCTCGAGACTCTGGAAGCAGACAACCAAATATGGAACATCTACCATTACGCAGATAGCCACAAAGATAAATAAGTCAGACCTGAAACCTGCAGACGCATTAAACGATCCAGGATCACATATCAGATTATTCGTCGGATTCAGATCCGATGGAAAATGGGATATGGTAGAGTCTTATGCCGGTTCCGGTTATTGGGGTGTAGGATATACCGTCAGGACTCCGGCAGAAAACGATGGGTATGATGCAATCAGGTATAATGCAATTGTCGATGACTCTGTACCAGCTAACCAACCCCCCGTTATCTCCCATACACCTGTGACTACGGCAGATAGTGGTAAGGACATTGTTATTTCAGCAAAAATTACTGATGATGGCGGGAAGATCGCCGCTGCCACATTGAGATACAAAAATGAGGGTGAGGCAAACTTTACTGCTATAAATATGACAGACAAGGGCTCCTCCAACTTTGAGGCGACAATTCCAGCCTCCGGGATCAAATCTGCAAAGATTTACTACTATCTGGCGGCATGGGATGGAGAATCACCCGTTCAGACAGGGCGCAACAGGAGTATCCTGCCAGAGAATGCAGAGGATCTGATCCCTGTATACTTTACGATCAATATCATTACTTCCAGCACTGATGCAGGTGTGGATATCAGAGACTCATCTATAGTCGATACCCTTGCAGATAATTACACATACCCCGATACAACATATCTGGACACAAATTATCGGGACGAGAATTCATCATTTGATTCTAATGCAGGAGAGGATAATTCTATCATTCTCTCAGATACGAATAGCGAGGATACAGGGGTTGTGGAGGAGGACGCATACTCTGTCGAAGATGTGAAACGAAAAACGACCGATTTGAAACAGCTCGGCGAAGAGGGAGAAGAGGGCGGTTGCGGTTGTACAGTGCTCAGATAGATTATTCCACAACAGAGCAGGAACAACCAGAGGATTTCCCGGACTGATCGCTCCTAATATCACTAATCTTTGCAATATCGTCTGATCGTGCGTTGTCCTCGAGTTCAGTATCCGAAACTTCAATATCTCCTGTGTTCGAGTCCCGAATGTCTTCCCTTATTGTATCCGAATCTACAGAATCCAATCCTTCATCGGAATAGATATCATTGGAGAGAGCATCCGCTATGTCAGTAACATCAGATGTATCAAGGATATCATAATCTCTGATCTCCGCTATGTCGAAACCCACATCCCTTACATCGGATGTTGCATCCTGAGTCAAAATATCATTTTGTACATCACTGGAAACAATATCCATACCAGCATCCGCGGTCGTACCGTATACAACACCTCATAAATTTATATTGAACTTTGACTCCGTAAGGGCATTATACACCACACAACACTCACCTTCGGCATTATTGAACAAATCCATAATTGTAGACGAATTTGTAATAATGCCCAATCGTATGTCCGTAATTACTATTTGAATGAAGATAATACATCCATAATTGAGGCAGATATTGTATGGGTGAAAAGTTTTTCGCCCCTGCGATTTACGCATTCATTAGATAGATATTCCTTCTTGACATTAATCTTCTATGATATAGTATTTTACTCTCTCTGTGAGGTATTTCTATGAGATATGTTGTTGTTTTGCTCTTTCTCTTCTCCTGTGCGGGTCTGATTAAAGAGGAGATGCCCGCAAAGAGAGATTTGAAGGATAATACGTCCCCAAAAGAGGTCATTGTAAAGAAGGAGAACAGGAGTATGGATACAGTCAATGGTAATACAAAGAGTTATTTGCTCGAAAATGGTATGAGACTTATTGTGGAGGAGGATCACAGTGCCCCGGTGGTAGCTGTACAGGCCTGGGTGCGTGTGGGATCTGCTGATGAATCCGATGAGATTGCCGGTGTGGCACACCTTCACGAGCATATGCTATTCAAGGGAACTTCAAAGAGGGGTGTTGGCGAGATTGCCAGGATTATCGAGGAGAATGGAGGGGATATAAATGCCTGGACATCATTTGATGACACGGTATATCATATCGTTATGCCCTCCTCCAAAGTGGATATGGGGCTGGATATCATTACAGATGTGATTATGAACTCCTCATTTGATGCAAAGGAACTCGCCAGAGAGAAGGAAGTAGTATTGGAGGAGTTGAGGCAGAATCGGGACATACCTCAGAGGAGGATTATAGATGAGGTGTTTGCTCTAAGTTATCAGGTACATCCCTATAAGAGACCCGTGATTGGCTATGTGGATTCAGTAAAGAGGATTAACAGGCAGAAGATTCTGGAGTTTTACAAGAGATTTTATGTCCCCTCGAATATAATTATGGTAGTTGCTGGGGATGTGAGGGGAGATGAGGTGTACCTCAAAATTCAGAATCTGGTGAAGGGTTTTACCGGGGTGGCACCGGAGATCCCGAGACCTCAGGAGCCAGTACAGACTGCCCCGAGGGTAAAGATTATCAAGGACAGGTTTGTGGAGGCCCAGATAGGAATAGCCTGGCACATATCAGATATAAAGGATGAGGACACCCCCGCTATTGACCTTCTCTCGATACTTCTCGGGAGTTCTCAGTCCTCGAAGTTGAGAGAGACCATCGTCGTGGATAAGACACTCGCAACGGATATATTTGCCTATTCCTATACGCCCCGGGATAAGGGGTTATTCATTGTAGGGGCAGGATTGCCCTTTGTGAATGTCCCGGCGGCATTGAAGGAGATATTTGATATAGTTCTGCGATACAAATACGAAAAGTTTTCATTCTCTGAAGTGAACAAAGCCATTGTGCAGGTTGAGAGCGACGATATATTCTCGCTTACTACTATGCAGGGGAGAGCCCGAAAGTTAGGATTCTATCAGATGATGACAGGGGATATAAATTTTGGGAAGAGGTATCTGGACAGGATTAGGTCCATTACTCCTGAGGATCTGTACAAGGTGGCAAGGAAGTACCTCACCTATGAGAATATGTCTGTTGTGATACTTTTGCCTGACACTGCACAGGATGGGTTGATCAATGAAGAGCAGGTGCTTAAGGCATATAGAGATGCCGAGGAGTTTTACAACAAGAGGGAGAGGGAATCCGAGGGGAAGAGAGAGATATACAGGAAGGTTTTGAAAAACGGGATAACCCTCATTGTTGAGCAAAACTCGAGGCTCCCTATCGTATCTGTGAGGGCAGCGAGCCTGGGTGGTGTCAGGTTTGAGGACGAGAAGACATCAGGGATAAGCTACTTTATATCCAGAATGCTGACACGGGGTAACTCCTCAATGAATACATTTCAGATTATGAGGAGTATGGATAATATTGGTGGTTCAATTAATGGATTTGCCGGAAAGAACTCTCTGGGGATCAGGGCTGAATTTTTGAGTAAGTACCTGGATACAGGTATGAAGATTCTCCTCGATTGCCTCTTCAATTCCACCTTTGCTGATCAAGAGATAGAGAAGGAGAGGAGATTGATCCTTGAGGAGATAAAGAGCAGGGAGGATGACCTGACATTTCAGGCTTTGCACCTCTTCTTGAATACTCTGTATACAAAACACCCGTATAAATATGATATTCTCGGGAGTGAGTCGAGTATATCGAGATTGACTAAAGAAGAGCTTCTGTCTTTTTACAGGAGGGTTATAGTACCTGAGAATGTAGTGATATCAGTGGTGGGGGATGTAGAGCCTTATATAGTTGAACAGATGATAGAAGAGGGTACTGAGGGGATTAAGAAGACGGGATTTAAGCCCATAAAATTGGAGTCTGAGAGCCCGCCATCTGAGGTGAAGAGGGCGGTTGTATATAAGGAGAAGGAGCAGGCACATATAGTAATAGGATTTCTGGGTACCACGATGTTTGATAGGGATAGGTATGCCCTCGAACTACTCTCGGTGATACTGGGTGGACAGAGCGGCAGGTTGTTTCTGGACCTGAGGGACAAACGGTCCCTTGCATATACAGTCTCGAGTTTTCAGGTGGATGGGCTTGAGAACGGTTATTTTGCCATATATCTCTCCTGTTCACAGCACAAGATAAAGACGGCTGAGAGTGCAGTATTTGAGTCCCTCGAGCAGGTGAAGAAGGGTGGTGTAAGCAAGGATGAACTGGATAAGGCAAAGAACTACCTGATAGGGATTCATTCCATTGAGATGCAGGAGTATTCTAACAGGGCATTCCTCTACTCTCTGGATGAACTGTATGGACTTGGATATGACTTCCACAGAAAATATATTGAGATGATAAGTTCTGTCTCCCTCGAGGATATAAATAATGTCCTTCAGAAGTATATAGACCCTTCAAAGGCTGTGATAGCCATAGTCAGGTCACAGGCTAAATAGACAGGATGGCATAGGAGGGTAGCTCCTTTTTCAGGTCAGAAAGGTATATTGTCTTCTCTTTCAATGTCGCCTTTAAGAAGAGTATGCCCATCGCATTTGTAGTAAGGTTGTATTTCAGACCTGTTATATCGGCCCTTCTATCAAAATATCTCATAAAGTTGTATCTCAACAGTCTCTCAGCGACATCAGGTCTAACATTCAATCGAAAATTCTTATCTCTTATGGTGTATGGTCGTAACTGTAGTTTGTTCTGGTTTATACTATCTGCAGTGGCGAGTTCAAGGTCGCCAAAGTATACGGGGTCAATCGTAGTGAATCCTCTTACTACCATCTTCAACTCTCTCCCGATTAATTGTGCCACTTCCTCCTGTCTTTTACTGGCAAAGACGGTGTAGTCTACTGTGATGTCGTAGAGATACAGGGGGAGAAGGTGTGTGTATCCCTCGACACTGTCGCTTTCAAATGTATTTACAGGAGAGAGTCTATCTCCATTGAGTAGATAGGAGATACTACATTCTCTGCAGAAGAATAGATAATCCCCTATATCCCCTGTGAGTATGTCTTTGCAGTTTTTACATCTGAGCGGTATTATCACTCTTCACCCCTTTTTATCTGAATCTACTCTGATTTTTCTTTGCTGCCTTAGTCATAAAGTTGAAAATGGGCTTGAAAAACCTCTCTACTTTTGTCTCTTCTGGGATATTTAACTTGTTTACCTCGATTCTATTGCCCACTATTACAATCTCCCCGTGATTTTTATAGAATATGTATGCCACATAGATGAAGAAGAAAACGGTCATTATAAACGAGATGAATACAGGGATTATCATTATCCAGATGGCAAAGGCACCGCTCAGGATAGATTTTGAGATGAAGTTGATGATACCTCCGGAGAACAGGGAAGTGAAGAAGGCGGATACTGCCATAGGTATGAATCGAATGTTTATTGATTCCGGGGCTATCCCATAAAGGATGTCTCCATTCAGACCATCGATAGAGAAGTGATATATGTTTGTCCTGTACTTAAGCACCACCCTTATAATCGGATAGTAGATGACTACGCAATTCTCAATGATAATGTCCGATTTTATCTTTTCGTTGTGGGTATTAAATTGATGGGTAATAAAGGATTCCGGATCGATAAGGGCGTCGGGTCTTATGAGTATCTCGTTTCTATTGTGGTTGAAATTACCTGCTGGTATGAGAGGGACACCATCTGAAATCACCTTCTCCAGATTGATATTCAATTTATTCAGGCCAGGGAGGCGTGATGCCAGAGTAGAGTATTTGAAGCTTGATTGAAGAACCTTTGTATCTATCCTCCTCTCATCTGTGTATCTGTCTGTCTCTTCGATGATATGCTCTCCACACCTGTATCCTGTGATGTAGTAGAATGGGATGCAGAGTATCGACCTCGTTATGATTCTGGAGTTTTTTATGAAATCCCCGGCTATGAGAAAGTGTCTGAGCCTCGATATGAGTATAGCTGTAGTATCCATAAGGTCAATATTTGCTTTGATGAAGTACTCGGGATTGTCTCCTTCGATCTTAATCAACAGAGGGGTATTGCAGTGGCTGCAGGTGCTGATCTCTGAGAAGTTCCCGCAGGGGACAGGTGAACCACACTCGGGACATTTAATGGTCTTCGTCTTCAGATACATTTATATCCTCTATCAATTTTAGGATTGATGGGAAGGTAAGCCATAAGATTATTAAGGTGACTGTATTTAAGAATAGTCCAATAGCCACCGATTCAAAGGCATAAAATTCAATAAAGAGAACGAAGGATGTAATGATAAAGAGAAACATATATACCTTTTCACGAAAGGTATCCCTCTTTATCGGCAGTATCTCTGTTATCACCTCTCTTGAAAAGGCATCCACTATCAGGGAGTATTCTTCGCCCGAATATTCATAGTCTACAAAGATGAGCGGATAGTAGATTATATTTACTCGATTTTTCCCAACCCCCTCAGGTTCCACCTCGGGGTTTATAACTCTGTATCCTGCATTTTCCTCACTCTTAAAGAATATGAGATCCCCCCCTTTATAGATGAGATGTGATATAATCGGGTTGTATTTACTGATGGCCGCGGGTATGAGTCTGTTTGAATCCACAGTCTTATAGAAAGGGAAGAGTACCGCCTCTTTATTCCTCAATTTTAATTCGCCTGTGTATTCATTCTTTATGAAGAAATCCTTTATTATCCCCTCCACATCTTTGATATCCACCACAGGTTTTAAAAGGTATCTAAGACCTCCATATTGAGGGAGTATAAATATGGAGGCATTGCAGTATTTGCAGATGAAGAATATGCCCTCACCCTCGGGCTCAAACTCGACTCCACAGTTTGGGCACTTTGCAAGCATCAGTACACCTTCTCAACTCTCGTCCCGTGATAATAATGCATAAGGATCTCCATAAAACTCTTTCCTCTCTCTGCCATCCCTATAGCACCTGTCTGGCACATACCAACGCCGTGTCCCCAGCCACCACCTGTGAATATCAAGCCAAGGAGTCTGCCACTCGAGTCCTTTTTCTTCTCAATATACACCAATCCGCTCTTCAGTCCACCAAATAATTGTCTGATATTGTACTCCCTGTCTACATAGAATTTCTTGCCTTTTGAGATTATAGTTATACCTTTTATCCTGCCTGATCTGCCTCTACCCTCAATCATTAAATCATCGAGTGTCTCTATGGGGAATCGTTTCTTTATGAGTCTTATCAGCTCCTCGTACGGTATCTCGACCTTCCATCTATAAGCCTTTTTGTTGGTGAATGAGGAGTTGGCACAGTAGGTATCATCCACGGTATACAGAAATTCTTCCAGATTCTCTTCATTGATACCATCTTTGAATCTCCTGTATGCCTCTGATTTTTCGTCTGCGTCGATTTGTACAGAGAGATACGGTTCCCTGTGTTCTCCCCAGACCGTCTCATTGTCCTCTGAGATACCACCGCAGTTACTCGAATATACGGCCTTTACAAACCTCTTCTCGTACAGGAGAACCTTCCCATAGGTATCTCTTATAGCCCTGTCTGTTTCAATATTGTAACTGCTGGTTCCACTATACACCTGACAGTGCTGGGTGGCACAGAGGAGATATGGAGTGGCGGGATGACGATGCCCTATCGCTGAGAGAATCTCTGTACGTGCGGCTATTGCCTGTGCCTTGAGTGCCTCAGAGGGGGATGATGCATAAATCTCTGAAGGGACTATACCTCTTAAGAGCTCCTCGAGGTCTGTCCTGTTTATTGCGGCGAGCCTGCCATCCGCCTCAAAGGTGAAGTAGAAATCCCCATTGAATGATCCGTAATCAACCACCCTCTGCCCATCCTGCAGTGCCACAGGACCCCTGTTCTGCCTCACCCAGAATACATTCTCCACACTTATCTTTTGTTGTCTATCCGGTATATAGACTAATATCTTCCCCGAAGGATAACTCTTCAATACAGGCAGCAGGAAGGCTCTTATCCTGTACCTGTTGAACACATCGGTAATTAGGGGCTCTGCCTCCTCAGGGGTCTTGAATGTGGCAATGGATATATAAAACTGCCTGTTATCATAGACCTTGCCTTTTAAACCAAACACTGCTCCAACCAGTACACTCTCCACCTCATAACCCAACTCTTTGAATTTTTTGATTATATTCTCTCTGGTCTCGGTGTCATTGTAGTTAATCCTGTCCACTATGAGTTTATAAATTACTGATCCCACTTTGAATTCCCCCCTCTCAATTATAGCAGATCTCGTTTTTATCGAACTTATCTTCCCTTTATCTCTGTACTCGAGTGTAAGATGATCACTGGATGAAACATAGTATGAGTTGTGCTGATTGGTGATCAGGATTGAGACGATAGGGATGTTTTGGGGGCTGAATCTGATGGCGTGAAAATAGTGGGTTGGTATTTCAAAATCCAGTTCGTCAGAATAGAGAAGAGGAATATATAACAACAATATTGTGAGTGTTAAAAACCCTCGCATAAGGATGGGAGGGAGGATACATAATAATTGGGCTTTTTACAATAGATAAGTTAAGAGCGATTGTAAGTAATCAGTGATTGGCGGTTGTTTCCAACAGGCTAATAAATAGATAAGTAGGAAAAGGGAAATGGGTAAGTGAATTCCCCTCTAATAGAGGGTTGCTCCGAAGGCCGACACCGTCCACCGACCACTGACACGGTTCACGGAATATAAATGGTTAAGTGGGAAGTAGGAAATGGATAAATAGTAATTCCCCTCTGATAAAGAATTGGTCAGAAGACAGACACAGTTAACAGTACACCGACACTGTTTTTAAGGATAGGTGTCTGCCGAAGGCAGACGGGGTGTGTTGATAGGTTACCAAAAATTTTTCTTCTTGCCCTCAGGTGTAAAACTGAGTACAATTATAATTGAACCAGACCTCAGGAGGGGATTTAAGACGAGGTTCAGGGTTTATAAATCAAATCCCTGTTGCTCTATCGATAGTGTTGTTTACTCAAATTTCTCCCAATTATTAAATGACCTATATTCTACGATATATTGAAGGGTTTTAAAATATGAAGGATTCTTCAAAGACTTTGTTCTTGCTATTCATTATATTTTATATGGCAATAACTGGCTGTAATGAAAGATTATATATAGGTGAATATGATAGTGGATATAAATATGACTATC
>Ga0078972_1013322_pt1 | contig 13644 bp, 17 predicted proteins | sample YelNatPaOPGAMG01_FD_67568 | JGI IMG/M metagenome (GOLD analysis project Ga0078972, IMG submission 67568) | Hot spring thermophilic microbial communities from Obsidian Pool, Yellowstone National Park, USA - OP-RAMG-01 (SPADES assembly) (version 2) | ecosystem: Environmental > Aquatic > Thermal...
GAGCAAAATCTGCTCAATGCTCTTTATAAATGCTCAACATAATTGAGCAAAAGTAGAAAAAGAGGGGATTTGCGGGGAGATTTCGCCACGCCGCGGTGGTTCAACTCCCACCCCCGGCTTTATGCATCTACCTACATATAACAACGAACTGCTAAACTTTGCATTTTGGCTATTCAAAAAGGAGATTTAAATTAAAACGCATAAAGTTTTACAATATGTGGGGCTAGAGTAATTAATGGGCGTGCGCAAAGCAAATCTTAGGGATGCTTCAGATGTTCTATTGGTAATAAATATAAGTAATGCCGAAGCTTATAGAAAAATAATTCCACCGCAATATTTCAAGGAGCCTGTATTCACCTATGAGGATATTTTAGAAAAATTTAGGCATATGGATTTCTATGTTTATGAACTGGAGGGAAAAATAGTTGGTGTTGCTGCTTTGGAATGCAAGGATGATTTGGCGAATATTCGGTTTGTTTACATTTTGCCTGAACATCAAAGAAAAGGGATTGGAACTTCGCTTATAAAATACATTGAAGGCGAGGCTAGAAAGCTCGGATTCAGAAGGCTAAGAGTTCCATACGTTGACATGAACGCGGACTGGGCAATCAACTTTTATAAGAAACTTGGATACAGAATCGCTGAGAAGCGAGAAAAACCATGGGGATTTGACCTATTTTTCGAGAAGGAGTTAGAATAAATGAAATAAATGATTGGAGGCTGAAAGATTATGATTTTTTTCTCACAATAACTGTATTTAGCTGAAGTTTTGTCTGAGTTTTAACGTATTCTTCTAGAAGTTTCGATTCACGGCAAGTTAATATTTTATATTTGGAAATTTGGAAAGAAGGTATGAGTTGATTGATATGGGCGAATGGTATAGGAGAATGTTTGAGGACTTTTTTGGCGAGTACTGGGTGAAAGTGTTTGAGAGGAAAAGGGGAACGGATCAGGAGGTTTCTTTTTTAAGGGAGTTGTTAGGTGAGGGTTTGGTTCTTGATAATGCTTGTGGTGCTGGTAGAATTTCTATTCCGCTTTCCTGCCACCTAACTGTTATTGGATTAGATCTAAGCCTATATCTATTGAAGAGGGCAAACCAAAAAGCTGAGGAAAGCGGCATTAAAAGCCTTTATTTGGTACGTGGTGACATGCGCTATCTACCTTTTAAGAGCAACATTTTTGATGCGGTCATTAGCATGTGGACAAGTTTTGGCTATTTTTCAGACGAGGAGAATGAAGTCGCATTAAGGGAAAATGTTAGAGTTTTGAAGCCAGGTGGAAAGTTCATTTTAGACGTGGCGAATCCTTTCTGGCTTATCAAAAACTTTATGGAGAAGGATTGGAGCGAAGACGAAGAATACATAACCCTAGAACAGCGTTCTGTAAACTGGAGGGAAAAGAGATGGGGAGCTAGATGGATCATTATCAATAAGCAGACAAAAAGCTTCAACGAAATAAGCTTCGACCATAGACTATACGACTTAAAAGAACTGGAAGAATTACTAACCAACAACGGCCTAAAAATAAAACAAGTTTACGGATCCTTTCAAAAAGAAGAATTTAATGAAAACTCAAGAAGAATGATAATTATAAGCCAGAAGATGACATAAGTATGCCAGAAGAAGTCCGCACGCAGGATGAATACGAATTACTAAGACAAAGAGTAAAACAATTCATTGAGGAAAGGAATATCTGTGTTGTTGCAACATCTTCTAAAAATATTCCTAGGGCATCGACGGTGAATTATGTAGCTGATGGGTTCACTTTATATGTTGTAACTTCGGGAAAAAGCACGAAGGTTAAGAATGTTAAGGAGAATCCGAAGGTAAGTGTTGCAATTGATGATCATGGTAAGACAAGACTTGGTTTGCAGGCTGAAGGAATCGCAAAAATCCTTAGCGGAACAGAAGCGGAACAAGCTAAAGATCTCTATACTAGAAAAAGGGATTTATCACATCATAAGCCAGAACTTGTTGACACTATCATAAAAATAGAGCTGAAAAGGATAATGTTCAGCGACTATACAAACATAAAAGAGGGTTAAAGGTCTATAGATTTCATGTTAACGAATGAATATGTGTAAGGGGCTTGTGTAAAATAAGCTTTCTATGGACTTTATTGTGAGGAAGCATAAGAGATGAAGAAGTTTGTAAAAGAGCATAAGGCTCCATGGGAATGCACTTTTGCAAAAGAGGAGAAAAGTAAATGTAAGCCTGGAGATGAGCCGAAATCTGATCAAGAATACTTTGAAATTTTATGCTTATGTGTATTGCAGGCCGGTTTGAACTGGGGAGCTATTAGGAGGAATTGGTCGAAGGTAAGGGAGGGGTTTTATGGTTTTGATATAGATAAATTATCTAAAGCTACAATTGCTGAGCTTATCAAGAGACCAGGAGTTTATAATAACGAGAAGAAAGTTGAAGCAATTATAGCCAATGCAAAGAAATTTCAGGAGATAAGACAAAATTTTGGATCCTTCTCAAATTTCTTGAAATCATTAAAAAGACTTAAAGACAGGGACGCAATTAAGCAAATAACAAAACAATTCAAACATGTAGGCGAATACACAGCGGAATATTACTTACATTCCATAGGGTATTGGAAGTGAAACACCAACAAACTGTTAAAAATTTGATGTGTACTCATCATTTTTATCAGAATTTTAGGAACGTAAGCCATTTAAATTTATTTCATTCGAAATTCTTGGGAAAAAGAAAAGGATGTTATCGGGCGAGCTTTATCGTGAGTATTGCAAAATTGCTAGAAACCTTGTCGTGGATAGAGCTTACTAATTGCATGAATGAAATGGTCAAGTTAGGACTGGTTAAATCAGAAGGTTTCGGAAAATGGAAAGTTTACGAACTCATTGTTTAAACTTATAAAGTTTTAAGCTTGAAGGAGGAAGGAGGTAATAAAAGAGCTAGAATCTCTCAATAAAAGACTCGAAAGGTTAGAAAGCCTTTCTCTAACAGACCAAAAGATTGTGGAGACAAAAAAGATTTTACACGCAACAACCAATCAACAGGAAAAATTTTGTTTGTGTAAACTGTCAACCCTTCAAGGACCTTATTTTACGTTATTTTTGTTGCTATGTACATTATTATGAGTTTTTCCAATTCTAATAGTTCACTTGTAAGCACATAGATGGCTTCAGCAGTATAGTCCCTAATCTTAACAGCAAATGCTGCCCCCTCCTTCAAAGACCTTTCCCTCTCAAGTATTAGTTTTTTAGTCTCATCTAAATTCTTAAGCAGTTCCTCTTTACTTTCAACCCTAAAAGCCATAAAACCACCTCCATGAGTTTTTAATGCTTTATTACATAAATGTTCTATAATTCAGTTGTTATAACCTCATAGCTTACATCAACGTCTCGAAACCTACTCTTAACATGCTCAATGATTTCCAAAACTTGGCTTTTCTTGCACCTTATAATAACAACAGCATCAAACATAAATTGAAATGCACAACTTACTGCTTTAAAAATATAATATTTTAAAACCTGATATTATGAAGGGATCATTATTGAGTTTATATAGGTGACGCCTACAATTTTAAGGAATCCCATAGTTTCCTTTGTGCTCGGATAAAACATAAAGTTGACTCGATAAAAACTTATCTTATTTTACTTGCTCTTTACTGAACAATTGCGGGAAGGCCGTTTCGCAAATGCGTAATATTGGAAGTCCTAATAGAATTGTGCAGATGGCGCCTGTTCCAAGCGTCCACACGATTGTGCTTAAAATCCATGTTGCAGGGTCGCGTGCTATCGCTGCGATGGAACCTTGCACTGCTTTATAAGCGTATGTTCCTGCAGGAATTAGGAAGTTCATGTACGCGAGTAGGAACCAGAGTCCGAAGCCTATTATGATGCTTCCAGTCATGAAACCTATTACAGTGCCTGCTGCGAAGTTTCTGTTATTATATGGTTTTGAAAATTTGCCTAAAAGGTAGAAGCAAACAAAGTTTGCAGGTGTTCCACTGAAGATGGTAAGTATGGCTGTCCCATAAGTAGCAATGCTGGCAATGAACGTTCCAATAGCGGCGCCCAATCCACCAACTAGAGGGCTGAAGGCAACGGCAAAAACTGCAGGAATAACAACGGCTGGTCTAAGCTGTACAATCCAAGGAGTTGGTATATAAGACGTCAAATATGAACCAACAGCATATAAACCAGCATTAAGAGCAGTTGCAGCAACATCCCTAGCCGATACCCTAAACTTCACCATAATTTATTCCCCAAATCAAACAGGAAATTTCACATTCAAATAAAAATTTTGTATAAAATCTTTAAACACATTTATTTAAAAAGAAACTCTTTAAATATACAGTAACCTTTTTAATTAAACTCAAAATATTACTATCACAGTTTTGTTAAAAAATGCCTTAATACTCGGTTAGAGTTATCTTCTATAAAATTTTTCTGTTGCCATTATCTTCGAAATATGGAAAAAGGAGGTTTAAGAGTGTTTTTAGTATTAGCTCTGTGTTGTAAAATGAGTTTCGTTTAAGAGACATTAAGCTTGCGCGCACACATTGAAATGACGGTTTAAATTTAAATGATACCGTCAGTAAACGTTTTAGGTATCCTTTCAACAATTAAATGTATAACAATGGCAGGCCTCATTATGGGTTCATGTAAGCCCGTCCATCTTAATGGTTCAGTGGACTTTGAAACTCGTGAGATTCTCTCCGAAACTGAGGTATTATGGATTGAGTTTTATAACACCCATCCTTCAAACAAGCTTTATGTATCATTTGATGGTAAGAATTGGAGGCATGTTGAGGCGGGTGAAACATGGAGTTTAAGGGGGTCCGGAGACACGCCCATACACATAGACCATTGTTACATTAGGGGAAGTGGTGCTGGAACAACCTACGAGATTACGTTTTTAAAAATTGTTAAAGAGTGGCCTATAATGTAAAATCATATTGTTTTCAGTCAAAAAATTTTCTGAGGGCTTTTTTGGTTTGGTTGGTGTACCATTTTTCATACCAGTGGAAGCCCCAATATCCATACACTCCATTAATAACTTTTCCCAATATCATGTGAGCAAATTTACATGGAGGACCATCACAAAATCTATTCCAACACCATAAGCCATCAACGTGCACGCATGATCTTCCCTCAGAGTCTGAAATTGCAAAATCCCTTAGCTTAAACATTTGTGCAAAACTGCTTTTGCCACTGCCTATTGTAGTCTGCGCTTGGTAAATTTCCAATGTTAAGTCTTTAAATGCTCCTGCTCTGACGAGTAGAATTAAGAGTTCATTTATAGCTTTGCGGATTTCACTTTCGTTTTTGGCGCCCAAACAAATTATTCTTCCAGAGGAAAATATGAGGAAAACAAGTTTTGGATATTCCATGTAATATATAAGCGCAGGAAACTGTTCAGGCTCATAAATAGCCCCGGGCCATGTTGAAATTGAAGATAGATCTATCGTCCGACCAAAATTTGCTGTTGCAACAATATTATTAATTCTCAATTCAGACTTTTTAAGAGTAATTATGCCACCTTTGGCTAATCGCATGATTAAATTGTCAACAGCGTCATAAACCTCCCTTTCAGATTTACCTCCAACACAAATAATTTTACCAGAGCTAAAAATTAAAGCTGCAACCCTAGGCCTCCTCATCCTAAAAACTACGCCTGGAAATTGTTCCGATGGAAATTTTGCACTTGGAAAACGCCTAATAATAGAATTTAGATTAACCCTCTGCTTCAAAGTTACAGAAGCAACAATATTCACAACTTTAACGCTTGTTCTAACCTTCTCTATCTCCAATACCTCTCATGCATTTAAATGGAATAAATAAAGATAAACGTTTCGTCAAAAACATAAAATCTAAAACAAATTGTATTAAAAATTAACATTTTAATTGAAAAATTTTCTGAAAACAACTTTTTATGCTTTGATGGCCCGATATTTTTAGTAATGTTGCAGAATAATGTCGTTAAATTGTCTTTAAACGACCCAAAGAAGCGTAGGGGACGTCTTGAAATAGCCTCAAGTATCCTTAAAGCTGCAAAAAAGGGTGCCCAAAAGACCCAAATCATGTACCATGCTAACTTAAGCTTCACACAATCATCGGAATACATCAACCTTCTCATAAAATCGGGGCTTCTTGAGGCTAGAAGGAGAAATAAAAAGATCCTTTACAAAACAACAAGTAAAGGAATCAAGTTCATTAAAAATTATGAAGAATTGAAAAATCTGTTAGTGGGTAGAATGAGAACGCGCCGTCATGAATTCTAAAAATCGGTTCAAACCCTAATTGTTGCAAGAAGTAAATTGATACTAATCTAAGGTTTTCCATAAGCTTTTTATAAAAATGGGGATTTGCGGGGGATGTCACCAAAATTCTTCCATATAACCGAGCTAACTACGGGCCCATTGAGATAGTCTACTTTCTCTTTCGGTATATGGCAACGCCGTCCCTTTCGCTATATCTAACAAATTCGAAGCCAACCTCTATTAGCTTTTTCTCCTCTTCAAGGTTTTTCGCAACTGCCACATGCCACTCCTCGTTTTCAAAGCTTACCAGATGCGTGTATATGTCCGTATTTTCGATTTTCTTGTGTCCAAGCAGGTATTGAACATACTTTATGTCCTTCGTCCTGTAATACTCCATGGTTGCCTTCCAGTGGCGTATCGTGTGAAGGTGTATTTGCCTCAACCTTGGATTCTGAAGTTTTGCCGCAATCTTGTTCCTCTGCTTTGTGAAGTTCTTGCGTATCGATGAAATGTTGCGCGCGCAAAATTGTTAAAGAGTGGCCTATAATGTAATGTCATTAAAGAAAAACACCACAACAATTTGAGACACCAGAACACCGGTATACCGGTCCTACGGTCCAGATAAATTCTGGGAAGCCATAAAAACATATCTCCTTCAAACTCCACAAAATCGTTGGCAGAAATGACCATATTGACTGTTTCAAATATGAAAGGCGTGCATGTACTAGACAGAAAAACTTTTACATGGATGGCTATTAAATGTGTTTAGAGGTTTTGGAAATGGTTAGGGCTTATGTCATGATTAAGGTTGGTGCGAGTGAATATCTTGGCATGGAGAAGACTATTAAGGAAAGGCTTATGAAGATTCCTGGAGTCATTAAGGTTGACAGCATTTTTGGACGTTTCGACATCATTGCAGAGGTTCAAGTGAAGGACACACGTGAGCTAAGCCATTTAGTCATAGACGAAATAAAGGGCATAACCGGCGTAGTTTCCACCGAGACGTTCATATGCCATGAAACATAACGCAAAGGAAGACGCTATTTGCCCCTATATGACTATCAAGGAATCGCTTTTCCGTAAAGGTCTACTTTCTGAGGACTTTTTAATGTAGTCGGATGTACACAAAAGTGTTTGAGAATCTAATTTATGTTTCATAATAGTTATTTATGAAGCTGTAGTTATGCCTTTTAATACCCCACAAAACTTGAACCCTTTGGAAGGAATTTACCAGACTCTGACAGGAAGAAAAAAGAGAGAATTTGCGGGGATACTAAACTTCGCTAACGCTAGCTTAACCTTAACCTTTGTTCACATACATTCTCCTTTGGCGTGAGTATTGACGTGCAAAGCCCCCTTAAGAAGTATCCGCCAAAACCAATTACGATTTTTAGGGAGCGAGTTGAGCATTGATGCAAGTTTAGACGTGATTTTCAATATTCTTGGGCTGCTTCCCTTTTCCGGTGTAACCCTCGCTTTCAAATTTACAAAGTCAATGATCGTCCACTGAAACCTTCATGCTTTGCCAGCCATCATTCCCGATTCTTTGAGAACTGAAGAAATGCAAATGTCTTTGTGACTTCTTCCTAGACTTCCATTAGCAACAATTCATCCGCCTCTAACCATTAGCATTTCTGCCAGCTCTATCTGAAAAATCTTGGTTTAAACAGGGCTCTTTTAATAGCCAAGGTAACTCGGATGAATGCACCCCTATAGCGTATAATCGATGCGTGCTCATTTAAATTTAAACATGTTTAAATAAAATATACGAAATTCTTTAGTTCTTCCCTATGAATAAATATGGCTGAAGATTCGACATACCTGAGAACGTCGTTAGGAATTAAAACTGTTAAAGGGAGTAGCTTTAAGGGTGCACCCATCAAAAGGCATTATCGGAACAAAGGGGGATGAGCTTAAAGGTAAAAGGATCGTATTATGTGTGACTGGAAGCGTGGCCGCTGTTAAATCACCTGAAATCGCTAGGGAATTGATGCGCCATGGTGCAGAAGTCTATCCAGTTATGACGGCGACGGCTCAGAAGATTATACACCCTAACCTTCTAGAGTGGGCTACTGGCAACTCTGTGGTAACCGAGTTAACGGGAAAGGTTGAGCATGTGGCTTTAGCTGGTGACCACCAATGGAAGGCTGACCTGGTTTTGGTGGCTCCGGCAACCGCAAACACGATTAGCAAAATAGCCTGTGGAATAGACGACACGCCGGTAACTTCGGTTGTTTCTGTAGCATTTGGGTCAAATATACCCATAATAGTTGTTCCTGCAATGCATGAGTCCATGTATAAGCATCCAATAATCGCTGAAAACATTGAGAAGCTGAAATCGTTTGGAGTCGAGTTTGTCGGTCCGAAGATTGAAGAAGGTAAGGCGAAAATTGCTGATGTAGAGGACGTTGTAAACGCAGTTATCAGAAAGCTCACATACACGAGGGACTTACTCGGAAAGAAAGTTCTTATTACAGCGGGACCAACTCTGGAGTACATCGACCCAATAAGGATCATAACAAACAGGAGCTCAGGAAAAATGGGAGTTGCTGTCGCTGAGGAGGCTCTCCGTAGGGGAGCTGACGTGACGCTTATTTATGGACATGGAACAGTTCGTCCACCAGAGGGAGTAAGGGTGGTCTATGTGGAAACGACGGAAGAAATGTCTAACGCTGTAATTAAAGAGCTTAGCTCGCAGGATTACGATATAGTTGTAGCGTGTGCGGCTGTTGCCGATTTCGCCCCTGAAAGGCCTTTCGAGCGCAAATTGTCGACTCGAGCTGCTTCTGAGCTTGTATTGAAGTTGAAGCCGACGCCAAAAATCATTGAAGCAGTTAAAAAGTTAAGCCCAAAAACTTTCCTTGTAGCATTTAAGGCGGAGTATATGCTGTCAGATGAGGAGATTGTTGAAAAAGCCTATGAAACATTGAAAGCCTCAAATGCAGACTTGATTGTTGCTAACGATGTTGGCAGGCATGGTGCGGGTTTTGGTGCAGACACAAATGAAGTATTCATAATCGATAAGGAGAGAAACGTTATTCACATCCCGTTAACTACAAAACGAGAGGTCGCCAAGAAACTCTTAGACATTATAGTCAAAAACCTCAGCCTTTCAAACCCTCCGCCCGAAAAGTTTTGAAGGTGTTCCTTTGAAGCTTCGTGTGGCCTTGGTTCAGTTTGGTCGAGATAGGTTAGATAAACTTAAAAACATTAACCGTATGCTTTCAATCCTTTCTGGAATAAGGGATGTAGATGTTGTTTGTTTGCCTGAGGCTTGGACTGGTGGGGTTAAGCTTTTCTTAGAGGAGAGAGAATGTGAATCCCTTCTTTCATCGTTATGTCAAATCGCCGCTGGAAATGGCTATAATCTCTTAACCGGTGGATTGTTCAACCGTCGCGGGCAGAAAATCTTCGATACTTGCCACGTAATTAGCCGTGACGGGAGGGTTATCGGTTTTTATGATAAGCGTTTTCCCTCCACGGCGTTCAATGAAAGAGAATTCGTCAGCCCTGGAATGGTTTCTCCAGTCTTCAAAATCGACAACATCAACATTGGCATATTGATCTGTGTTGATGCCCTTTACCCAGAACTTGCCAGAAGCTTGGCTCTAAACGGTGCCGACATCATTTTCAATCCGTCAAACATACCAATGAATCGAAGTGAACTGTGGAAGCACGTTTCAGTAACTAGGGCCGCGGAAAACACGGTCTTCTATATTTTTGTCAATAACACTAAAACTCATTATCCGGACGGACGCCCAGTTGAAGGGCACAGCATTGTCGCGGCGCCGAATGGAGAAGTGATTCTAGAAGCAAGCGAAGAGGAAGACGTGTTCTATGTTGAGCTTGACCTTAACCTGATAAAGAGGATTAGAAAACGCTGGAGATACCTCTACGATATACGCAAGCTACAAGAAGCACAACAACCTCGTCAGGATCGGAGCCGAATATGAATAGCCTCCACAAATAACGACGAAATGAAAAGTAAAAGGTAAATAAATGCTTAAATGCGTTGTCACCCCCAAGGGATAACGTCCTTGCTGCGTTAATATACTGTTAATACTACATTAATACTACATTATACAGCTTGATAGATCCGCCGGTTGCGACACTCTTGAGGCGGACACTTCAACCAGCTTACTTAAAGTGATCCTGCAGAAAAGCTCAAATCTTGTACTTCTATAATCCCTAGTCCCTGACACTACCTAGCTTCGGCAGTCGTTCGCCTCTAAAACTGCCCGAACTCGACGCCTAACATCCACTAAAATTTGGTTTTTACTGCATTCCAAAGGCTTTCCTCTCCGGAACATTTTTACCACTAGAACTCCTTCCAGCCCAACTTGGAATCATAGCCCGTTTCTTGCCCCTCACCTATTCCGTTGAGGCACTAAGAATTTCAATAAACGACTCGGCACCCACGATCACTTACCTAGTGGACATTCTGATTCTGGCCCTATTTTCCTTCATCCTATTGGTTTCAGGATCAAAAGTGCTTCAACGAAGGCTTGAATGAACTATTAAACTACAGTCTTCAAGCTAATATTCAAAGCTATTTTCTTTTGTCACATTGATAGAAGAATTTAATAGTTTAAAACATCAGTAAACCATCCTTAAAACTCAACGGCACACGCTTAACAAAAACATACACAATATCCACAAGATTCCCACTGGGTTGGGGCATTCTTCCGAATGGGAAAGCTTTCAACTCTCCCTCAAAAGTCGACAAAGACACCCCACACCCGATTGCTACATACGATTTTATTTTAATATCCCAAAAGCGTGCGATGTGTAAGAATATTTAAGAACCAAAATGATTAAAGTACAAAGATGCGCGCGCATTAAGGTGAGATTTATGGTCAGTGAAGGAAAGGGATGCTTGTTTAAGAGAAAGGATGGTAAGTTAAATAAACAACAAACAACGTTATGTTAAAGGGTTTTTCAAGTTTAGAAGCGTCTTAAGGGCGATAATTATTGGAACTCCGGCTATGATGGATGTTATGACTACCAGTATATCTTCAATGTAGGAGCTGGCAGCCCCCTCTATAAAAGCGTAGTATACAACTTCTGGGGGCCATCCGAGGACGGCGTATAACCCTGCTGGAATCAGCAGAAACACCCGTGTCAGCGAGTCGGTTACCGTAGCTACAAAAGATAAAAGGACCAGGGATAGGGGTAAAAGCTTAACATTCTCCCCAAAAAGGTTTTTGCTCAGCTTTGCAGCTGGATATATAAGTGCTAGAGCAAGCAAAATGTCAAGTATAGTCCAGAGTGGAAGCCACGTTCCAAGGGGATGTATAAAGTACGCTGCAAGCATAAGCACATAAATCGCCATAACTGGCTTCCACTTTCCCTTAGCGAGAAAACCGGCAGCCAAAACCCCAATTGGCTCAGCGACTATTCCAAACATCCAAAGATCAATAGGCTTAATGGTCCTAGCCAAAACACTACCAACAAAAGCAGCGAAAAACCCTGCCCAAGGTCCAAGAATAACCCCCTCAACAGGCTCCAAATATATAGCCCAATTACGCCACAAACCAAAAGACATAAAATACAATATCACATGCAAAGCTGCAAAAACCCCAATAAAGGAAGCACGTTTCGCAGATAAGTGCAACATTTTACAGTCGAATGTAATCTTTTACACTACATTTATAAAATTTGCCTTAAAAATTTCTCCCTTCATCATCAGCACAGCCTTCCCTTTAATATGATTGGAGAATTGGAGAATATGCTTATGTAAATTTGACAAAATGGTAAGGCGTTCAAAGGATGTGCAAGATGAACATTTTAAAACTTAAAACTAAAATAGCTTTATTATTTTTGGTGAGTTTTTCCATAAGGGCGATAGGAATGAGGAAGGTCAGGATAGAGATTAAGGAATCTTCCTTGAATAAAAAGTTGGGAAGCGTGTTTACTTTAGCTCTTTACGATGGTGCAAACATTCTCTACGCTATTGATAAAATTGACTGGCTTATAATGAGGAGGTTGGGAAAGTTTCCAATTGACGGGTTTAAGAGTTTGCTGCACATGCTCTATGACCCAGTCCGCAGGAGATTCTATGAGCAGGTAATAATGCATGCCTCCTCTCCAAAGTCCGCATTCCTTCCAATAAGAAATCAGCCTGAACTTGAGCTTGAAGACGGCACATTTGTTAGGCTAATTTTAATGGCAGCGTGTGCAGATGCACCTGAACCTGTATTAAAGTATGAAGAATTCCATGAAGCATTGTCAAAGGATCCCCGCTTTAAAAATCTCAAAACTAATATCAACCTGAACTGATTAGCTTACTATTCCATTAATGTAAGGTTTTAATGAAACCTTACTCAAATTCTCAGCGGGATGTTCATAATGAGGTGGCGTGAGGTAAGCCAAGAGGAGTATCAGGAGGCGTTTAGAAGGCTTAGGCAGATCATTAGCTTAATTGAGAACGATCCCAGGCTTGACTATAAAGGTTTCGAGCTTAAACAGAAACTTCGTGAAATAGCTAGAACGCTTGTTCAGGTAGAAAAGGAGCTTTATGGAGAAATATGGGGTTTAAATGGAACAAAGTAGATTGTGGAGTTGAGAGTTTAAAATTAGAGTATAAATGTTTATACCTTCTTTTCCTGCGCTGACATAGCAGCCGTGGCTGCCCCAACAACTGCTATTACCAGGTATGCTGTGAGCGACTCTTCCATTGGCATGGAGGTTTTAAACGCCAGCATTGTAGCCGTCAGTATGGATGTGCTAAGTGATTGTCCGAGAAACCTCATCAGCCCTAGAAAGGATGATGCTGAGGCGAACGCCTCCCTTGGGATTTTCCGCATTATCTGAGTTGTGTTTGGAGAAGCGAAGAATGCGAAGCCTGTTCCAAGCAAAATCAGAGACGCAATCAAGAAACTCAACCACTTATATGACATGATTGATACTCCTATCCCCAACGAGATTAACCCCATACCCGCAGCTACAAGTATTCCGGGATCCCATCTGTCAGATAAATATCCTGCTATGGGAGATAGAAGCACCTGTGGGATGGGTTGCGCCAAAAGGATTAAACCAGTCTCCCATGATGTAAAACCCGCTCCCAACTGTAAATAGTTACTGTAAAGGATTGTGAGGGCGTAGGTTGCAACATAATTCAGCAAAGCCACCAAATAAGCTAGAAATGTGCTCTTCTCAAAAATCTGCTCTACAAGGTTTAGAGATTTCTTATGCTCAATGTATAACGAGAACACAAACATTATCAAGCCTACAAATAAGGCTGCCAAGCCAAATAAGCTGCGTATATAGGCGGAGCCTACGGAGACTAAAATCGTGGAAAACGTGAAGATCAATAACGTTTCGAAGCAGGGCCGCCTCTTTCCACCCCTCTTAGTAAAATCCAGAGACAAAAAAGCCAGCATGAGGCTTACTAAAGCTGTGGCGCCCGAG
>Ga0078972_1013323_pt1 | contig 13643 bp, 7 predicted proteins | sample YelNatPaOPGAMG01_FD_67568 | JGI IMG/M metagenome (GOLD analysis project Ga0078972, IMG submission 67568) | Hot spring thermophilic microbial communities from Obsidian Pool, Yellowstone National Park, USA - OP-RAMG-01 (SPADES assembly) (version 2) | ecosystem: Environmental > Aquatic > Thermal...
CCGACCTCGCTGGCCTTCGGCCTCCCCCTCGCCGCCGGCGGAGAGGGGGAACGAGGGGGTGAGGTGCGCATCCACGAATCCCACGAATCTACACGAATGGAGAATAGTGCTACGCCCCGTTCCCCATTCGCGTGGATTGGCGTCATTCGCGGCTACAGACACGTAGGGCAGCCTTCCATCACCGCCGGGGGTCGGGGCTGGTATGGGAGCCCGCCCTGCGCTCGTTGGCCGGTATCCACGAATAACACGAATCCACACGAATGGAGAATAGTGCTACGCCCCATTCCCCATTCGCGTGAATTGGCGTCATTCGCGGTTACAGACACGTAGGGCGGCCTTCCATCACCGCTGGGGGTCGGGGCCAACTCCCACCGAAATACATACACGACCCGGCGCGCCCGCCCTTGCGCGCAGCGCCGCATTCTGCTACAATAGGCTAAACTCCGGGGAGGTGTTCTCCATGGAATCCCTCAAAGCGCGTATCCTGGCGGAAGGTCGCAACATGGGCCGCGGCATCCTGAAGGTGGACAGTTTCGTGAACCACCAGGTGGACGCCGCGCTGATGTACCAGGCGGGGCAGGCGCTGGCCCGGCGTTTCGCCGACCAGGGCGTTACCAAAGTCCTCACCGCCGAGATTTCGGGCATCGCCCCCGCCCTGATGACCGCCCTGGCCCTGGGCGTCCCCATCGTCTATGCCCGCAAGACCAAGCCCATCACCATGCCCGAACGCATCTACGTGCGCACCGCGCCGTCGCACACCAAAGGGCACGAGGTGGCGCTGATGGTGTCGCCCGAATTCCTCGGCCCCGGCGACCGCGTCCTCATCGTGGACGACTTCCTGGCCACGGGCCAGACCATTGATGCGCTCGTCCAAATCGTGCGGGACGCGGGCGCAGAACTGGTGGGCATCGGCGCGGTGATTGAGAAAACCTTTGAGGGCGGGCGCGCTGTGCTGGAACACTACGGCGTCCCCATCTACGCGCTCGTTACCATCACCAGCATGGAAGACGGCAAGATCACCTTCGCCAACGGGGTGGGACAGTGAGCAGCGCAAACCCAACCGCATCCTCGGCCTCTCTCCACGGCGGAGAGGGGGGAAGCGGCGAAACCATCGTCGTGCTGGACTTCGGGTCGCAGTACGCGCAACTCATCGTGCGCCGCGTGCGCGAACAGCATGTGTACTCCGTGCTCGTGCCCCACGACGCGCCCGAGGATGAGGTCATGGCCCTGCGGCCCGTGGGGTTCATCCTGTCCGGCGGGCCGGCCAGCGTGTACGACGCGGGCGCGCCGCAACTCCCGCCCTACGTGCTCCGCAGCGGCCTGCCGGTGCTGGGCATCTGCTACGGGATGCAACTGCTGGCGCACGCCCTGGGCGGCAAGGTGGCCCCATCGGCCCGCCGCGAGTACGGCCCTGCCGAACTGTACATCAACGACCTGGAGTCGCCGCTGTGGGAAGGGCTGCCCTTCTCCCTTCAGGTTTGGATGAGCCACGGCGACGCCATCACGGAACTCCCGCCCGGATTCCAGGCGCTGGCGTCCACCGACAACTCGCCCATCGCCGCCATGGGCCATCCGGAGCGCCGCATCTACGGCGTGCAATTCCACCCAGAGGTCGTCCACACCCCGCTGGGCAAGGACATCATCCGCAACTTCCTGTACGGCGTGTGCGGGTGCCTGGGCACGTGGACGCCGGAATCGTTCATCACGTCCGCGGTGGAATCCATCCGCCGGCAGGTGGGCGACGAGCGCGTCATCGGGGCGCTGTCGGGGGGCGTGGACTCCACGGTGGCGGCCACGCTGGTCCAGCGGGCCGTCGGCGACCGCCTGACGTGCATCTTTGTGGATCACGGCCTGCTGCGCGAAGGCGAGGCCGAGGCCATTTTGCGCCGGTTGCGCCAGCAAGTGGGGCTGAACGTGGTCGCCGTGGATGCCTCGGCGCGGTTCCTCGCGGCGCTGGCGGGCGTGGTGGATCCCGAAGCGAAGCGCCGCATCATCGGCGAGACGTTCATCCGCGTGTTTGAGGACGAGGCAGCCAAGATCGGGCACGCGCGGTTCCTGCTCCAGGGCACGCTGTACCCGGATGTCATTGAGAGCACGACCCGAGACACCAAAGCCGCCGCCCGCATCAAGACCCACCACAACGTGGGCGGGCTTCCCACCGACCTGCGATTTGAACTCGTGGAGCCGCTCAAGTACCTGTTCAAGGACGAGGTGCGCGAAGTCGGGCTGGCGCTGGGGTTGCCGCCGGAGATCGTGCACCGGCAGCCGTTCCCGGGGCCGGGGCTGGCCGTGCGCATCATCGGCGAGGTAACGGCCGAGCGGCTGGCGACCCTGCGCAAGGCCGACGCCATCGTCCGCGAGGAGATTGAGGTGGCAGGGCTGGGCCGCGAGGTCTGGCAGTACTTCGCCGTCCTGACGCCTGTGCGCTCCGTGGGCGTCATGGGCGACGGCCGCACCTACCTCAACACCGTGGCCGTGCGCGCCGTGTCCAGCGTGGACGGCATGACGGCCGACTGGGCGCGCCTGCCCTACACGGTCCTCGCGCGGATTTCCAACCGCATCGTGAACGAAGTCCCCGGCGTCAACCGCGTCGTGTACGACATTTCCAGCAAGCCGCCGGCAACCATAGAATGGGAGTGAGGATGATTCGCCTTGTGCATTTTGCGGACTTTCACCTGGGGACCGAGGCCTACGGCCGCATGGACGCGACGACGGGCCTGCCCAGCCGCGTGGTGGATTTCCTGGCCATGCTGGACGCGATGGTGGACTACGCGCTGGCGGGCGATGTCCACCTGGTCATCTTCGCGGGCGACGCCTACAAGACCCGCGACCCCAATCCCACCTACCAGCGCGAGTTCAACACCCGCATCCTGAAACTGGCGCGGGCGGGCATTCCGGTGGTCCTGGTGGTGGGCAACCACGACCTGGCCCCCGCCGAAGGCCGCGCCAGCACGCTGGATGTGTTCACCACGTTCAGCGCCGAAAATGTGTACGTGGGCCGCACGATTCAGACGCTCCGCATAGACACGAAGGCCGGCCCCGTGCAGGTCGTTACGCTCCCCTGGGTCCTGCGCAGCCGCTATCTCACCAAAGATGCCACGCGGGGAAAGTCGGTCAAAGACGTGGACGAAATGCTCATCGGGGCCATCCTCACGTTCCTGAACCAGGAGAAGCAGGCCCTGTCCCCGGACATCCCCACAATTCTGGCGGCCCATGCCAGCATCCAGGGCGCTTCGTTCGGCTCGGAGCGCAACATCATGCTGGGCCAGGATTTGATCCTGCCCGCGGGCGACATCGCGGACCCGGTGTTTGACTACGTCGCGCTGGGCCACATCCACAAGCACCAGGTGCTGCGCGAGTACCCGCCCGTCGTGTACGCGGGGAGCCTGGAGCGCGTGGACTTCGGCGAGGAGAAAGAGGACAAGGGGTTCGTCGTGGCCGAGGTGGAAAAGGGCCACGCCCGCTATGAGTTTCGCACCGTCCCTGCGCGCCGCATGGTAACCGTGAGCGTGGACATCCAGGGCGACGACCCCACGCAAGAGGCGCTGAACGCCATCGCGCGGGCCAGACCCCGCGATGCCATCGTCCGCGTCTTCATCCGCGCCCGCGAGGATCAGGCCCTGCGCCTGGACCAGAAGGCCCTGAACGAGGCGCTGGCCGACGCGTTCTACGTGGCCGCCGTGAACGTTGAGCGGGAGCGGCAGGTTCGGACCCGCCTGGGCGTCGGCGCGCTGGAGCAACTGACGCCGGTGGAGATTCTCGCCCGCTACCTGGAGCAGAGGGGCGAGTCCAAGGAGCGGTTTGACCGCCTGCTGCAGAAGGGGAGCGAAATCCTGAACCAGGCAGCCTCGCAACAGGATTGAGTGCGGCGCGCGAGCGAGGCACAGGGATTGCACCAGGTATCGTAGGGCGAAACAGGAACGGGTTTCCGCGGGTGCGGATTTGGGTCCGAAGTTTTGTTGGCGCCCATCGTCGCGGGGGCGAAGCCATCTCCGCGCAGGCGCGGGATTGCCTCGCGTCGCTCGCGGTGGCGGAGGAGGGGGAAATATGGCCGTGGACCTCACCTCAACTGTGGGCCTGTTCAGCATCGTGGACGGCGCCGTCCAGGACGAAGCCCCGAACCTACTGGTAACGCGCGGGCCGCTGGACCCTCAAAGCCGCGAGGCGGGCCAACTGGCCATCGCCGTGGAACTGGTCGGCCGGTCCCTGGGCGAGGAGGAGATGTACGAGGAACTCCTCCAGGCCATCAGCGACGCCTACTTCCGCCACCCGGGGAGCATTACCGCGCGCCTGCAGGAAGCCATCCAGGAAGCCAACGCGCTCCTGGTGCACGCCAACGCCGCGCTTCTCCCCGAAGAGCGCCTCATCGGGGGCGTTACCTGCGTGTTCCACATGGGCCAGGACGTGTACATCGGGCAAGCGGGGCCAGCCGTCGTTTACCTGGGGCAAAAGGGGGCGCTGCGCCGTTTCCCCGAATCTTCGCCGTGGCTGGAGCGGCCGCTCCCCGGTGTTCCCGAACGGCTGTATCCTGCCCCCCTTGGCGTCCACCCGACGGTCCACGCGAACCTCTTCCACGCCTCGGTGCAGCCTGGGGACGCCGTGGTGCTTGGGACTACCTCCCTGGCGCACGCGGTGGCGACGAAGGATGTGGAGCAGGCGGTCCTGTTCCGCTCCATTGACGACGCGCTCTACAACATGGCGCGCCTGTGCGGCGATGCCGAGGTGGCCTGCATGGTGATCCTGATCCACGCCAAAGGCGAACGTCCCGCCGCGCCCGCGCCGCCTGCCCCGGCTGCGGAAGTCGCACCGCCCCCGGTCGCGGAGGAAGCGCCCGCGGAGGCGGAAGTGGGCGAGGCCGCGCCGTCCGCGGTGGAGGAAGAGGCGCTCGCCGCCGATTGGGAAGCCGCCGCGGAGGCCCTGGCGCCGCTCCCGCCCGCCGAGGCCGAGGTCTATCTGGAGCCTGTGGCCCCCGCGCCCGAAGAAGCCCCGCAACCGGAGCCGACAGTCCGGCCGGTAGCGGCGAGGCGCCCCTCGCGACGCGGCATCTCCCTCCTGGGCCTGGCCCGCGCGCTGCGCAGGGGCATCGGCGCGTTTTTCTCGGATGTGGCGCTGGGGGGCGCGGTTGTCGCAGGCTGGCTGGCGGCGCTTTTCCGCCGAAGGGCGCGCCCCGTCGCCGGCCCGCGTCCCGCGCACGTCCCACGCGCCAGGCCCGCGGCGCGGCGGCTCTGGCTGCTCCTCGCCATCGCCATCCCGATCATCGTCGCGCTTGTCCTGGTGATGCAACTCCTCCAGTCGCGGCAGCGGCTCCAGCGGTACGACGAACTGGTGCGCCTGGCCGAGAGCAAGGCCGGCCTAGCCCAGAGCGCGCCGACCGTCCAGGACAAGCAGGCGTTGCTGACCGAGTCGCTGGCGCTGTTGGAGCAGGCGCGGCCGTTGGGCGGGCGGGACACGCGCGCGGCGCAACTGGCCGCGCAGGTGCAGGCGACGCTGGATCAGGTGGAGGGGACGATCCGCCTGGACGCGCCCGCGCTCCTGTATCAGGCGCCCGCCGCCGAGCAGGCGGCCTGGCAGCGGCTGGTCATCGCGGGCAGCGACCTGTATCTCCTGGACGGCAAGAACGGCCGCGTGATCCGCAAGATGCTGGACGAGACGGGCGTCCGACTCCAGGCGGATCAGGGCGCGCCTGCGGTCGTGAGTCGGGGCGCGACGGTCGGGGCCTACACCGTCGGGGGGCTGTGGCGCATGGCGTGGGCCGCCGCGGCCGGCAATCGCACATCCAGCGCCCTGCTCGTGCTGACCGACGACCGTCGCCTGCTGGAGTACAGCACGCGGCGGGGGCTGAGCCTGCTCGCGCTGGCTGATGTGGCCCGCTGGCAGCAGCCCGTGGCGATGGCGGCCTACAGCGGCAACCTCTACGTCCTGGACGCGGGCGCCAATCAAATCCTCCGCTATACGCCCACGGCGGGCGGCTACGAAAGCCCTCCCGACGATTGGTTCGCGCTGTCGCAGCCCCGCGACCTGCGCGGCGCGGTGGACATGGCGATTGATGGGGCCATCTACGTGCTCTACGGCGCTGGCCGACTGGAGAAGTTCAAACGGGGCGACAGGCAGACCTTCTCGCTGGAGGGCCTGGCCCAGCCGCTCCAGCAGCCGGTGGCCATCTATACTGACGTGGACGATGAGGCCAGGCACGTGTACGTGGCCGATCCAGGCGGCCAGCGCGTGGTGCAATTCGCCAAGGACGGCAAGTTCGTGCGCCAGTTTCGGCTTCGGGAGGGGGATTTGTTCGCGCGCGTCGCCGACCTGCGCGTGGACGAGGCGAACGCCCGCCTGTACTTCGTCGCGGGCGATGCGCTGTACGTGTGCCCTCTGCCGCGCTGATGGCCGCTCCCCTGCGGGGTAGTTTTCTCACACAAAGGCACGGAGACACAAAGAAAACCTTTTGTGTCTTTGTGTCTTTGTGTGGGATATTGTTCTCACACAAAGGCACGGAGACACAAAGAAAAATCTTTGTGCCTTTGTGTCTTTGTGTGGGATAGTTTTCTCACACAGAGGCACAAAGACACAGAGAAACCTTTGTGCCTTGGTGTCCTTGTGTGGGATAGTTTTCTCACACAGAGGCACGGAGACACAAAGAAAAATCTTTGTGTCTTTGTGTCTTTGTGTGGGATAGTTTTCTCACACAGAGGCACAAAGACACAGAGAAATCTTTGTGCCTTTGTGTCTTTGTGTGGGATAGTTTTCTCACACAGAGGCACAAAGACACAGAGAAACCTTTGTGCCTTGGTGTCTTTGTGTGGGATATTTTTCTTACACAAAGGCACGGAGACACAAAGAAAAATCTTTGTGCCTTGGTGTCTTTGTGTGGGATATTGTTCTCACACAGAGGCACAAAGACACAGAGAAACCTTTGTGCCTTGGTGCCTTTGTGTGGGATATTGTTCTCACACAAAGGCACGGAGACACAAAGAAAAATCCTCGTGCCTTTGTGTCTTTGTGTGGGATATTGTTCTCACACAAAGGCACGGAGACACAAAGAGAACCCTTTGTGTCTCGGTGTTCCGATACCCGCCGCGGGTGTCAGTGTTTTGTCAGTCCTGTCGTGTAGGCTAGAGGCGATTCCATGCGAAGCCGCCAGGTGGCCCGGGGCGGCATCGCAACCCCTGCGGCCACATGGCTCGGCCTGTGCGACGGGAGGTGAATCATGGCTACAGAAACTCGCAGGATTCCCTCTGCGCGGGTTCTCCTCTTGGGATGGCTGCTCGCCGCTGCCATGTCCGCAATCCTGTCCCCGCGTGCGCTGGCGCAGTGGCCTGGACTCTCCTTGAGGGAGATCGCCGACGACAGTCAGAGGGTGGTTGTCGGGACGGTAACCCGCCTTCACTCCCATTGGAACCCAGAGCATACTCTCATCTTCACCACGGTTACGGTGGAGGTGGAGCACGTGCTCAAGGGGGCGGCGACCGGCTCGGCTGCCTTTGAAATCCAGGGTGGGGAAGCGGATGGTTGGGTATTGAGTGTAACCGGGATGCCCACCTTTGCCCCTGGGCAACGCTACATCCTGTTTCTGGACGGTTCGCCTGCGGGCACGGTGGGGGGCGAGGAGGGCCGCTTTCTTGTGGACGCGGGCTTCGTGTATCGCGAACGCTTTGAGTCCGTGCCGCTGGGCGTCTTTCTGGGCCGGATTGCCGGCGCGCCAGGGATACGAATACCCGCCGACCTGTGGCGCGAGGCGGCGCTGGCGGTTGCACCCAGGTCTGCTGCCGCTCCGTCCATCGCGAGCCTTTCCCCCAACAAGGGCGCGGCGCACAAGGATCGGTTACGAGGTGTGGATGAGGGAACGGGCTGCGCTCAGGATTCCACCCTCGTAACGATAACGGGGGCCAACTTCGGTGCAACGCAGGGCACAGGTCGGGTGGAGTTCTTTGAGGATCAAGGCGTCTGGCTGCCGGGGTGCGTGGACTTCTGGTCTGACACGATGATTCGCGTGCGTGTGCCGGGTCAGGCGTCCAGCGGGCCGGTGCGCGTCGTGAACGCCAATGGCACCAGCAACACCAAAGACTTCTTCGTTACCTATAGCACCACAGGGGGCCGCTGGGACAAAGGCACCTATCCCCAGCCGATGGGCGAGCCAATGCTGATCAACCCCAACACGGCCGACTGTGATGGCGAACTGGAGGCCGTCCGGCGGGCGATGAACACATGGAGCACAGTCCCAACCGCCAACTTCCAGTATCGCTACGGTGGCACCACCACCATCGCGGGCGCTGCCAAGGATGGGTACAATGTGGTGTTTTGGTCGGATTCGCCTTCGGAAATAGCGAGCAGATTCGCTGCCTCCGTGCATCGGTGGTGGGTACCTGAAAACCCGACCGAGATTGTGGAGGCGGACGTGATCTTCAACGACTGGTCGGATACCTGGTGCACCGATGGCAGGGCCGGCTGCCACGATGTGGAGAACGAGGCGGCGTGGGCGATGGGCGCTGTGCTTGGGCTGCACGGTTTACATGGCGCTGCAGATGGGGAGAAGACGATGTACGGCAAGGCGACGTTGGGCGACACCAAGAAACGATCTCTGACCGACGATGACAAGGCCGGCGTTACCTACATCTACCCGCTATCGCCCACGCCCACCCATACGCCCACCCCTACGCCCACACCGACCCATACCCCCACCCACACGCCGACGCCGACCCGCACGCCGACGCCCACCCGCACACCCACGGTAACCCCCACGCCGACGGTTACCTACACGCCCCGGCCTACGAATACCCCCGGCCCCTCGCCGACGTGGGTTCCGGGCGCGCGCAAGGCCCTGTGGTTGCCCATTGTCTTCACCGACTGGACCATGCTTGCGGAGCCGGTTACGGTCAGCGCGGGCATCGTTGCGGACTCGTGGATCAGCCAATGGGACAACCCGCCGGCCAACCACGGCAACGATGCGAACCTGAAGGTGCGAACCGGCGGCGTCCAGAAAGCCCTGGTCAGGGCCGCGCTGCCCGCGGAGATCATGGGCCGCCGCATTGTGGACGCCAAGTTGCACCTGTACGTCGCGGCCCGTTCCAATACCAGCACAGGCACGCTCAGCGCGTACAGGCTGAAGCGAGCCTGGGAGGAAATGACGGTAACGTGGGTGGTGCCGTGGTCGGGCGCGGGGGCCACGGACCCGTCGGATGTGGAGGCGGTGTCGGATGGCGCGGTGCCGCTGGACGTGGTGAGCGCATGGGTGCGCGTGGACGTAACGTCGGCTGTGCAGGCGTGGGTCAGCGGCACGCCGAACTACGGGCTGCTGCTGGTGTACACCAGCGGCTCCAGCAACCTGTACGAGTTTTCGTCGCGGAGCGTGGCGGGCAAGGAGCCGGCGTTGGTGGTTACGTACCGGTAGCGCGGTATCGGGGACGGGGCGATCTTCCTGGCCTGCGGTTACTCACGGCGAGAGACTCTCGTCCGCAGATGGCGGCGTCGCGCTAGATGAGCGCCGAACGCTTCTGCTTGGGCTGGGCGGGCTTGTCGCCGGTGAGCGACGCGCCGCAGCGGGTGCAGAACCGCTTGTTCCAGGGGAGCAGGTACCCGCACTTGGGGCACGTAACGGGCTGGTAGTCGCCCAGGGGCGCGCCGCACGCCGAGCATTTGGGCTGGCCCACGGGGTTGCCCACGCCGCAATACGGGCAAACGACCTGCTTGAGTTCCGGCGGGATTCCCAGGCTACCGCCCACCGAGTGGCAGTACTGGTCAATGACCTCCCACACCTGGTTGCGCAGGGCCAGCCAGTCCACGTTGCGCGCCACGTCGTCCAGTTCGCCCAGCAGGTACCAGGGGTTGATGAGGGCCATGATGCCGGTCCTGGCCAGGTCGGCTGCGATGCCGATCCACTTCTGCTGGCCCATGGTAACCGTGATGCTGTCCTCGTCCTGGACGATGCCGACGGTGAGCGCGGTCGCCGGATCCGACGGCTCCACGGGCCGATTCCCGATCTGCACCAGGATGCGGGTGGGGTCGCCGGTCATCTGGGCGCGCGTTGTCGGCGTCTGGAAATGGGCCACCAGGGCCTGGGCGAGTCCCTGGGCCGAGATTTTGCCCCAGTAGGTGCGCGTGTCGGGTTTTTGGTCGCTTCCCAGAATAGAACTGAGCGTTGTCATGGCTTCAGTATAGCATGGATTCGTGAGGTGTCAACCTGGGATTCGCATTTGACACCCCCTGCCGCCCATGCTATAATCCGCGCAACAACCGAACAGCAAAGACGCCGAACAGGAGGAGTAGGCGCGCGGATGCTGGTAGAGAAGAGGGGTCGCCGGCTGAAAGCCCCTCGCAGCGGAAACCGCCGAAGGTCGCCTGGGAGTCGGGCCGCCGAACCGATGGCGAGTAAGCGGCCCCGGGTCCGCCCGTTATAGCCCAAGAGCGTCCGCCGCGATACGTTCGCGGCTGGAAGCAAGGTGGTACCGCGGAAGGTTAGCCCCTTTCGTCCTTGTGGCGAAGGGGGTTTGTTTTTGTAGAGCCATTAGCCGTTAGCCTCTAGCCATTGGCCCACAGCCCTGCGCTCGCGGCCAAAGGCTAACGGCTAAACGCTAAAGGCTAAAGGCTAATGGCTAAACGCTGGAGGCCAGTGGCCGATTGCAGACGCTGGAGGTGAACCCATGAGCCGCAAGGAAATGCCCAAAACCTACGACCCGACCGCCACCGAGGAGCGCCTCTACAAGTGGTGGGAGTCGCAGGGCTACTTCCGCCCGCGCATAGACCCGGCGAAGCAGCCCTGGACCATCACCATGCCGCCGCCCAATGTTACCGGCGCGCTCCACCTGGGCCACGCCATCACCGCCGCCATTGAGGACCTGATGACGCGCTGGCACCGCATGCGCGGCGAGCCGACCCTGTTCCTCCCTGGCTCGGACCACGCGGGCATCGCCACGCAGAACGTGGTGGAGCGCGAACTGGCGAAGCAGGGCATCTCCCGTCATGACCTGGGCCGCGAGAAATTCATAGAGAAGTGCTGGGAGTGGAAGCACATCTACCATCGCCGCATCACCGACCAGCACCGCAAACTGGGCGTCTCGTGCGACTGGGAGCGCGAACGCTTCACGCTGGACGAGGGCCTGTCCCGCGCCGTCCGCACCGCCTTCGTGCGCCTGTACGAGCGCGGCCTCATCTATCGCGGCACCTACCTGGTCAACTGGTGTCCGCGCTGCACCTCGGCCATCTCGGACCTGGAGGTGGAGCACGAGGAGCAGGCCACCCACCTGTGGTACGTGCGCTATCCCCTGCTCAACGGCGACTGGAGCGGGCCGCGGCACGAGTGGGGCAGCGGGCGCTGGGCCGAGGGCGCCACGGAGTACATCCAGGTGGCCACCACCCGCCCCGAGACCATCCTGGGCGACACCGCCGTCGCCGTCAATCCCAACGACGAGCGCCACGCTGGCCTCATCGGGCGGCAGGCCGTCCTGCCCGCCATCGGCCGCGTCATCCCCATCATCGGCAGCCTGACGGTGGACACGGCCTTCGGCACCGGCGCGGTCAAGGTAACCCCCGCCCATGACCCCACCGACTACGAAATCGGCCTTCAGCACGGGCTGGAAGCCCCCATCGTCATGGACGAGGAAAGCCGCATGAACGAACTGGCCGGCCCCTACCAGGGCCAGGACCGGTTTGAGTGCCGCCGCAACCTGGTGGCCGACCTGGAGAAGGAGGGCCTGCTCGTCAAGATTGAGCCGTACACCCACGCGGTGGGCACGTGCCAGCGCTGCCACACCATCGTTGAGCCGCGCATCTCCACGCAGTGGTTCGTGCGCATCAAGCCCCTGGCCGAGCCGGCGCTTCAGGCCGTCCAGGATGGCCGCATCCGCATCGTGCCCGAGCGCTTCGTCAAAATCTACACCAACTGGATGGAGAACATCCGCGACTGGTGCATTTCCCGCCAACTGTGGTGGGGCCATCGCATCCCCGTCTGGTACTGCGACGACTGCGGCGCGCAGACGACGGGCCTCACCGACCCGACGGCGTGCGGCTCCTGCGGCAGCAAGAACATCCGCCAGGATCCCGACGTGCTGGACACGTGGTTCTCGTCGGGCCTTTGGCCCTTCTCCACGTTGGGCTGGCCCGACGACACCGAGGACATGCGCTACTTCTACCCGACGACGGTGCGCGAGACCGGCTACGACATCCTGTTCTTCTGGGTGGCGCGGGAGATCATGCTCGGCCTGGCGATGACCGGCGAAGTGCCCTACCGCGTCGTGTACTTGCATGGCCTGGTGCGCAACGCCCAGGGCAAGAAAATCTCCAAGTCCATGCCCGACGCCGACAAGTACGACCCGCTCAACGTGATTGACGAGTACGGGGCCGACGCGCTGCGCTTCACCCTGGTTACCGGCAGCACGCCTGGCCAGGACATGAAACTCTCGCCCGACCGCATCGCGTCCAACCGCAACTTCGCCAACAAGATTTGGAACGCGGCACGGTTTGTGCTGTCCAACCTGGGCGACGAACCGCCGGCGCCGGACCCCTGGGCGCTCGCGCTGGAGCCGGTGGATCGGTGGATTCTCAGCCGCTTGAGCCGCCTCATCTCCGACGTCAACCGCCTGATGGAGGACTACCAGTTCGGCGAGGCGGGGCGCCAAATCTACGACTTCCTCTGGGGCGAGTACTGCGACTGGTACATTGAGGCCACCAAGCCGCGCCTGTACGGAGAGGACGAGAGTCCGCGGATAGCCTCAAGGCAGGCGGCGCTGTCGGTGCTGGTGTACGTGCTGGAGCGCGCCCTGCGCCTGCTGCACCCGTTCATGCCGTTCGTAACCGAGGAGATATGGCAGAACCTGCCCCACGAGGGCGAGGCGCTCATCGTGGCGCCGTGGCCCGAACCCGGCCCTCGCGACGAGGCTGCCGAGCGGGAGATGGGCGCGCTGATGGACGCCATCCGCGCCATCCGCAACGCCCGCGCCGAGTACAACGTGGAGGCCGGCAAGCCGATAGAGGCGCACATCGCCGCCGGCGCCTTCTACGACACCTTCGCGTCCCAACGCGACATCCTGGTGCGCCTGGCCCGTCTGGATGCGGCGCGGCTGGAGTTGGCCCCCGCGCTCGCCCGCCGACCCGACAAGGCGCTGGCCCTGGTGTTCCCGGGCGTGGAGGTGTACCTGCCGCTGGCCGGCATGGTGGATGTGGACAAGGAGCGCGCGCGGCTCACGAAGGAGTTGGAGCGCGTCGCCGCCGACATCGCGCGCTCCGAGAAACTCCTGGCCAACGAGGGGTTCATCCGCAAGGCGCCGGAGGACGTGGTGGAGGAGGAGCGGGAGAAACTGGCCGCCCTGCGCGATCGCAAGGCGCGCCTGGAGGAACAGGTGCGCGTGCTGGGGGCCGCGTAACGTTTCGCGGCTGGGCGAACCCCTCACATCCCCCTGGCCCCCTTCTCTCCCCGCAGGCGGGGCGAGAAGGGGGAATACGCCCGCCTCGTTCCTTCTCCCGCTGGGAGAGGGCTAGGGTGAGGGGCTCCGCCCGTTGAGCCCGATGCTTCAGCGTCGGGCGCAATCCCGGGTAGTCTCCCTCTTGAGTGTTTACGGATAACAGGTTATAATGGGGGCATCCTTTGAGCCAGGAGGTCAGGATGCCGGGATTTGCGCATGTGGGTGATTTCTGTCCAAACGAAGCCTGTGCTG
>Ga0078972_1013324_pt1 | contig 13643 bp, 12 predicted proteins | sample YelNatPaOPGAMG01_FD_67568 | JGI IMG/M metagenome (GOLD analysis project Ga0078972, IMG submission 67568) | Hot spring thermophilic microbial communities from Obsidian Pool, Yellowstone National Park, USA - OP-RAMG-01 (SPADES assembly) (version 2) | ecosystem: Environmental > Aquatic > Thermal...
TAAAGAAACTTCAAGAAGCAAAAGTGCCTGTCCTTTGGAGACCTCTCCATGAAGCTGAAGGAAGATGGTTTTGGTGGGGAGCAAAAGGTCCAGAACCATGCAAAAAATTATGGAGACTTCTTTTTGATAGACTTGTTAATTATCATAAAATAAACAATCTAATATGGATCTGGACTACCACTGATTCTCCATCTGCCCTTAATTGGTATCCTGGAGATGAATATGTAGACATAGTTGGAGCGGACATATATCTAAAAGATAAAGATTATTCACCATCCACAGGCATGTTCTACAATATTGTAAAACTTTTTGGTGGTAAAAAATTAGTAGCTATGACTGAAACAGGAACTATACCAGATCCTGATGCTATGGTTAAGGAAAAAGCTTACTGGGCATGGTTTATGACTTGGAGTGGATTTGAAAGTGATCCAAATAAAAATGAACCATCTCATATTAAAAAAGTTTTCAATCATCCTTTTGTTATAACAAAAGACGAGCTTCCTAATCTATTTTAATTTAGAAAGTTCTTGTTTTGCTAAAGATACTGATTCTTCATGGGTTTTTAAGAGCCATGGATGGGGAGGGCTATCTATAACATTTTGGAACATATCCTTTGCAAGATCTTTTTTACCCATCTTAAGATATAGATATCCAAGCTCTAAATAAACATTAGGATAGATAGGAGTATATTTTAGGGCTTCTTTCATATAGCTCTCAGCTTTACTATAGTTATGCAGAGGCCAAGGAACATCTCTATATCTCATTCCCATGGCAAGAAGAGCAAAAGTTTTATATAAAGGGTCATTCAAGATTTCTATTGCCTTATTTATATACTTATCAAAATCTCCAAGCATAAAAAGACTTTGTACTATACCTTTATATTGGGCAAGCCTACCAATAGATGCTCCAGCAATATACCAAGCTCTTCCATTCTTACTATCAAGACTTATTGCCTTCTCTGCATAATCTCTTGCTTTCTCATACATCTTCTCTTTATCCTTTCCAGAAACTCCCCAATATCCATATTCTAAATATGCATCTGCAAGTACTGTAAGAAGATTAGAATCTTTTTGAAGATTAGAGTCTTTTTCAAGCTCAGAAATAAGAGAGGTAATCTTATTCACATCTCTATCCCTTCTTGCCTCAAAAAAGATTCTATTTGCAGACTCAAAATCCAAAGCAAAAGTTAGAGAAAAGATAAAAAACAAAACTAATACAAAAGCCTTTTTCATAATGATCCTCCTACCAATAATTTTTTAAATTTTACCATATTATTTCTCTTAAATTACAAAAGAGGACCCAATTCTTCGGGTCCTCTAAAAAGATATTAAAACTTTCATAGGGAGCTATCTCAAAAGACCCATTCTCTTTTTTCTATATTGATCAAAGATAATTGCTAATATTATTATTGCTCCTATAGCAGATGGTTGCCAATATGCAGGAAATCCAAGAAGAACCATTCCTGTTCTGAGAACTTGCATAATTGCAGCTCCTATAAGAACACCTAAAACTGTTCCTTCCCCTCCTGATAGAGATGTTCCACCAATTACTGCAGCAGCTATAATATCCAGTTCATAACCCGAAGCTGCTGTTGGTGCTGCGACTCCGAGTCTTGCAGTCATTAAAAGACCTCCGATGGCAGTTAAGAATCCACAAAGGGTATAAACCAAAAGTTTTACTCTTCCTGTGTTTATTCCAGAAAGATTAGCAGCTTGCTCATTTCCACCTACCGCATATATCTTATAACCCCAAGCGGTTCTATTTAGAAAAATAGAAGTAATTATACCTAAGATTATCATAATAACAACAGGTAAAGGAATCCCAAGACCAAAAAGTGGAATATCATATTGTCCCAAAAACATAAAGCTTCTTGGAAGCTCCCTTACAGGCCATCCTCCTGTAAGACCATAACAAAAACCTCTTGCTATACTCATAGTTCCAAGTGTTGCAACAAAAGGAGGTAAATTTGCTTTACTCACTAAAAAACCATTTATAAAGCCGACAAAGGCACCTATAAATAATCCTCCTAAGATTGATAAAAAAACCCCAAGATTTGCTTTAATCATCATTGCAGTAATTAAACCAGAAAGAGCCATAACAGAACCTACTGAAAGATCAATTCCTCCTGTTATAATAACCATACTAATTCCAAAGGCACTTATAGCAATCCAAGAAAAAGCCCTCAATATATTAAAAATATTAGTGGATGTAAAAAAAGTTGGTGTAGCTATACTTAAAAAGACTACTAAAAAAAGTAAGATAAATAAGATTCCAATCTCTTGAACTCTCTGAAATCTTAAAAATCTAACTGCAGTTTTCTCTCTCATGTTACTCCTCCTAATAAAATTGTTTAAGATTTATGTCCTGCTGCATAGGCCATAATTTTTTCTTGTGTTGCCTCTTCCCTATTAAATTCCGCTACAATTTTCCCTTCATTCATAACTAAAATCCTATCGCTCATAGCAATAACTTCAGGCATTTCTGAAGATATCATTATAATTCCTATTCCTGATTTTGCTAATTGATTTATTATCATATGAACTTCTACTTTCGCTCCCACATCTATTCCTCTTGTAGGTTCATCAAGGATAAGAACCTTTGGGTTTAGGGCAAGCCATTTAGCCAAAACAACTTTTTGTTGATTTCCACCTGAAAGATATAAGGCTTTTTGTAAAAGACTTGGAGTTTTAATATTCAATCTTCCCACAAAGTTTTGTGCAATTTCCGTTAGTTTTTTTCTATCTACAGTAATTTTTCTTTTTAGTCTATCTAAAATTGAAATACCTATATTCTCTCTAACAGCAAGCTTAAGAATAAGACCTTGATTTTGTCTATCCTCAGGAACAAGACCTATTCCAAATCTTACTGCATCTTCTGGTGAATTTATTTCAATCTTTTCTCCCTCTAAATATATTTCACCACTGTCTTTTTTATCTGCCCCAAAGATTAATCTTACCATTTCAGTCCTTCCTGAACCTACAAGTCCTGCTATTCCTAATATTTCTCCCTTATAAAGTTTGAAATTAACATTTTCTATAACACCTTTCTTTGATAAATTTCTAACTTCTAAGACTACATCTTTTTTTACAGCTGATTCTTGTTTTCCATACATTTCTGATAGTGGTCTATTTACCATTAAGTTTATAACCTTCTCTGGAGTTGCAGAATCTCTTGTCATAGTTCCCACTAATTTTCCATCTCTTAAGACTGTAATTCTGTCAGCTATCCTAAATACTTCTTCTAATCTATGAGATATGAAAATTACAGCTATTCCTTGTTCTTTAAGTTGTTGAATTATTTTAAATAACTTTTCAACCTCTTCAGGTCCCAAAGCAGATGTAGGCTCATCCATAATAATAATCTTTGCCTTAAAAGATAAAGCTTTTGCAATTTCTACCATTTGTCTTTCAGCAACTGATAAATTCCTAACAAGTTGTGAAGGAGAAATATCTGCCCCAATTATATCTAAAAGTTTTTTTGCTTCTCTCTCCATTTTTTCTTTATCTATAAATCCAAGATTTCCTAAGATGCCATTTTTTCTTGGTTCTCTATTACAAAATATGTTTGCTGCAACTGTTTGATTAGGTGTTAGGTTAAATTCTTGATAGATAGTACTTATTCCTAATTTTTGAGCATGATATGGATTTTCCAACTCTATTCTTTTTCCATCAAGATAAATTCTTCCAGAATCCTTTTTGTAAGCACCACTTAAAATTTTCATTAATGTAGATTTTCCTGCACCATTTTCTCCTACAAGTGCAGTGACTTCTCCTAAGTATGCCTCAAAATCTACTTTATCTAAAGCCTGAACTCCTGGAAATGCTTTAGATATCCCCTCCATTCGTAATATTGGTTCCATTTAATGTTTCACCTCCAATTAAAAAAGGGGTATCGATTGGTAAACCCAAACCGATACCCCTTATATTTTCAAATTTTAGAACTAAAAATTTTTAAAATGCAGGAGGTAAAGGAGTCTTGAAATCTTTTAGTAACCATGCTCTAATCATTGCATCAACATTCTTCTTTGTTACTATATCCATTCCAGAATCAATCCAATCTGGGAATTTTTCTCCCTTAACTACCCTACGATATAAAATGTCTATGGTATCATAGCCCCAGCCCCAATATTTTTGTCCTACTAAACCACAAAGGAGTCCTTCTTTAAGATATTGTAATTCTACAGGAAGAGTATCAAATGCGACTGTAAATACCTTCTTTGCTCTTGCTGCCTTTTCCCATAGAGGCATTGATCCACGTTCTGCAAATAGTGGCCATAATCCTACAAAGAACCAGCCTCTTAATTTAGGATATGCCTGCATTACTTCTTCTACAACTTGGACACCCTTATTAATATCATCATAGCAAGCAACAGTAGTTACTATCTTAATATTAGGATATCCTTTTACTTCATCCCTAAATCCTCTCATTCTTTCCTCTAAGTTTAGAGCACCAGGAACACCTGTTAACATAGCAACATCGCCCTTTGTTCCCATAGCTTTTATTAAAAGTTTTGCAGCCCAGCGTCCACCTTCATAGTTGTTAACTCCAAGGTATGTAAAACGCTTACTCTTAGGAGAATCCGCATCCCATGTCATCACTGGAATTCCAGCATCTACAGCCTTATTAATAACATCTATTAATGCTGTTGGATCATTACAGGATACTCCAATTCCATCAACTTTACGAGCGATAACATCTTCTATAACTCTTGCTTGTTCTGTAGCATCAGATGCAACTGAACCCACATATAGAACTTCTACTTTGTATGGACCTTGCTTTGTTAATTCTTCTGCTCTCTTAAAAGCACCATCTCTTCCTAATTCAAATACTGGATTGTTTAATGCTTTTGGTATCCATGCGAAGACAAGTTTCTTGGGTTGCTGTGCTGTAGCAGACATTAAAATAAAAATTACAATTAAGGAGATGATAAGAAGAAAACGTTTCATGGTTTACCTCCTTTTAAAATATAGATTTATTTTAGGGAAATTTTTAAAAAATCTCACCTCCTTTTGGAAAAAATTTTATAATGAAACTTTTAAAATGTCAATACAATTGAAAAAAAATAAGAAGAAATCTTTTTAATTACTTATTTCTGGAATAAGTGCCTTTAAGAGTGGAGTTCTCCACATTTTGTTCAACCCATCATATACTCCAAAACCAAATGAGGCAAAATCCCAGTATGCCCATGCTATACCCCTCTTTTCTGCTGATCTTGCAAGATATTCAGTCCATCTTACTCTTGAATCCATATCTGCTTTATAATATGCACCAAACTCTCCCATCCAGAGGGGTACATTTCCATTTCTTTTAGCCCACTCAACTACCATATCAAGTTCTCTATCTATAGCTTTTTTCTCTTCATCTGTACCCATCCATTTTACTCCTACTGGGGGAGATGGAGAAACCCATTCTGCTCCTTGGTGAGTAAAATAAAAAGGATTATAATAGTGAAAAGTCACTATTATGTTTTTATCATCTGATGGGATTGAAAGTTCATTTAATTTATAAATATTATTCCAATCTGCTGGTCCTATTACTATCTTTCTTGAGGGATTTGTTTTTCTTATCATCTTTATGGCTTCCTTTAAATATTCATTCCATATATTACTTGTTAAATTTGTATTAGGCTCATTCAAAAGTTCAAACCATAAATTATCTGGGTAATCTTTATAATGTTCTGCTATTTGTTTCCAAATAGCCAAAAATCTCTCTTTATGCTTTTCTGGATTTTGCATTATCTCTTCATAATTATGAATATTAATTATAATATAAAGATTATTCTTAAGGGCAAGATTTACAATCTCATCAACTCTTTCAAAAATATAACTTCTTATGGTATATGGATGCTCATATAAAGCATGGGCATTCCATCTAATAGGAACCCTTACATGATCAAATCCCGCCTTTTTAACAAGATCAAAATATTCATTCTTTACATAAACTCCCCATGATCCTTCCCATGGAGCTTCAAGTCCTGTAAGATTAACTCCTCTTTTTATGGGTAATTTTGATTGGGAAAAAACATTATTAATAAAAAAAGTTAAGATAAATAATAATAAAACAATAAAAATTCTCTTCATACTTTCTTCACCCCATATTTTTTTAGAAAGTATTGTCATATATAATTTCCCTTTTATACTCTTGGTATATTAAATTAGGTGACAAGCTACAAAATGTCCAGAAGATACCTCTCTAAAATCAGGCTCTTTCTTTCTGCAAATCTCCATTACAAATTCACATCTACCTTGAAATCTACATCCAGGTGGAAGATCTATAGGTGAAGGAACTTCTCCTTTTAATGCAGAAAATCTTCTCTGTCTTTCCCCATCTCTTGGCATCTTAGGTACTGATGCAAGAAGAGCTCTTGTATAAGGATGTAAGGGATTAGAATATAGTTCATCTTTTCCTGCAAGCTCTACTATAGCACCAAGATACATAACAGCAACTTTATCAGAAAGATACCTAACTACCGCTAAATCATGAGATATGAAAAGGTAAGATATCTTAAATCTTTTCTTTAGTTCATATAAAAGAGAAACAATTTGAGCTTGAATGGATACATCCAGAGAGGATACTGGCTCGTCAGCAACAATAAATTTAGGATTTAAAGCAAGAGCTCTTGCAATTCCAACTCTTTGTTGTTGTCCTCCAGAAAATTCATGGGGAAATGCATCAATAACATCTCTACCTAAGCCTACAATATCAAGGAGTTCTTCTACTGCTCTTCTTCTTTCCTCTTTTGTCCCTATATTATGAATAATTAATGGATCTTCAATATTTTGACCTACAGTCATCATAGGATTTAGAGAGGCTAATGGATCTTGAAATATTATCTGCATGAATCTTCTTGCCTGCCTCAATTCCTCACCTTTTAATTTCATTAAGTTAACCCCATTAAAAATTATCTCTCCATCATCAGGCTCAATAAGTCTGAGAATAGATCTTCCAAGGGTAGACTTTCCTGAGCCACTTTCTCCTACCAATCCAAGGGTTTCTCCTTGCTCCAAAGAAAAAGAAACATTATCAACAGCTTTTAAATATTTTCTTCTTACAGGAAAATATTTTTTAAGATTTTTGACAATTAAAAGTTCAGGCATTAAATTTTCCTCCTTTCACTAAATGACATGCTACATAATGTCTATCTTCTACTTCCTTATATTCTGGCTCAATCTCTTTACATATTTCCTCAGCATAGACACATCTTGGATGAAATCTACATCCAGATGGTGGGTTAACAAGGCTTGGAGGATTTCCAGGAATGGGTCTTAATGTACCTTCTTTTGCATTAATATCAAGAGTTGAAGAAATTAATCCTTGAGAATATGGATGTAATGGATTTCTAATAAATTTTTCAGTGGGAGCATATTCTGCAATTTTTCCTGCATACATTACCATAATAGTGTCAGCAAAATTCATGGCTAAGGTAACATCATGGGTAATAAATATTACACTTGTTTTAAAATCTTCCTTCATATCAGAAAGAAGATTTAGTATCTGAGCTCTAATAGTAACATCTAAAGCTGTAGTAGGCTCATCTGCAATTACAAGCTTAGGATTACAAGCAAGAGCAATAGCAATCATAACTCTTTGTCTCATTCCACCAGAAAATTGAAAAGGATAATCCCAAACTCTTGTTTTATATTCAGGTATACCAACTACCCTCAGAAGTTCAATTGCTCTCTCTTTTGTTTCTTTTTCAGACATTATTCTATGCCATAGAATAGTTTCCATTATTTGAATTCCTACCTTCATTATAGGATTTAGACTTGTCATAGGATCTTGAAAAATCATAGATATATCTTTTCCTCTAATTTGTCTTAACTCTTCTTTATCAAGCTTTAATAGATCTTTCCCCTCAAAGATAGCTTCCCCTTCAACAATCCTTCCATTTCTTTTGATAAGTCTTAAAAGAGATAACACAGAGACAGTTTTACCGGAACCACTCTCACCTACAATAGCAAGGGTCTCACCATAATCTAATTTATAGCTGATACCATCTACAGCCTTAACTACTCCATCATACCTATCAAAATAAGTTTTTAAATTATTAACTCTTAAAAGTTCAGCCATAGTCTTATACCTCACTCCTTGGATTTAGTGCATCTCTTAAACCATCACCTACATATGTAAAAGCAAGAAGTGTAAGGGCAAAAGTTAATACTGGAAATATAACCATATGAGGAAATCCCATAATATAACCAATACCTGCACCAATCATATTACCCCAAGAAGGCATAGGGGGTCTTACTCCCATACCAATGAGTGCAAGTCCTGCCTCTATCCATATTCCATTTGGAATACCAAAAGCTAAGCTGACAATGATAGGACCAAGCATATTTGGTAATATATATTTTCTAATGATATAAGATTCTTTTGCTCCAAGAGCTCTTGCAGCCTCAACAAAATCAGCATGTTTTAAATACATAACCATTCCCCTAACAAGACGAGCCATTCCTGCCCAACCTGTAAGTCCTACTGCTACAAGAATTGTAAATAAACCTCTTCCCATTACTGTCACTAAAATAACATTGAAAAGAAAAGTAGGAAAAGCGTACATGATATCTGTGATTCTCATAAGTAAGGTATCTATAAAACCACCTCTAAATCCTGCTATGGAGCCTATTATTACCCCAATAATAAGGACTACAATCTGAGAGCCAAAACCTACTAAGAGTGCATTTCTCATAGCATACAAATTCCTGCTAAACATATCTCTTCCTAAGTCATCTGTTCCCCACCAGAATTTAGCACTTGGTTTTTCAAAAGTATGAGCATAATGGGGTTCATCATATGGATATGGAGCAATCCAAGGGGTAAATATAGATACAATGATTATTATAGTTATATAAATCAGCCCTGCTACAGCCATTTTGTTTCTATTAAATCTTCTCCATGCAGCAGACCAATAACTTACTCTTTTGACTTTTTGACTTATAGCAACTTCCATTTGTTTAAAACCTCCTATTCATATTTGATTCTTGGATCAAGAAATGCATAAACTATGTCTACCAATAAATTCATTAACATAACAGATAGTGATAGAATAAAAGTGGAAGTTACAAGTAAAGGATAGTCTCTCTGAGATGCAGCATTAACAAATAATTGTCCCAGTCCAGGTACCCTGAATAAATTTTCAATAAAAACAGTTCCAGTAAATAGAAATGCCAATTGAGGTCCAATAATTGTTACAATAGGAATAAGAGAGTTCCTTAGTGCATGTCTCATAATAATCGCTCTGTCTGTACCTCCCTTTGCATATGCAGTTCTTATATAATCTTGATTAAGGATATCTAATAAACTTGACCTCATAAATCTGGCTATAACTGCTAAAGGGCCTAAACCTACTGCTATTACAGGCATAATCATTTGTTTTGGAGATTCCCAGCCAGATGTAGGAAGCCATCTTAACCATACACTTAAAATAAGGACCATGATAACACCGATTAAGTATGCTGGAATAATACTTCCTATCATAGAAAAAAACATAGTAACATAATCAACCCAAGTATTTCTTTTAAGAGCAGCAATAATTCCAAGAGGTATTCCTAAAAGCACAGCAAGAGTCATAGATAATATAGCAAGGGTAAATGTTACTGGGAATCTTCTTGCTATTTGCACTTCTATAGGCTCATTTGGATTGGAAAAAGAGGGTCCAAATTTAAATCTGAAAGCATCTTTTAAGTAGTTCCAGACTTGTTTCCATAAAGGCACATTCAATCCGTATTTTTCCTCAAATCCTTTTATAAGAACTTGAAGTTGTTCTGGAGTTAAAGTTGAAACCTTACCAGCACTTGCCTGAAACTGAGCAATATTGAAAAACTCACCAGGTGCAAACCACATGAGGATATATGTAATAATTATTACAATCACAATAGATAAAAATATTGTAAAAAGCCTTCGTATAATATACTTTATAAGCCCCATATTTTACCTCCTTTTCTCATGAATTTAAAAGGGGGAGGGTTTTATCCCTCCCCCACAATTTTATCAAATTTTAAAACAATTTTAATCTTTAAGATTTAGATACTTAAAGTTGAAGAATCCAGGACCCCAAGAGAATTTATATAGCATCAATCCTTCAAGCTTTGGATTTTGTACCCATTGAGCTTTTGCGAGGTAAACTGGTACCATCCAGTATTGATCTTGTAATGGTTGTAATACATAATGAGCAATTTTTAGAGCTTCACTAAATGGTCTATTAACTGCTTTATATCTCCATGCATAAGCAACTTTACTTGGTTCATTTCTTCCATTAAATGTTACTTGGAACATTTCTTGATCTGTTATAACTCTTCCTGCAAGTCTCCAATAATTTGTTTTATCAGCATCAGTTTTTGCTGCTTTCCATTTTTCATATAATTCATCAAACTGTTCATACCATAATGGTGGTCTTGATATATCGGCTTTCCATTCTTTCCAACCTCTTTGATCAAGATAAGCAAGTATCTTCTTAAATCCTTCCATTAAGGAGTTTTTCTTCTCAAATAAAGGTTTCCAGTCTGCCTCAGTTAATCCTCCTTCCTTTCTGAGCCATGCATCAAGTTCTTGCATGAAATCATAATATTTTTTTCTTATACTAGCAGGATAATCAAAGAACCATAGAGTATGATCTGAGTTCTTAAATATTGCTCCTATCTCTAAGTTATTCATTGGAGCTCCAATTACAGTGAAGCCTGCTTTTGCTTCTGGTGTAAAGCTTGCCCATACATAGGAATTCCAGTAAAGTCCAGATTCTATATTCTCAATTATCACATTAACACCGAGATTCTTCTTCCATTGATCTACAATAAATTCTACAACAGGGTCCCCACCACCAGTAATATAGAATACAAGAGTCTTAAGTCCTTTTCCTCCCGGATATCCTGCTTCAGCAAGAAGTTGTTGAGCCTTCTTTACATCAAATGGAATTTCTTTCATTTTATCTCCAATTACTGTACCCTTTGGCCAATAAGCAGCAAGAGGTAGAGCTCTTCCACCAAGAACTTCTTTGCAGAGTTTTTCTCTATCAATTGCCATCGCAAGTGCTTGTCTTAATTTCTTATTATCCATTACTGGATCAAATCCACGAGATATTTGATATCCGTTCCAGAAGCAATCCATTATATCCTCATGAAATTCCTTTGAGAGTTTTGGATCTGCCATCACATATCTATACTCTGCCACGTTTCCTATCATTGCTGCATCAAGCTCTCCTGCCTGATATTGCTGTAATCCAAGTCCTCCAAATTTGAGAATTATCTTGTCTACATTACCTCTTTCACCTACATATCTTGGATTCTTAACCAATGTCATATCTTTTCCAGGAGTCCAAGAGATTGGAATATATGGTCCATTACATACAATCTTTCCAGGTCTCCACCAGTTATCAGGATCCGCTTCTACAGATTTTCTATGTAGAGGTACACCTTGTGCTACGCAGAGTTGTTCTTTGAGATCATATCGTGGTTGAGATAACCTGATTTCTAATGTGTAATCATCAAGAGCTTTTACTCCAAGTTTATCTGGATCAAGAGCACCACTCTTTACCGCCCAAAAGTTTTCTATAAATTGATGAGGTCCTGCCCATGCAGGAAAGTCTGGAATCTTGGGACTTGCATAGAATTTAAAGGTCCATTCAAAATCTTTTGCTGTTATGGGATCACCATTAGACCATTTCTTATCTTTTCTTAATTTGAAAGTCCATACTTTATAATCTTTTGAAACTTTAAAACTTTCCGCAATTACAGGTACAACTTTCACGCCACCAATGTTCTTTGGATCTGGAGCATATCCAAATAGCCCTTCAAATATGGTACCTTGAGCTAATATATGTTGAGCTTGCCAGTAGTATGGAATTAAGCCTGGTGTATCCCAATAAGGTAAACTAACTACTCTTTCTTTTTGTCCGTTTACTACACCTGAGAGTAGAAGAAGAGACACAAAAACTAAAACACTAATTAAAATCTTTTTACTTTTCATCCTCTTGCCTCCCCCTTAAAAAATTAATTAAATTAAAACAAGAGGAAAACGCTTTACTTAAATTAATATTTCATATATCACCTCCCTGCTTTTTGTAACTAATTTCATAGTTATTTTACACCACGAGATTTATCTTTGTCAATAATTCCTTCTTTCAAAAGTTTCATATAATCATCTTCAAGTTTTTTTACAAATTCCTTAGATAAATCTGAAACCTTAATTCCTTTAGACCTTGCCATCTCAATAAAAAATCTCTTTAAACCCCAAGTTGAAGATTCTATAAAAATAAGAATTAAATCTGATGAGATATCTTCCCTTATTAAACCCCCTTTTTGATTTTTTATCACCAAGTCATAAAGCACAGATTTAGTTTTACTTTTTAAAAATTCTTGCACCTCTTCCTTGTAGGGTGAATCATCGTAAAAGGCTGTTTTCTCAAGGAGCATATACTCATAAGGATGATTTTTCAAAAATTCCCATGTTTCATCAAAAGATTTTTCCACATATTCAAAAATACTCATTTTTTCAAAATCATATTTATTTGCAACTTCTAACAATCTCTTTGCTGACTCTTCTATAACATAAAAATACATATCTTTTTTATTCTCAAAATATTGATACATACTCCCCTTTGCCACACCACATTCTTTTGCCACATCTTCAATATCTACTCTACTATAAGGTTTTGTAGCAAAATACTTTATAAGGGTATCTGTTATTTTCTTTCTTTTCTCTTCAGATAAGTTAAAAAAAGTCTTCTTTGGCACTTACTTTTCTCCTTATTTTTTAAAAAGTGCCTAAAATGTCAAATTTTTACTTTACAGGAAGATAATTTATCTGGGAACCTACTACAATTTTCCCCTTTTCAATCATCAATACTGGTGCAGTCTCTATCTTAATCATTTTAATACTGCCATCAGGCATATTTACTGAGACTGTTGATTCAAAAGGTTTAGGTCCTGGGAAGGAAAAGGCTATTTGGTAAATCTTAGATATATCCACCTCACCTACTTTGATTTTCTTCCCAAGAATACTGAAAGCAATTTCAAAAGAAACTTTTTCTACATTTATTTGAATGCGATTTTCATTCTCAAAATACCTTATTGATACTTCACCATAAGCAGGTGTAGTATAGCTAACAGAAGGAAATTTAATAGATACAGATACGTCAGCCTCAAATCTTGCCTTACTATCATCTAATATTATTCTTGGATTTCTCACAATCCATGTATATTCGCTTTTTATTCCAGCCACATTAAAATTTTCAGTCCTTTTTATTTCTCCAATAGCTGACAAAAATTTATTAAGAGTTTCTTGTGATATAACAATACTTGCGTCAGCCTCATTTTGAGAAAAGGAAAAAACAGACATAAAAGTAAGTATAAAAATGGTTATTAAAAATATTCTTAAAATCTTCATCTTTACATCAACTCCTTTCTATTCTTCTTTATCAACTCCATGATTGTATGCATACTCAAGGGCTTCTATCTGCATATTCTTCAATACATCTTTGTAATAACCTCCTTTATTTTGTAAACTTTCAACTCTCTCTATGACATCCATGGCTATACTATAACGATCTATCTGGTTCAATATTGCAAGTTGAAGGGGTGTAGTTATTCCACCTCTTCCCTTTAAGAAAGGTGCAAGATATCCTGCATCTATACCTATTTTTCTATTTTCCC
>Ga0078972_1013326_pt1 | contig 13641 bp, 18 predicted proteins | sample YelNatPaOPGAMG01_FD_67568 | JGI IMG/M metagenome (GOLD analysis project Ga0078972, IMG submission 67568) | Hot spring thermophilic microbial communities from Obsidian Pool, Yellowstone National Park, USA - OP-RAMG-01 (SPADES assembly) (version 2) | ecosystem: Environmental > Aquatic > Thermal...
TTCTCGGGAAATATCCGCTGTACGTCTTGCTAATCTGATAACCCCGGGTATTAGACCATTTCTTATCTTCATAATGACACTATTATAAGTGTCCGATATCTATCTGAACCAGATCAGATTACCCGAGCCGCACCCTATGACTATTTTCCTGTTTACATCCGGTGCATCATGTATCTATAATGCAGCTATATCATGCGGATTATAACCACCGGCGCATTAATTACAGGCTGTCTGCTGGCGCTTGCCACCGCCTGTTTATCAACGATGTCCGCCGGAGTTTCCCCGCAGGCCATCCAGCCGCCCCCTGCACCCGCTTCCGACAGTGCGGTAACGGTGCCGGTTAATCCGCCGCCTTCCGCTGATAACCCCGCAGTAAAAGTAGAAAACCGCACCGCTGAAGATAATGCATCCGTGCAGATCGTCCTGATACATTACCGCGGTACTCCCCTGCCGCTCGGCTGCTGCAACAATCTGCTGTACGAAAGGGATGAGTATGTGGCGATAAAAAACACCAGTCCTGTGCCACAGGATATACGCGGATGGAAACTTATCAACATCACAAAGGGCTATCCCGTTTTTACATTCCCCGAATACTTCCCCTGCATGCCCCTTTACAGGGATACTGCAGATGCGGTTGCGGGCCATACCCTGCAGACCGAAACCTACTATCGCTTTATAAAAAATCCGGCCGACACGGTGGAGGACCGCTTCAGCCGTGCTGTTTCTCAGCCCGATCCTTATCGGGAGAAGATCGACTGGTCGCAGTGCCGGGCAGGTGAGCAGCTCGATCAAACACCTCTCAAACCGATAGCGGCAGAACCGGCAAAGCCGGCACCCTGCATCCTATATCCGGGCCAGACCATTCTGGTTTTCACCGATGAAATCCACTGTCAGACGGGGGGCTTCTCATTCGGATACGGACAGGGCAATATCTGGGACAATCTCAAACCCGAATCGGCCGTACTTTACGATGCCGCCGGCCGGGAAGTATCCAGAAGAAGCTACAGCATCGGTCAGCAGCCTTAATATTTCTCTGTATATTGATTTATTTTATACCTGTGTATATAATCAAGAAAACGATTAAACTTATTCAGGCTTAAATGCGTTAGCTTAATGAAAGTTTCGGGGATGTAATGGAGAAAATAATATGCAGCAATGGATAAGATGTGCCAGGTGCGGTGCGAATAATGCTCCGGGTCAGCGGTTCTGTAATGCCTGCGGCAGCCCGCTTCCTTCGATCTGCCCCAACTGCGGCACACCCGTAAACCCCGGCGCACCCTTTTGCCCCCGTTGTGGCATGACACTGTCGGCACCCCAGCAGCCCGGTTATCCCCCGCAGCCGGGATATTATCCTCCGCAGCAGCCAGGCTATCCGCCTCAACAGCCCGGTTATCCCCCGCAGCCGGGATATTACCCTCCGCAGCAGCCAGGCTATCCGCCTCAACAGCCCGGCTACCCGCCACAGCCGGGATATTACCCTCCACAGCAACCAGGCTATCCACCTCAACAGCCCGGTTATCCGCCACAGCCGGGATATTACCCTCCACAGCAGCCAGGCTATCCTCCACAGCAGCCAGGCTATCCGCCTCAACAGCCCGGCTACCCGCCACAGCCGGGATATCCTCCACCACCGCAGGCCCCTTATCCACCCAGGCCAGGTTATCCACCGCAACAGCCGGCTTACGGGCCCCGCCCCGGATATCCTCCGCCGGCCGGTGCAGGTGGCGGTGGAGGCGGAAAGGGTATGTTGATCGTTTTGCTCATCATTCTGCTGCTGGGTCTCGGTGGCTTCGGTTACTGGGCTTATACGCAGGGCTATTTCAAGGGTCTCCCGTTTAAGTTCGGAAGCGAAAATGCCACCTCCAGCCAATCTTCCGGCCCCAAGCTGACCACACCGCCCAAAATATCCGATGTGAAGGTCAGCGCACCGGCGGTACAGGAAGTGGGCATCGTGTGGAAAACAGACCAGTTCTCCAGCTCTCAGGTGGAATGGGGCACCACTACCAGCTATGGCAATAAAACAGAAGTGTTTGACGACCCGAGTACCGGAAAATCACTGGGCGTGGTTGACCACGGTGTTATCGTAAAGGGTCTTACCGGTAACACCACCTACCACTACCGCGTCATTTCCAGAAATAAAGATGGCCTCGAATCTAAATCGGATGATAATACCTTCACCACGCCTTCTGCCGACTGAAAAACGGCCATGTCCGTTCTGCCCGGTTTAAAGCTATGTATCAATCATCAGTTCAATGTCCCCGCTGTGGAGCACCCAATCTCAGGGGCACATGGGTATGCACGCACTGCGGTAATACGCTGATCGTTTTTTGCCCGCAGTGCCACGCCAGCAATGAGGCGGGAAGCCAGCTCTGCTATCGATGCCATACGCCTCTGGTTGCCCCTGCGCCGCAGGCACAGCCGATGTATCCTCCCTATCAACAGCCCCCGCCGGCATACCCCGGGCAGGGATACGCACCCCCGGACACGCATTCACAGCCACCCTATCAGGATTATCAGCAGCCACCCTATCAGCAATACCACCAGTACCAGCAGTACCCGGAATACCAGCCGGACGTGTATGATCAGTACGGCGGCTATCCACCACAACCACCACAGCCCGGCGACTGGATAACCAAGGGACAGGCTTTTTTCGATGGTCTGGTGGGCCGTCTCAAACGGTTCGTCCTGACCACCAATCCCATTCTATTATCATCGCTGGTTGTGCTGGTGGTGGGATTAACGGTCTTCACCATACTTGCCTTTCAGCTGGGGTGGATCAGGACCTCTGCACCAGCGCAGCAGACACAGACCACAAAAGATACAACACCGGTTCTCATATCCATGCTGACGGTCAAAGAAGGCTCAACACCCCACAGCGCCATCATCTCGTGGGTAACCAATAAATATTCCAGCTCGCAGGTAGAATACGGCATCTGGCCATACGCCAATACAACCACCCCCATACAGAACGACCCGAGGAACGGGGCCAACATGGGTGTCCTCACACATCAGGTGGGACTTACCAACCTGCTCCCCAAGACCTCCTATATCTACCGGGCTATTTCCTACGACAAATATGGAAATAAAGGCGTCAGCCCCGATATGCAGTTCGATACAACACCCTGATGTCTGCCGGGCATATAAGATGCGCCTGTGATATTATGAAAGAACCGTAGACATGCTGAAGAATTTTCTCTGTCCGAACTGTAAAAAGGAAAACCCGCCGCAAAATAAAAACTGCTTTTACTGCGGCACGCCGCTGGGGGTAATGGGTGCCTATAATTCGTTCTGCCCCAACGGTCATCGTCGGGTCCCCAATGATCGGTTCTGCGGTGAATGCGGCTGTCCGCTGCCGCCCATCTGTCCCAATTGCGGCAGATCCATTGACACATACTCCCGCTACTGCCCCGGATGCAGCTATTTTTGCGGCGGTGGCAGAGAAGGTTTAAGATAAAGGGTAACAGGCCCCCGCGGGTAAAAAGGAAGTTAACCATGGCAGATATACTTGATGAAGCGCAATCGCTGGTCCAGTGCAAGACGTGTCCCTGGTATAAAAACTGTGTGCTACCCGTCCGTGTAACCGAGCTGGATCTGAAAAAGCAGCTCGGACCGAATGCCGGCATTTTTACTGCACCGGGTGCGGAAGACCTTGGCATCAATCAGATTCTGGGTAGTCTGGCCTCGGCAGCCGAAAATTCCATACTGGAAGGCTGTCCGGTCTTCATCGACCGCCTGCGCAACAATCCCAACCTGGCACTGCGTATAAAAAAGATGATGCAGGACTGGTCGGAAGATAATCCACAGGAACAGAAGTAATTTTTAACCGCTGCACAAAGGAAGCTACCAACACAGGATTAGGGCGACATGGGCGAGAAGATAACCATCCTTTCATGGAATGTGGTCAGTATGCGCAACCTGCTGGAAAAAGCCAGCCTTGCCCCTCCCGGAAAGGAAAAACTGACATTCCTGCAGTGGCTGGAAAAGACGGGACCCGACATCATCTGTTTCCAGGAGACCAAACTGCAGGAACATCAGGTCCCCGATGCACTGCTGTCACCTCCCGGCTACCATACGGCCTGGTGTTTTGCCGACAGGCCGGGATACAGCGGCGTGGCAACCTTCAGCCGCCAGAAGCCACTTCAAATCGTGCGTGGCATAGGCATCCCCGGATTTGATGCCGAAGGACGCGTGTTGATGACCGAATTCCCCCGCTTCAGGCTCTTCAACGTCTATTTTCCCAAGGCCTATTCGCCGCGCGAGGTGGAGACAGCCCGCCGCGAAGGCGCAGCCAACGCCGAAAAGATGGCCGGACGGCTGCCCTTCAAGCTGGCCTTCTACGACGCCTTTCTGGAGCATGTCGATAAGCTCAGGGCCAAAGGAGATAGAATAGTCATATGCGGCGACTTCAACACCGCCCACAAAGAAATCGACCTGGCACGTCCCAGAGAAAACAGGGATACCTCGGGCTTTCTGCCGGAGGAACGCGCTAAAATAGACCTGTTTATCTCGCACGGCTATATCGACACGTTCCGGTATCTGAATCCGGAGCCCGGCCACTATACCTGGTGGAGCTACCGCTTCAAAGCCCGCGAAAAAGATATCGGCTGGAGGCTGGACTACTTCTTCATATCGGACAACCTTCTCGATAACCTCGACGACGCGTTTATAATGAAAGATGTTTACGGCTCCGATCACTGCCCCGCAGGTCTGACCTTGAAATTCACGTAAACCTATCCTAATATAGATGTAATGGCAGAAAACCTGGAGGAAAGGATACTCCCGGATGATATCGGACCTGCCACGCAGGATCGGCTGGAAAACTTCCTTTCGGCACTGTTCGAGCTGAAATACAATATCTCCAATATCGAAAAAAAGTACCCCTTCCTGGGAAGCGAGCTGTCGGCACTCTGCGATCAAACGCTTTCACAACTTTCGTCCATAACGGCGGCTGAAGACCCATCGATTCGTGTACGGCTCGATGAAGCAGCCGCAGTCACCACGGAAAATATAAACCCGAAGAGCATGGAAAGCGACATGAAACATCCCCTGCCGCCCTCGATTTCCCCGGTAGAAGAGACTGCCGAAGCCCACCACATGCACAGGAGAGTAAATCCTTTCATACACTGGCTCGATCTGGCAGGAGGCTGTATAGTTACCGGGCTCGACCGGATGGGCGATTTTATAATATCGATTATGGAGAAAATTTTTTGTGTTGAGCGGGGAACGGAAAAAGAGCGGCCGACCCGCGAACATCAAACCGGATAGTTCGGGTTACCCATGTGACCCTGATCACTGCCACTACCAGCAGAATATGCTTTAATTTATAAAATTAGGGAGGTGCTGAAATGAAGCAGAACGAAGGCACGGTTGATCGCATAATCCGCATTGTAGTGGGCATAGTTATCCTGGCTCTTTATCCGCTTATCGGGTGGTGGTGTCTAATCGGCCTCATACCACTGGTAACCGGCATAACGGGCTACTGCGGCATTTATGCCCTGTTCAAGATATCGACCAAAAAGAAATAGCTCTGTTTATGCTGTTTTAGCGGCGTCCCTTTCCTGCTGTTCGAGAATTAGCTGAATGGTCATGCGGGCGATATCGCCTGCCAGCGTGGAGCAGGTTTCGACGGCGCCAGCTTTGACTGCCGCTTCCATATCGGCCGGATCAAGCAGATTGAAAAATCTGCCGTAGAATTTTGTCTGCAAATCATGACAGCGGCAGGTACCGTACTTCTCTTTAAACATATTCTGAAGTTGCCGTGATAGAAGCACTGCCTTTAACATCTTTCCCCGCCTGTGGAAGTCCTCGCGTTTTCTGCCGAACATATAGCTTATGGCCATCACACCACCGGATAATGCTCCACAATGGCCGTCACCGGTAAGCCCCACACCATCGGCGAACCCGGTCGCCGCGCGGAAAACATCCTCATTTCCCATTCCCAGGGCCTCCAGGACCCCGACCAGAGTGCATTGAGCGCAATTTCCATTTTCCATTTCGTATTTTTTGGCCAGCTGAAAGGCCTTTTCCTGTAATGCCCCTTTATCAGCGCACATACTGTGTTGCCTCCTTAAAATAGCTGAGCGATTTTAAACCATATCTCAACCCGGATGCAACCTTTATTCAGTCCTGTCCCCTTTTTCCATCAGCAGATAAATTTTACACAGATTTTACAATTCCATAATGAATTTATTACCGTCGGCTTTATAATTAATTATAGAAAAACCCTTAAAGGAGGTTTTTATGTGGAAAAAGTTGTTATTAGCATCGGCAGGGCTTCTGCTGGTCGGTCTTCTCATAGCAGGGGCAGTTACGGCAGTCAAAGCCGATAACGGTAACCAGGCGGTGCGCGGACCGTTCGGCGGTAAGGTAATCGATCGGGCAGCGCAGATTCTGGGCATCGATAAACAGAAGCTGATTGATGCGTTTAAACAGGCCGGGAGTGAAGTTGCCAGACAGAATATGGATGACCGTTTCGCTACATGGGTCAAAGAGGGCAAATTGACTCAGGCACAGGCCGATGAGTATAAAGCATGGCTGGCCGCACGGCCGGCCGGAGTTCCCGCACTCGTGCATGTCGATGCTGCCAAAGCTTCGGAATTCCTGGATAAACTGCTCAAGGATGGGAAAATAACTCAGGACCAGTACAACGCCGCCAAGGACTGGCTTGCAAAGAAGCCCGCCTTCAATCTGCCCGCACCCGACAGGCCGGCCGGTTTACCGGCAGGCAAATGCCGCGGCTGGAAAAAATAAAACAGAACTAATTACGGATACATCAACGGGCTGCACGGATAATCCGTGCAGCCTTTCCATTTGCCACAAACATATCCGCATATCCCTATAAAAAGCCCCCACCATATTAATAATCCCTTAATATTCATTTCCTATAATGCAGTTAACCGGTAATAAGTTAAGTACCGGGAAATTCCACAAAAAAGGAGGTCCAAGATGTGGAGAAAAGTACTTAATACCGCACTCACCATGTTCGGTATAGCGGTGCTGGTAACCGCGGTGGCGACTGCAGTCAATGCCGATAACGCAAAGTTCGGTCCACCGGGTATGGGCAGCGACAACCTCACAGTCAGAGTTGCTCAGATACTCGGGATCGACCAGAATAAGCTGGCCAATGCCTACATGCAGGCCGCCAGGGAGATGGAGACCCAGCGTACTAACGAAATGTTTGCCGCCTGGGTATCCGCCGGCAAACTCACACAGGCACAGGCCGATGCCTATAAAGTCTGGCTGGCTGCCAGGCCCGATGGCATACCGGGCATGTTCGGCTGGTCGGATAATACCACCCGCGAAGGCGAGATGCTCGATAAAATGCTCAAGGATGGCAGAATAACCCAGGCACAGTACAGCGCTATCAAAGCATGGCTTGCGCAGAAACCGGCAATCACTCTTCCACAACCTGAGAAGCCCGCTCAAAATGCCAACGTCGCAGGTAATCCCGGGGAAAAAGGCCTTATTGTAATCAGCCCCACCATCCTCGAGCAGCTTCTCAAAGATGGCAAAATCACGCAGGACACCTACAATGCATACAAAGCCTGGCTTGCACAGAAACCGTCAACCGAACTGCCCGCGCCGGCGGGCGGCCTCAGGCACGGTACACCACCGGTCAATCCACCGGCCAACAAATGAGCGACCTCATCAGGAACTATTAAAACTGCAGAAGAAGGGGGATTTAAATCCCCCTTCTTCTATGTATATCGAATATTACATATTGAATCCGGTGATATAATATTGCTGATTTAATAATTTATGGAGGAGGTTGTTTACGGCATGATAAACACAGCGGCCGGGCCGATTTCGCCCGACCAGCTGGGAATGACGCTGGTTCACGAGCACTTCTGTTTTGCCTACCCCGGCTGGTATGCCGATGCAACCATCGCACCATATAATCGCGAAGCTGCCCTTCAGACCGGCCTGAAGGTTTGTGAAACCCTAAAGCAGCTTGGAATCAAAAGCGTTATCGACCCTACACCCAATGACACCGGCGGACGAGATCCAGAGCTCTACAAAGAGCTTTCCAGAAGAACGGGCATAAACATCATCTGCACCACCGGCCTGTATACTGAAAAGGAAGGTGCACCGGCCTACTGGGAAACCAGGGTTGCCTTTGGCACGGACCTTTCGAAGCTGATATCGGAGCTATTTATTAAAGAAATCACCGAAGGCATAGGCAATACCGGCGTTAAAGCGGGCGCCATAAAGGTGGGTACCAGCCCCGTAATGACCGACTACGAAAAGGCGGTGCATAAGGCGGCCGTAATCGCCCAGAAGGCCACCGGCGTACCCATCATCACCCACACCGAAGGACCCACCGGAGGAGTTGAACAGGCCGAATTTCTTATCGCCCAGGGAGCCGACCCCAAAAAGGTACAGATCGGACATGTTAACAATTCCAAGGATATAAACTATCATCGGGCTATTCTCGCCAAAGGCACCAAAGTGGCCTTCGATCGCATCGGCCTGACCCCGCTTTACGGCGTGCCTGATGATATAACTGTACGGAACGTGGCTACGCTGGTTAAGGAAGGATTTGCCAACCAGATCGAGTTATCACATGATACGGTCAATTTCTGGGTCGGCAGACCGATCGACGTTCCTGAAAAAGCCCAGCCGCTCTTTAAAGACTGGCGGATAGACCACATATCCAGGGACATTATTCCAGCCCTTAAAGCACAGGGTGTAACCGATGACCAGATTAAAACCATGATGGTGGAAAACCCTAAAAACCTTTTCCTGGGTAAATAGCATTAAATCGGGAGGGGCAGCGGGTGTCCCGCTGCCCCTCATCCTACCAGGCAATCAAACTATAGGCACTGTAGAAGGCAAAAGCCGCCACACCCAAAATCATCAGCGAAAAAAAGAAAGTTGACCAATCTCTATCTCTTAAACCGGTAAAGGAAAACCAGCCGCCTATAAACAGCATCAACAGCCCTATAACCATACAACCTGCGGCCAGGCCGATGTTAAGCGTCATCTCGACCCCGACAAATATCCCGTGCCATTAATATGATTATAGCCCTACCCCACCAACTTGCAAGGCCGGAAAGCGCATTCAGGCGCGCTTTTTCTTCCTCGAATTTCCGGATGATTGAAACGCTGTAACAATTCCCCAGATTAAAAAGCCCACAGCCACAACGATTATAAAGCTGAAAAAGACCGGAAATACATAGTCGGGGTTTACTCTGCCGGTGTACGCTATATTTCTGAGCAGCCCTATAAAATACATTCCGCTGCATATGCCGGCCATAATTAGAATTATCTTCATCGGTTCTGACATTGCAACAGCCTCCTCCACGATTTGTTTATATGTATTTTATAAACGAATATAGTTTACTAAAACCGCATAAGAAACTCAACAGGGCATTCAGGTAAATGCGACCTCCGGCGAGGTTCCTTGAACATCAAGAACATCATCTGCCACCTGATGGCGGGATAACCCGGTGATATTTCAGCGGGCATCTTAAAGGCTATCCTTCAGGACAATCACCATCGTAAGACCGAACCCGAGACACCATATATTGATAAATGCATTCATTATCAGGTCGAGTGTTGAAACCAGGTAAACTCCGTTCAGAATGTTGAAGCTGAAGTCCAGTATGCCAAGAAACATCAGTGCACCGGCGGCAACCAGTGAAAGGCTATAGCCCGGCTTTCTATCTCTCATCAGCTGAATACCGGCGAGAAGCAGAAGCACTGCCAGCAAACTGTCCGGCAGCGGAAATGAATGCTCGTAGGCAAAATAGCAGGCCGGAGGCTTTTCCGGTGCCAGGCCTATGGTGAAAAACGCAATCCAGAATAATATCAGGCCCACACCGGTTACTATCTCCAGTGAGGCAATCAGCCGTCGCCTGTCTTCTTTCATACTACCGGCCTCCTTCGCATCTGATTGATATGAAATTAAGCTGCTTCAACAACGGTCCAGAAAAACTATATTTATATCGGTATTTATATCGGTATTATTTTTCAGATTTTTGCCCTTTCTGAATTTTCTTAATATCCGCATCCATCACCGACTCGACTATGCCCGGAAAAAAGCGCTTCATCCACCAGGTAAATCGGCCGTTGAGACCGGGGATAATGATAAAGTCTTCTCTGGCCATGCCAGCCAGCAAAGCTACGGCCACATCATCGGGCTGCATCAGGCTTGCAGCGCTGGATATGGCCCTGGTCTCGGCAGGTTTGAGCTTGTTCTCCTCGGCAAAGCCGGGAGTATCTGTATCCGGCGGACAGAGCACCGAAACACGGATATTGTATCTCTTAAGCTCGCTGCGCAGCACCTCCGATAACCCGATAATACCGAACTTGGCAGCGCAATAGTCTGCATAACCGAAAACGCCGATGAAGCCGCAGATGGAAGATGTATTAACGATATACCCGCCTCTATCTTTCATCAGCGGGACCAGCGTGGATATCGTATTCCACGTCCCGTACAGGTCTACGTGTATAATCTCGTCAAACTGGTGGTAACTGATATCCTCAAAATATCGCGGCCTGGCGAAACCGGCGCAATTCACCAGCACATCGGGCACGCCGAAATCCCGAACTGACGCCGACATTGCATCCTCGACTTCACCACGCTTCGATACGTCCACCGGTAGACAGGAAAACCTCTGGTGAACGGAGATGCGCCTTTCTTCAATCAGCTTTAACGCTTCCTCCAGCAAAGTATGCCGGCGGGCGAATACAATAATATGAGCTCCCCTCGAGGCAAACTGCCTGGCCACTGCCAGCCCTATGCCCTGGGAACCACCGGTTATGTAAACAATTTTATCTTTAAAGTCCTTCATTTTTGCTTTAACTGCGCCACATCCAGCGTCTTCAGCCACTCCATGGTACGGTGAAATCCCTCCCTGTATGGCACTTTGGGCTTCCAGCCAAGTTCACGCTCAGCCTTTTCAATTGAAAACCTGAAACGCGAACCCAGATTGGTTACGGTATAGGTCGTCAGCAGCGGCCTTTTTTCAATGCGGAATAACCGCCATATAAACTCCATCAATCGTGCGGCTGCCATCGCCGACCAGTAAGGGATGTATGTTTTAACCGGCGGAACTCCCAGCGCACTGGCGATACCATCGCAAAATTCTTCTAGTGTAGTGGACTCGCCATCATGCACCAGGTAGCCATTGCCTACCGCGCGATCATCCACGGCTATTAACATGAGAAGATCTACAAGATTTTCGATATAGGTCGGCCAGACGATAGCGTTTTTACGCCAGAATATCATCTCTTTTTTAATAATGGCATCTGCCAGCAGGGGCACAAAGGTCCGGTCACCTTCCCCGAACACCCACAGTGGATAAACCATGGTCACAGGCAATCCTTTCTCCCGGTGATACCTCCACATGATCTTCTCAGAATCTATCTTGGAATCAGGGTAAGGCTCTCCCCAGTACTGGAGAGGCATGGACTCATCCATGACGATATCTTCCCTTGTACCGAACACGTCGCAGGTGCTCATATCCACCAGTCGCTTCACATTTGCTTCGACGGCAGCCCTGGCGATATTTTCGGCACCACCTACAGTTATCTCGCGAAAGAGCTTCTTTGGTGCCCAGTCGGTAACCACAGCCGCACAATGGAACACAATATCGCACCCGCCCACCGCCTCACGCACTTTAGCAAAATCGCGGATATCACCTTCCACAACCTCTACACCTTTCTGTTTCAGGTTTTCGCCGCCGGCATCGCCCGGCAATACCAGCGCACGCACATGATTGCCCACAGTAAGGTTGGCATTGACGATATGGCTTCCGATAAAACCCGTGGCGCCCGTAATCAGAACCCTGTTCATCCGGCCCCTTCTTTATCTAAATTGCATCAATATGTTAGCCCTTGAGCATATAAAAATCAATACTTCCATCGTAGAAGAAGTGTTACATTCGGGAATCCGGAAATGGATTGATAAGTCCTATTGACATAATCTTAATTTATATTATAGACTTCAATTGAGGGTATTTATATGGAAAGCCGTTTTTCGAGAGAAACGGTGATGAGGGCCTGGCTGAGGTGTGAGGGGAAGTGCGAATGCCAGAGACCGTTGCACGGTCACGCCGGTCGCTGTAATCGGCTGCTGGCATGGAGCCAGCGGGGCAGAGAGGGCAATGAGGCCTGGGAAATACGTCCGCGCAACAGTAATTCCGAACCAACCCTATCCAACTGTGAAATAGTCTGCCGGACCTGTATTCGCCGCGATATCGACAGGAGCAAACATACGGTCAGAACGGGCATATCCTGGTTTTAGCAAATCGTTTGTCAACCAATGCTAATCCGACACAACCACGTTGCCGAGCTTTTACTGCAATGATGTTCCGATTTCAATTACACAGGCGTTATTAGGCAAATACTTTCCGCTCAGTTTATAATCTGTAAGGGCGCTTTTTTACTTAATATAAACAGGGATGGCTTATTCGCATACAATATAAAATAAACGGAGGTATCATTATGCCAAAAATGGCCACTCCCGAAAGTGTTCTGAATTTTGCCCACACCAACAACTGGCTGCCGCTATGGTCGTCTGATGGAGATATTTTAAACGTTTTTCTTACTCCTGCCGGTAACATCATCGAAATATATTTCGAAAAAAACAAGATAACCGTTAAGGAGATACTATCCTACGTAGCTAAATAGTAGATAGTATCAGCGGAAACAAAATTTAAACCGGCCGAACGGGCATAGCAGTGCAATCCGACTGGTTTTGGCCCATCGTCAAAGACATAGCCTAAATATATTCACCACTTAACAAAGTTATGCTACGAAGAAAGGCTTTGCCGTACCCTCTTGCCCGGATACTTCAATCTGCTGTAGCATAACGCACAAATTTTCGGTAAAATCAAGAAAATCCTGCATTCTAAATAAATAATAGAATCCTCACGATTTAAGTTCGATATGGAGAAAAAAACTGTTGCTGTAATCGGCTCGGGAGCTGTGGGAAGCTATTATGGAGCCAGGCTGGCTGAGGCAGGACATGACGTCCACTTTCTGATGAGGAGGGACTACCATGCCGTGAGCATTTCCGGCCTGAATATCACCAGTCCGGACGGCGATATCAGACTGAGCCATCCCAAAATCGCCCGCAGCAGTAATGAAATCGGACCGGTCGATTGGGTTATCTGCGCTCTTAAGGCTACTTCACTTCTGGAGGCGAAAAATCTGCTGGCTCCATGTGTAACAGAGCATACACGCATTCTGGTGCTGATGAACGGATTTGGGCTCGAGGATCGTTTTGCAGCCTGGTTTGAGGCCGCAAAGATATTCGGCGGCCTGGCTTTCACCTGCATCAACCGTGGTCGGCCTGGCTACGTACATCATCTCGGCTACGGCAGGGTAACCATCGGCCACTACCTCAACGATCGGAACGAGCTGGCGAACGCACTCTCCCTGTGGAAAGAGACCAGAGTGGATGTGGTAACAGCACCATCTTTGCTGAAAGCACGCTGGGAAAAGCTCTGCTGGAACATACCCTTCAGTGGTCTGTGCGTAGCCGCCGGCGGCATCACCACCGATAAAATACTGGCAGATGCCGACCTGCGCAATTCGGCACGGATTCTGATGGAGGAAGTGGTCAGAGCCGGCAATGCAGACCTCAGGTCCCACGGGGAAAATGTCAGCATCGATGGTCCTACAATGATTGAG
>Ga0078972_1013327_pt1 | contig 13641 bp, 14 predicted proteins | sample YelNatPaOPGAMG01_FD_67568 | JGI IMG/M metagenome (GOLD analysis project Ga0078972, IMG submission 67568) | Hot spring thermophilic microbial communities from Obsidian Pool, Yellowstone National Park, USA - OP-RAMG-01 (SPADES assembly) (version 2) | ecosystem: Environmental > Aquatic > Thermal...
CAAGGATGGCAGACCTTTGAAGAGGTCTACGAACCCCTTAGCACCAGCAACACCCTTCAAAACATTCTGCTTAACGGTGTATGCGTCTAGAAACTCCCACCTCTTCTCCCCTAGGGCGTCGATCCTCCAACCCCTCTCAGCCATCTCACCCTCCACCTCGAAAGGAGGTCTATCCACAGCAACGTAGAGCGCGTTGCAGCTGCCAGTTGATGAGGCGGTGTAGAGTATCTGCTGCGCGAAGATATCGAAGCCTGAGCCAGGTAAGCCGCTAACCAGAAGGACGCTGCCATCGGGGAAGCCGCCTAAGATTCTGTCTAACGCATCGATACCAGTAAATAGCTTCACACCACGCCTGAACTTAGGCTGCTCCCTATTACTCAACACTGCCCCTACGTTAGAGTTGGTATATTAAGGTATTAGGCTGGGGAGGCAAAAGATCGGACAAACTTGTTAAAGACCTTTGACTCCCTTGGCAACTCGGTTGTGGTAAGGAGATGCGATAGCAGAGCTGCTTTAAAAAACTTTAGCTGTTCATAGACCGCCACTAAAGGTGCTGAATCAAACCTTTCTTGACTGCTGAGTCATACGATCCTATGAACCGAGCTGCAATCAATCTACCCTAAATACCGCAATCAAAGAACTAAGCGAAGAGGGCTAATAGAAGAGATCGAAGAAGATAGGAGGATAGAGAAGACGAGAGAAACGCCTTCTAACCGGCTTCAGCCGTGAAGAGTGTCAACAGGGCTATATTGCGAACTCCTCCTCAATCTCTTTTCCGAGAACAAGTCTCACACCGTGCCTTTCAGCAAGATCCTTTAACATCTCTGCGGCTTCATCCGTAGACCTAGCAGCAGATAATATCATCATTTCAGGCTTACCATATTTCTCCTCCACAATCTTCACACGCTTTAGAAGCTTTTCCACCTCAGCTTCAGCCTCTCTAGCGTCTTTCACGCTTACAGTAGCCTCCCCCACGACAAGAGGCTTCTCGCAGAAGAGGTTCTCATCAACCACTTCGCCACCGTGTACGAAAAACTTCTTTTCAACCCTCGCCCCCGGGTACCCCGTCTCCTCGAGCATGAGCTCAAGAAAAGATGCGGCGTGATCTTCAAAAGCAACACCTAAAGAAGCCTTAAGGTCCCTGAACGCTGAAACCATATACTTCCTCATCCTATCATAGTTAACCCTAAGAAGCTTAACCTCCTCCCAGAGTTTGGCTTGCCCCTCCCATAGCCTGCTCTGCCCTTCTCTCAAGCTCTTGACTTCATCCCATAGCCTGCTCTGCCCCTCTTCCAGCCTGTCAAGCCTCTTCAGTATCTCCGATAGCCCTAGGTATCCTGCGACAGTGTATCTGAACTCCCTATCCTTTTCAAGGAGCTCGATGAACTCCCTCTTAAGCTTCTCTGACATGGTCTAAAAAGTTTGAGAGAAGCATCTTCTATTTGAATGTTGCTAGAGGGTGGTGCTGCGATAGGTGCGTGGGAGGCAGCGCTCCTAATCCACATCTCCTTCTGCGATTGTTATCTCTGCTTGAGTCTTTCAATTATCTTCGCTCTGTTCCTCTGGTAGTGTGTTCTGCTGCTGGTCCTCCAAGACTCTAGGTACCTCTCTCTATTCTTCTTGAAGTATTCTCTTAGGTATCTTCTTCGTGCCTCTGCTCTGCACGATTTGCAGAATTTTGCAGAAGGGCTCTTCGGCTCGAATTCGGCTCCGCAGAGCTGGCAGCGCATCACCAACCCATCGTCCAACCAAATTTTTAAGCGATATATATCTTAAGATGATATATAATCTGATTAGACATAGTTGTCTAAAAAAGACAACACCACACCATATAGCATAAATATGTGTATAAGGTAGGTGGAGGTGATGGATGGCGTTGGCTAAGAAGCCAAGTAAGAAAGCGGTTTCACCGGTGCTGGCAACGCTCATGATGGTAGCGGTAGCAGTAGCTATGTCAGTAATAATCTTCACGTGGTCGCAAAGCTTCCTTTCCCAGACCAGCGAAGCAGCATCAGGCCAGCAAGCAGCGCAAAACATAGCAGCACAATCAGGAATACTAATAGAGGCAGTAGTCCTAACACCAAGCAGTTCTACAGCTAACGGCAGTGCAACAATATACCTTAGGAACGTGGGCGCTGTTGCTGTAATGCCCGGTCAGATAGCTGTCATCGGCAGATCGACAAACACAGGCTTCAACCAATCAATTCCGCAACTCTTCACCTCAGGGACAACTAGCTATTCCTACACATTTAACGCGGGTGCAGGTGCCAGAACGCTATCGATTACCTTGACACCTGCCACTCCGCTAAGTAAAAGTGCTGGAGCGATCATCACAGTCAACTTCGCTTATGACAACGCTGCTGGTAAAGGCTGGAAGCTGCTGTCTGGTGATGTGATTACTGTAAAGGTTACGACTACAGCGGGAACATTTGCTCAAGGCACATACACAGTCCCGTAAGGTGTATAATGTGGTGCGGAGAGTAGCCTCACCTCTCCCCATATTTTTGTTTGTCTCGCTGTTTATCTATCTTCTACTCACGTTTTTGTTCGGCTTTCAATCTTTGTCGAGTAGGTTTGACGCTGAAGCGACCGCGAAGCTCTACTCTGAAATAGTCGAAGCAGCTGAGAAAGGCATCTTCCTAGTAAAGCCAGGTGCGGGAGACGACACCCTATACGCATACGCTGGCTGGAGATATATGCAGGGTGTGAGCCCAGATCAGATCCTCTTCGAGCACCCGCCCCTAGGCAAATACCTAATTGGATTATCCATCGCAGTCTTCGGTAACCAGAATATGCTCGGCTTCATCTTAGGGGCATGCACACTCATCCTGCTATACTTGACAGCAGCCGAGTTGGGTGGGAGAGGGGTTATCACATTAGCACCAGTCCTGCTCGCCTTAGACAGACTCTTCATCACATTCTCACACATATCTTTCCTCGACATCTACATGCTCTTCTTCCTAACACTATCAACATACCTCTTCACAAAAGCCCTAAAACAAACCAAGCTACTCATACCATTCTCCATAGCATACGGCTTAGCCGTGGCGTGCAAGTGGACAGCAGCCTTCCTAATACTCCCGCTAGCACTAACACTCGTGATCAAAAGAAAGTGGAGCACACTAACATACCTAGCAGCAACAATACCGCTATCACTAGCAGCATACACAGCAACATACCTAATCTACTTCACATCAGGCCACACAATCCAAGACTTCATAAACCTACAGTACCAGATGCTACAATACCAGGAAGCAAGAAGATACCTAATAGGCTTCGTGCCAGGAGAACTCCTCATAAACCTACAGACAGGCATAACCTTCCTAAACGTCCTATCAGGCCTCTTCAACCCACTCCTCTGGCCTCTAATCCTACCAGCCTCAGCACTCTCCATCATCTACTACATATCTAAGCGAGAAGGCTACAGAGACCTACTACCACCAATCACAACAATAGGTATGCTCACACCCTTCCTACACGGCCAAGTCTACATCTGGTACCTACTACCAACCCTCACAATCGGCTACCTAACAATAGCAAACACCCTCCAACACATATACGAAGACGCAAAAAGAAAGAAACTCGCAGCAGCAGCCATAACAGCATACATAATAGCAGCAGCCACCTGGAGCATAACCTGGGTCGGAGACATCTGGCTAAGATAGCCACACAGCTTCGATCTCCGCTACCGAAAGCTTCAAGGTCTATACCTGAGTTGGAAAAATACTGAGATTACGAGTGGTAGAAGAATCTCCATCTTCCTCTTCTTGGCTGTGGTTTTGTTCACCGGCCCGCATTATCTCATTGGTTTGTCCTGGTTTCTCTATCAAATTATGGTGTATGGTGCTTATGTTAAATATTTTGATTACACGGAATCGATAAGATAGGATAAGGAGGCTGGAGGAGCAGAGTCTTTAGTTTGAGTTTTTCAGCAGAAAAAAATTTTTCCGATTGGCAAACTTAAACTAAGCATCTATAGGTCGAGTGTAAGCTCCCTTTGGGGAAGGCTTAAGAAGCTTGAAGCCATGGAGTCCGAATCCGAGGAGAAGACACTCACCTACGAATGCACCAAGATTCTAGCAGACATAGCTACACTCCCCGGAAACAACACCTACCTAAGGGTGAAGCCTAAGAAAGAAGAAGAGCTAAGCCGTCAAAGAACCCTACGACACAGTCAGGTGTCGATCCGTAGATGATCTTGAGACCCTGCTGTGTTCTGCCCAATCCTCCTCAACCTGATCTTCTTTTCGAATGTGTCGAAGAACTTCTTATCTTCCCGCTGTTTTGGTGGTCAACCCTGCGGTTATGAGCCTCACCTTTTTGCTGATAAAGTGCTTTTTCGAAGGCTGTTAACTCCTTCTCTTTAGCTTGAGCAAAACATATTTACTAGGAGATCGGCTACTTCGCTGTATGAGACTTGAGGAGTTGTTAGAAGCTCTAAAGGAGCAAAACTATGAGCATTACATAATCGGCAAGAGATTCGAGGAACTGCTAAGCAAGTTGGATAAGGACCCCCACTCAGCGATCAAAGATCTTCGGCCTTTTTTCAAAACGTTATGGTTCCCCACTTCAGCCGCGAAGAGGAAACCGTCTTCCCTGCTATCTTGAGTATTAGACCACAGGAGGAGCGTTTAATCCTCCAGTTGAAGGAGGAGCATAAGACCATCCTTAGTCTGCTCCCCCGCATAAGGGAGGATTCACTCGACTCCGCTAAAGAAAGCATCAAAGAGCTGAGCATAATGGGTGCTAAGCATGTAGAGAAAGAAGAACCCTTGTATCAGATGGTTTTGGAAGAGGTGTTGAAAAGGCTAGGCAAAAGTAGTCTCAAGCAGTAATCTAAAAAAGGGTGGTGTAGGGATTTTGGTAACTCTTCGAAGTTGATGTGAAGGGTCAGTGTCTAAGGTTTTTGCTTCTTTCGTCTGTTTGTTTGGTTTTGTTAGATGGCTTCGGATGGTAGGAAATGAGGTAGGCATAATGATGCTCTTGGTAGGAGTGGTGAGATCCTCCTAGACTTCTCGGTTATTGATAGGTGGGAGGATAAGCTTGAGGGGATGAATGATTGTAGGGCGGTGAGCCCTACCACTATCCTGAAGCCTTCATGAGGCTTAGATGTTACATCTGAGAAGGTTCATGACTGTAGGCTACATGCCCATGGTAGGGGCACACTTGAGTGCCCAGAACCTGGTAGGATGAAGACTAATGAAAGCCCCAACAAACCGAGAATCTCCCGACTTTAGTCGAGGAGAGTGTCAAAATATGATGTGTTAATAGCTATATTGCAAGCTCCTCCTCAATCTCTTTTCCGAGAACAAGTCTCACACCGTGCCTTTCAGCAAGATCCTTTAACATCTCTGCGGCTTCATCCGTAGACCTAGCAACAGATAATATCATCATTTCAGGCTTACCATATTTCTCCTCCACAATCTTCACACGCTTTAGAAGCTTTTCCACCTCAGCTTCAGCCTCTCTAGCATCTTTCACGCTTACAGTAGCCTCCCCCACGACAAGAGGCTTCTCGCAGAAGAGGTTCACCTCAACCACTTCGCCACCGTGTACGAAAAACTTCTTTTCAACCCTCGCTCCAGGGTACCCCATCTCTTCAAGCATGAGCTCAAGAAACGATGCGGCGTGATCTTCAAAAGCAACACCTAAAGAAGCCTTAAGGTCCCTGAACGCTGAAACCATATACTTCCTCATCCTATCATAGTTAACCCTAAGAAGCTTAACCTCCTCCCAGAGTTTGGCTTGCCCCTCCCATAGCCTGCTCTGCCCTTCTCTCAAGCTCTTGACTTCATCCCATAGCCTGCTCTGCCCCTCTTCCAGCCTGTCAAGCCTCTTCAGTATCTCCGATAGCCCTAGGTATCCTGCGACAGTGTATCTGAACTCCCTATCCTTTTCAAGGAGCTCGATGAACTCCCTCTTAAGCTTCTCTGACAAGCTCCAAAAAGTTTGAGAGAAGCATCTTCTATTTGAATGTTGCTAGAGGGTGGTGTTGCGATAGGTGCGTGGGAGGCAGCGCTCCTAATCACCAAATAGCCTTAATCCTCAAGCAAACCCTTAACCCAATACTCACCACTCCTACCACGCACATACGCAGACCCCAAACACACCACAACAAACACCTCTTCATCAACCACTTTGATAGCTGTGGTCGCGTTAATAGGCTCAACCTATATTTACATGACATCAGCCTTTAAAGACTTATGTACTTTGAAAGATAGTTAATTGGTGAGTCTCATGACTGAGATCGAAGAGTTAACCAAGAAGAAAGTCGAGGGTCTAATAGCTATAGGGCTTTACCAGGCGAAGGCTAATAGGGTTAGGGAGTATGTGATGGCGCTTTACAGGGAGTACGAGAAGTATCTAAAGCCCCTGGAAGATGTAAGGGAAATTTTAGCCAGAAAGTTGGTGGAAGAAGTTTAAGCGAAGAAGTCGTCGAGCTCAGGAGAGAGGAGATGCATTGAATGGTGACCTTCTACCTCGACACCTCAACCTACTTAGTTGTGTTTGAAAGGAGCCGCTAACGTTCGGTTGCTCTCTTTTCGATGTCCGTTAACTGAGGTATTTGACGACATCCATCCCCGATACTGTGGGGAGTTTCGTCAATCATTCTTCCCTTTCAACCACTACTTCAATATCTGAGGTGGAAACCTCGCTTTGGCATATGTCTTCTAGCACAGCCGCTATAGCCTCCTTAATATTCTTCGTCGCTTCTTCTATGTCTGCCCCCTGCGAAATTGCTTCGGGTAGTTCTTTGCAGGTGGCTACGAACCAACCACCCAGCTCACGCTTAAGCGTTACGTGGAATGCTTCTCTACCAGCAGACTTCACGCTCTTAGGCGCTTTACGGAAACTTATGGTCGCTGGGCTTCCCGCCTCATCAGGCACTGTACTATGAAATTCGATATCACCAACTACATTGTATTCCGCCGATATAGTAGACAAGACCCACCCTAAGAACGATGGGGCAGATTTCACTATGTTAACATTTCCAGCCCACGGTTTGGAAAAACCATGTGTTAGATTTGTATACCTAAACTACTTAATTGGGTTTACATAACACTGGAGGGATGCGTAGTAGAAGAGGTGTAGTGGTCAAAGAGGGGAAGGTGCCCTGTCTGCGGCGAAAGAGGCTTCCCATGCCAGAAGCCAGTTAAAGCGAAGGGTAGGTCATACACATGCCTCTATTTCGGACACTACAGCAGAGAGAAGTATAGGAGGAGTGGGCTCCGAGGATCGCACGTGAAATTGTGCTACGTAGGAAGATACGTGAAGTAGAGAGAAGGTAGCCGTAGTTCGGAGCATATCTCAAACTTTGGACGCTGTTGCTGAGGATCTTAAGAGTAGGGTGGAAGGTCTACTTGAAGCATATTCAAAGGGAAGGGTTACTAACCAGGAGTTCGATAGAAGCGTCAGGCAGCTAACTCCTCAATCAACCGCGTACAGAGGCTTATCACTCTTTAACTCCCACACGCTATACCATCTCATCAGAGCCATCATATACCCAGAGGGGAGCGTGAAGCACCTCCACCAACAAAAATCGGCACTAATCATCGACTCTCTGAATAGTGACTCACAAGAAGAAGGAGAAGAAGATGAAAGAAGCAGGAATATACGCCAAAATCATAAAATGCCTAGAGAAGCTACAAGCGCCAGAAGTAAAGAAGAAAGTAAAACCAACACAAAAAGAATCATCAGCAGTATATAAGAGGAGTGAGCGGATAGAGCACTCAAAGGACTTCCTAGAGAAGGCTAAGAAGTGGAGCGGACGAAACAAAACAGCAGCAACACCAGCCTAGCAAATGTACACAAAAGCACAAGCATACATAGACCAAGGCGATGCAAAAAAGCACACAAATTCTACGAACTAACCGTAAAAGCGCTCAAACTATGCGGCACAACACTCAAAGGAACTCAACATAGAGGAGCTGGAGAAGAGGCTCACAAAGCTAGAAGCATCAATAGGCGAAGCATAAGTTGATGCTTAGTACCGGATTCAGTACCGGATTTAGTACCACATTTCCGCAGGAAAAAAATTTTCCCAGCAAAAATCCGGTACTGAATCTACTCGTCTATAGGCGTGGCCTACATCACTATGGCGTAGGCTTGAAGCTACGGAGCCGAATCATCACGGAAACGAATGGTTTACAAATGCGCTAAGATCTTAGCTGAGGTATCCGGGCTGCCCAGAAATAAAAATATCAGCGCATCACACGTAGGACCGAAGAGGCGCTCAAAGCCATTAAGGACCCGTGAGCCTCATCTTTTTGCTGATGAGGTGCTTTTTTGAAGGCTGTCAGCCCCTACTCTTTAGCTGGTGATTCTACGGCGTGTAATGTGCTTCCGTGGTCTGATAGGATTGAAGCTGGTTTACCGTAGTCGTTCACACCCCTCTGGAGCATTGATGCATGATCCTCATACGCCACGGGCCATCGCCCATTCCATCTAGGGTCCTTGGTCTGGTGCCAGTCTATTTGCCATAGCTAATTTGAGTGCTCCCTCTAATGTCTCGCCACCTCCTCCTCTGCTCCCTAGGCTCGCTTACAGCAAACCCCCTCCTCCTTCAACACCCTAAGTATCTTGTTATGGTTGATGTGGAGAGAGCCTACTCAAGGTAGCAAGCGCAAACCATGAACTTCACATAGGCATCTCTAACGATAACCCTCCCAACCTCAGTGATCTTGGAAGACCTTTGCCACCAGGCTTCTTGAGCATCTGCCCTCTCCCGCACCACCATAGGCTGAATAGAGCTGCTGCACCCAAGGCATCAGCGATATCAACACCCCTCCCCTTGGCTTCGACGACCCACTCAACCCGCTTCTGATCAAGCACACCAAACACATATCTCTTCGAGCCGAGCCAAAAGCCACACACCCTAATCTTTCTGATCAGCCTGTTAACTCTACCTAAAGGTGAAACAATCTTGGGATAAGAGAATATTCTTACGATACCCAGATAAGCTAAAATACTTAAGTTTTAATTTGTTTCGGTAGAGGGATAATTGAGGATCTATAGAAGCTTGAAGGTGAGAAGTTCTAAGGGCGAGTCGGCTGTGAAGGCACTCTTCGACACGGGAGCATCCTTTACCGTTGTGAGGAAGGAGATCGCTGAGAAGATCGGGCATATCCTCCCAACCGATGTGAGGCAGGTTACTTTGGCTGATGGGAAGACGAAGTTGGATGTGCTCGGCTACATCCCAATTTCAACTATGCTTGAGGGTTCACCCATAGACGACATAGCCTATGTGATTGAGGAGTTGGCTGAGGAGCTCATCGTAGGAGCTAGGGTTATGGAGTTCTATGACATAAAGCTGGACCCTTCAACAAACAGAATAATTGTAGGGAAGAATTACACTTCCTTTGAGCTCTACGCCTCACCGCGCTGAGGTGTGAGAAAGGAGGGGCACGACGCCCTCTTACGCATAGCCTTAGAGCGAATGAAACACAGGTGAATCCGGAAGCTTATGCTCCGCACCCCTCATAATCGATCTGCAGGCTAGCAGCTGACTTTAACCGCCTTAACGCCAAACATAAAACAAAAACCAAAGAACCAGTGTAAACCTTCAGGATTTCGAGGCAGGCTGCGAATCCTTTTACCTAATCTTTGCCAGCATATTGGTTTAGGCTCAAGGACATTTAGTATAACGTGTCTCGAGTTTAGATTCGACCGCTTCGCCTAATGTTCTACGCCTGTGGGTTGTCGTAGCAGACTGTATAAGGTTTCAGGGGAACTGGCTATAGTCGATAAACTTGTCGTTGATAGTGGGGGGCTCCTAGGGGCGCACATAGCCACGCTGAAGTTTCCAAGCGAAGTCAGAGAGAGGCTCAAAGCCCTCGGATTATCGGATCGGTGCATAGTAGTCGGCGCTTGAAATACTGGGCTTAGTAGCCAACACCACTTCCGGAAATGTGGAAAAGATCGGCTCACCATTACTTACCTCTAACTCAGAATAAGCTTCGATCTGCGTGCTAGTTGTAAATGTGGGGCTCGAAGGGTTGTCAAGAGGTCGTGAGATGTATAGCTCACCAGTATTGTGGTTTCTCGCTGCCTCTTGTTTTGCCTTGGGGTTCGTCGACAAACCTCCACTTGCCTGATCCGATTGCGAGGCCGACTCTTCAGCGAGTTTGTCGCCTATCAGCTCCTCTTCTGTCGGCGAAATCATCACATCCGCCCGCTTTGGGCCGACTTATCTATCAGCTGTCACCACCCAGGATTCTCTTATTAGGAAGACTTTTGCTGGGCCTCCTGCAGTTCCAACTTCTACTATTGTTGAGGTGGGTGGTGGCGGCTAGAATGATATCCTTTTAGCTAAAGGGGTTGGGATTAAAAGCTGGGGGATATCGGCTTCGAAGCCGCTGTTCACTGGGGCTGAGGTTTCGAAGGTTTGCTATGAGCCTCTAGGTTTGAGTCTCAGCTTCACCCTTACCGCCAACCTCTCGCCTCAAGGGGGGAGATGTGGCCTACCCTAGCCCTTCTTAGCCGATAGATGTGGCCTATTCTTGTCTCCATCCCCTTTGTCTCTGCCGCCGCTAACTTCTATTAAACTTTTTGATTTAGATTCGATGATGTTACGATAAGGTTTTAGCGTTTGGTGCTTTCTTTGGTTGTCATATGTCTACTTATCGTAACATCATCTAGATTCCTCAGAAAGTTCATTAATATGTTAGAGTGAAAGAAGATGGGTGAATCGCTGTTGATCGTACTACCGAAGAGGATTGAGGAGAAGTTAAGGGAGGAGTCTGAGAGGATCGGGGTTTCGGAGGAGGAGCTGGTGTTAGAGGCTTTATCGAAGATTCTTAATGAGCCCATCGACCCCGAGACTAGAGTTGAGCTGCATTTGAAGCTTTCTGAGAAGTATTTGAGGGATGCTGAAGACTTCTTAGCTAAAGGAGACTATGTTCAAGCGTCGGAGAAGGCTTGGGGTGCTGCATCCCAGATGGTCAAGGCGCTTGCTGCGAGGAGAGGGAAAGAAATTAGAAGTCATGGGGAGTTGCATAAATATGTCGCAGAGTTGAGCGGAGAGAAAGAAGATAGGGAAATCATCACACTCTGGTTTTCAGCATCCTCCCTCCACCAAAACTTCTACGAAAATTGGCTCCCCGAAGAGGCTGTGAGAAGCGGTGTGGAGAACGTTAAAAGCTTTCTAGAGAAGTTGAAGAAACTTCTCTGACCTCTTTAAATCCTACAACCCAGCGACAGAATTTGGTTAATGGTGTTTTTCTCGGATTCTGAGCCAATGTAGTCTTAAATAGAGTTACATAGTTCTTGGAATTCACCAGATTTGGGCTCTTCTTGACTTCATCGGAGCTCTCATCAGCCTTCCATCAAAAGATTTCTTAGATTGCGGTTTTTGAAGCCGTTGTCCTTTAGGATTATTGGTATAAGCCTCTTTCTCCCTTTCTTATCGTGCTTTTCAATCCATCTAATCTCACCCCATATTTCATCTCAGTTTTTTGAAGCAGCCTTGTATATCCTTCAAGAAAACCATTTACATCCTATCTATGCCTTATATTGTATGCCCTAACCTGATACGGTTTTCCTGACACCTTCAACAACCTCTCTATCGAGAAGTCTGATCTTTACATCCTTCAGGGCGCGCACCAACGACACCAAGAGGGTGATCAACGTAAGAGGTTAAGTGTTTTTGGTCTGTAAGCGGTTATATTGCTGAGAGCCCGTATGGTCTTGAGTGCTGTAGCTTGCCTGTAGCCGGGTCTATTTTCACCCCAAGGCCCTCAAATACCGTTACCCCAAGTATTGGTTCTGGGCAATCCATTATGGCTATTTGGAACACCCCTTCTCTGTCTAGGAGTTTGAAGTATGCCAGGGAGACTCCTGCTTCGACCCTCCTCTTGTCTGCTAGTGTAAGCTCTGTCTTGGCGAGAGCCTCTATGTGGAATTTCTCCGCTAGGCTCTGGGGTATTATGGGGAAGTATGCACCTGTATCTGCTAGAAAGAGAACTTCTTCAACCATCTTTCTTTCGGCGTCTCCAAATAATGCTTTGACTCTTACGAGGCCCATTAAGCTCAGCTCAAGCTAAAAAGCCTATGGTTGATATTAGCTTTCCCTTTTTCTGATTTGATCTATTTTCCTGAAATTAGTATACCCTGTGGTCGATCCGCTGGTACAATATGAAGAGGTCCCTCAACCTAAAGATGATAGAAACCCCCTACCAAACCTACATAAGAAAGATGCCTAAGGACGACATCTTCACAGACGAAGAATCAGGAGAGACATACCATGCCCAAAAGATCTAGAAAGAGGTATACTCATTTCGGGAAAACACATTTTTTCTGATTTGATGTCGCTCCTTAATCTGGTAAAGCGGCTTTGAGAAGAACAAGATTAGGTGCAGGTGTCACCAGCAGCTCGAGGCAGGGGTCCTAGCTCGACAACATGAATTTATTCGATAATGCCATCCAATATCTTCTAACATCTTGTTAGAAAAAGATTATATTTGCAGCAAAACCTAGGGTATCTGTAGATATCTATGATGAGCGGAGAAATATGGTTGGAAGACGAGGTTAAGTGGAGGAGAATGAAGCCTCTACAGCGCATCGAAGCCCTACTGGAGAGGCTATCGCACGGACCCCAGACAAAGTATAGGCTGTATAGAGAGATCAGCGGCTGCGCACCAACCAGCCTAGAAAGCGCTATAAAAGAATGCCTAGAAAACGGGCTAATAGAATACCAAAGCGAATTAAGATATGGCAAAGAAAGAAAAGTATACGGACTCACAAACAAAGGGAGAAAGCTACTACACATATTAAGAAGTGATTAACTCAAAGCAAACATAGCACAACCATAAACCCCCTCAGCTCAACTCTCCAAACAACCCTAGATACAGAACACCGCGCCTCACAATATGGAGTTGTGTATGGTTCAAGAAGTTCCTCTAGCCTCCTAAAGGATTTTACTATGTGAGCCTCTCATCTCCACACCTACAGCAGCTGTCTTCACCAGCTGCTCCAGGCTGAGCTGCTCCCTAAACTCCTTAACACCCGTAACCTCGCCATCATAATCCTCAACAATTCGCTCACCTCTGCTGAAGGCGGCTTCTCAACCTTAACGGTCTGGATAAATTTGTTGAATGCTTGTTCATCACACTCGATTAAGACGATCAGATCTTCGCCTAGGTTAGCTGCCTCAAACCCCTTCAGTCTATGCCCTCAACTCAACAGAAAAAGTCTGTAACCCACATCCTGCACTCTTAGTGTGGGATCTCGTGCCAGATTCCAGCAAGAAAAAGTTTTTCACAGCAAAACCCGACACCAATCTACCGTCCGAGGCTCTCGTTACTCTGTTGTAAGCTGTCAAGCTAGAATCTTCTGAAAAAGCTGGCTTCACCGATGCGTCTCAGATATGTTGCAAAATTGAGCAGAAAAATAGAGAAATCGCGACACTCTGGTTCTAAGCATCCTCTACAACCAAAACTTCTTCGAAAATTAGTTTCCCGAATGGAGAGGCGATTTGGAGAACGTTAAAATCTTTCTGGAAAAACTGAAGAAACTCCTCTGACCACTTCTCAAACTGAGAGATGATGGGAAAACGATGATCATCGAGTTAATCGAATCAACCGCCGACAAAACTATAGCGCCTTCAAGATAGAGAAGTAGCCTGACGTCCTAGAAGACTCAACT
>Ga0078972_1013334_pt1 | contig 13628 bp, 12 predicted proteins | sample YelNatPaOPGAMG01_FD_67568 | JGI IMG/M metagenome (GOLD analysis project Ga0078972, IMG submission 67568) | Hot spring thermophilic microbial communities from Obsidian Pool, Yellowstone National Park, USA - OP-RAMG-01 (SPADES assembly) (version 2) | ecosystem: Environmental > Aquatic > Thermal...
CGGAAGATTTAAAGATCATTTAAATCTTTTTATCTATTTTCCTTATGATGAACTTGCGGATGTTTATTTTAATAAGGTTAGACCAGTAATGAGCGGAGAAATAAAATTAAGACCGGATATGACACCTTCGGAAATGGATTTAAGAAATGTAAAATATATGGATTTTTTATTCGAGGTATTAAAAAATGTGGCTGCCTGAAACGGAAAAGGTTTTAAATGTTTTAAGTTTAGAAGAAGATGTTAAAGATTATGTGTTTATAGGCGGTTCAGCCCTTTCTTATTATCTTAATCATCGCCTTTCGGAAGATATTGATTTGGCAACTCCGGATGAATTTTTAAAGATGGATAAACATATAGATAAAATGATGGAAAGTTTATTTAAAAAAGGTTTTAATATAGAAGAAGGAATTGAATCGTCAGCTGTTTCCGCTTCAAAAAGAGATTTTTATGTTAATAACGTCAAGGTTACATTTTTTGCCTCCGGCGATGATTTTTTAAAAACTGAAAAAAAACGTTTAACGGGAAATTTATATATTGCAAACTTAGATACGCTAATCGGAATGAAAACAGCCGTTATACATCATAGAATAGCTATAAGAGATTATTATGACCTTTATGTTATTACTAAAGAATTTGGTCTTGAAAAGGCCTTGCGTGAAGCCGGCATATTATATAATAAAAAAGTAGGAAATAAAGAATTTTTTAAATTCGATGAAACTAACTTTCTGAAATTTGCAGTAGATTTAAATGGAATAGACAGAGAGAAACTTGAACCTGAATTAAATCCAAAATACGATATAACTAAATCTGAAATTCAGCAATTTTTTGAAGAACAAATTAAGGAATATATATCGCAAACAATGCAAAAAATAAGAGAAAATACGCCCAAAGAAGATGCCTTCACCAAAGACTTAAACAACCGGTTAAATAAAGGTAAAGGATGGAATGGGTAGTTGTGTATTCCTATCTAAATATTACGTCGGTTATGGCAGGTATAAGTTCTTGTTTAGAATTTTACCCAAGCTTTAAATGCTATTAAAAGGAATTTGTCTCGGGTAGGTGCTGTTTATAAAATAAATGCTTTTATACAAAACAATTTATCCGAACAGCTGAGAATGAGTTCCTATATCGATGAGTCTTAACTCGTCGTCCAAGACCTGATATATTAAAAGAAGGTCATTTTTTATGTGACATTCCCGGCAATGATTAAAATCGCCCGATAACCGGTGGTCTTTGAATTTAGGTTCCAGCGGTTTTTGATTTAACAAGTTCTCTGCAACAAAAGCAAAAATAGTATCATCCTCTTGGTTCACGACTCTTTTAGGATAATGTTTTTTAAACTTATTTGATTTAGAGAGTTTAAGCTTCAACTTCTTAGTTCCTTAATGAGATCTTCTACGCTGTCATTATAGGTTACCTCTCCTCTTTCCGCTTCCCTGATAGCCTTCATCGTTTCCTTATTTGGTATTTCAAGCTCAAAAGGAAGTTTCTTGTCCATGACTACTTTTGCAAGGAATATGTTAATCCCGTCGCTTAAGGTAAGATTATATTTCTTAAAGAAATCTTTTGCAAAATCCCTGTTTCTTTTATTAAGCTTTATGCTTGTGGATATTCTTTTTTCATCAGATTTTACCGCCGTTGCTTTCATAATTTATATTCCTCCTTATTTAATATTTTTTATTATTATAACACTAATGTATTACCAAGGCAATTTTTTTTAAAATTTTATTTTTTTTTCACACACCGTCAACCGTTTTCTTCGTCGCCTCCGGCGCTAAATGTCTATTGACAAATCGCCATTAGCGTATAATATTTAAAATAACCTTGAAAGCCTTATTCTTTAAAAGAAAGGCGGTAAGAAATAAAAAAGCCAATTATGATGTTATACTATGGGGAGCGGAGATTATATATTTGAGTTATTTGTTAGAAAAAGCAGAGCAGAGTTGGTTTATATTTACAAAAAAGTCAAATATTATTTGACATTTGATTAGATTTTTAATTTTTTGTGTCCCATTTTTCATTGTTCTTTATTGATGATTCTCAATATATCTTTTCCGTATTGTTCTGTATTTATTTCCCCGAAACCTTTTATCTTAAGCAATTCTTTTTTGCTCTTTGGTTTTATTTTAACTGCTGATATAAGCGCTGCGTCTTGGGCTATTCTATAGGGTTCTACATTGAATCTTTTGGCTTTTAAATACCGCCATCTTTTAAGCTTTTTGAATACTTTTTCTTCTTTTGCCGTTAAACTGCCAGTATAATTCTGTTCGCCTTCGTCAATTATTTCATAATTTTCGGAAAACTCTTTTTGCGCCTTCGCGTAGCCGTCTGCGTAGCCCTTATTATAGCCTTTAGCGTAGATTGATTCCGAATTATCATCAATGCCGAAAATGCCGGCTATAAATCCTTTCAAAGACATAAAAACAATACCCCTATATTTTTTGTCCGCAATGCGTTTGAATAATTATTGAAAAATTAACGATATAAAATTACACATTGACTTAAAATTTTACAAAATCCCCGCATATATTTATTATCGATGAATTCCATTTAGAACCTTCAAGATCTGCGGTAGATTGCGAGATTTTCATATTTATGAAAGCGTCCGCTTCCATTTTTTTTCCTTTTTTGGTAATGCCGGCTATGGCGGCTTCAAATCTCGGAGTATAGTTTTTGGGAGTTCCTCCATACATAAAAAACCTGCAATAGAATCCGTCTGTTTTTGAAATGTTTTTGCCGGGGATATAAGATAAAGTGCTTATGATAAATGTTTGATTTTTGCCTTTGGATTTTGCAGTTTTGTTTGATTTTGAATTATGACACCCAGTTAGAATTAAAGAAAAAGCGAATAAAAATAACGTTAAAATAATAATTTTTTTGCTTTTCATTGTCGTATCATCTTAAAGAGATTATAAAAATTATATTAGATATTTTGCCACACCAATACGACGTTTCTTTTCCTAAAAATTTTATATTGTGTGTATTTAGTTTATAATCGAACACATAAATCAGCTATTAATTCATTCTTATTATTTTTTATATAACAGAGTTACTTTTAAGTCAATAAAAAAATTATATATTGTCAAGGCAAAATAGAAATGTCCGCTTTTGGTTAAAATTAATATACTGTCCATGTCGGACGAAAACCCGAAACAATACTCTTTGAGCGTAAGCGAAAAGAGTTTGTGAAGGGGTTTATTTTTTAGTCAGCCCGACGTAATTCTGGTCATTATCAAGCCGGAATAAGTATTTGGTGAAAAATCGTTGCAAAAGTGCGGAGTTCTGTTTGCAATTGTTTTTCAGTTTTTTTATGATATACATATTTACATTACAATTAATTGTAAATTCATTAATAAATCAAACCAAGGAGGTATTAAAATGTTAAAATCTAAAAAATTATTTGCAGTTATGTTTTTATCGGCAGGTTTAATTTTTCTATTTGCGGGAACGCAAAAAGCGCAGGCGCAGGGCAGTCTTTTCTTTTCTACTCTTTCTAAGATTCCGGGTTATAAAATACTTAAAGACTACGGATTTGTTACGATAAGACGCCACAACGGCAACAGAGTGTTAATTACTGATATCATCGGTCAGCAGCCTCTTAGAATATATGCTAACAATTTTACCGGAAGAACCGGAAGATTCGTATACATAAATAAATATAAGCCGTCTGGAGCTAACGCTTGCATAAATTTGAAATTTTCTAAGGTTATTTATAGTACTTGTGAATACGTTAAACTTGTTCCAAAAAAATAAATTAGGACACAACAATATCGCCAATACGCTTATTTATCTGAAATACAGTTCTAAAGATATGGATAAAGCTATCGACGAGGCAAACGCCGATTTTTCATAAAAGCTATAAACGGGGGGCTAAATGAAAACGCTAAAACCTTTTATTTTATTCAATTTGTTTTTAAGACAGTCTGTCTGTCTAACGGACAAGTCTGTCTTTTATAAAATATGGTATCGTAGCGCAAATATAGGTTTATCCGAAATTAAAAGAGTAGAGCATAAAAGCTCATTCGTTTTTGACTATATTCTTTTTGTTTTCGGTGATAAAAAAATATCCGTTCGGTTTTTAAACAAAAAAGACACATCCGATTTTATATCCGAACTTGCCGTTTTGCTTAAAAATATTTACCTTAACAATCTTCGGGAATACGGAATAGACGCATTGCGAAACGATTACAAGTCGCTAATTGAAAGCGATAAATATATCGCAAAATACGATATTGATTTGTTAAGCGAAAAATACGCCAAACTGTCCAATTATTGCAAATCTCTTTTAACCGATGCGTGCTACGGCAGGTTTAAAGACGAAGAATTGTCAAAAAAAGTTAATGGGATAATAGATCTAACAAGTTACGGAAATAAAATTAAAGAAAAGATTGAAAAAAGAAACGAAAATTTTATAAAAAACGAAATAGTTACATATTCGGATTTTTTTAATAATTTTAACGGTTATCCTTATTCCAAAGAACAGCAAAGAGCCATAATCACATTCGAAGACAGAAATCTTCTAATAGCCGCTGCCGGTTCCGGAAAAACAGCCACTCTTATTGGTAAAATCGGTTACGCTGTTAAAAAGGGTTTGTATCAGCCGAACGAAATTCTTTTGCTTGTTTTTAATAATAGCGTCCGCCAAGAAATTAGGGATAAAGTAAAAGTATTAAAAGGTATAGAATCCGTATGGGAAAATGTTCACACTTTTCATTCTTACGGTCGGAAAATCTTAGGCAAGGTTGATGTAGAAGAACAAATGGAATCGGTTATGGCAACGATAGTCGATAATTTAAGGTTCAGAAAAAGGAACTTTGCAAAAGATTACATTAATTTTGTAACCGTTTACGCTAAGGACGTTACGGATAAATATTCCGAAAAAAATTATGAGAAATACGTCAACGAAACGAAGCGCGACAGAAAGCTTTTTAAAGAAAAACTGTATTTTAAAACGATAAAAGGCGATTTGGTCAAATCGTATGAAGAGCTATCCATAGCCAATTTTCTTTTCATAAACGGAGTGGATTATGTTTATGAAAAAGAGTATCCTTTTACCGTTCAAAATGAAAATAATGAAGTTGTTTCTTACAAGCCTGATTTTTATTATCCGGAGATTGACGTTTATCACGAGCATTTTGCCGTGAACGACAAGGGCAAGTCGATATTTGGAGATAAATATGTTAACGACATAAAACTAAAAAGGCTTACGCATAAACAAAATAATACCGTCTTAATAGAAACCACGAGCGCAATGTTTAAAGCGGCAACTCTTTTTTCTATCCTTCAAAATACTCTTAAAGAAAAAGGACTCGTCTTTAAACCTAAATCTTCATCAGAAATAAACGATTTGATTTCAAAATCGGAGGAGTCTTTCCGTTTTTCTGAGTTAATAATTTCTTTTTTGGAAAACTTCAAAGAGAAAGGCTTAACCGTAAGCGACATAACCGCTAAGATTAAAAAACTGCCCGAAGGTTATAAGAAGAAAAGACTTGAACTCTTTTTTAACATATTCAAAACCGTTTACAACGAATACGAAAACCATTTGAAAAGGACAGAAAAGATTGATTATCAGGATATGATCATCAAAGCCGTTCCTCTGATAAATAATTCCAATTCTAAATATAAACTTGTTATGGTCGATGAGTTTCAGGACGTTTCGTTGGGCAGAGCAAGGCTTATAAACGCTTTGCTTTCGTCTAATCCTGAAATGAAATTATTTGCCGTCGGCGACGATTTTCAAGCGATAAACGGATTTGCCGGTTCAGATATAAAGTATATTTATGATTTTGAGAAAGAGTTTGCAGACGGAAAGGGTTTATCTACCAATATGCTTACTAAAACTTACAGGTGCAGTCAGGGTATAATAGACGTGTCGTCTAAATTCATAACTAAAAACAAAAATCAGATTAAAAAAAAGATTGTTACGGATAACAAAGACCGCGAACATTCGTTCGTAATACGCAAATACGTAAACGAAAGCAATTTATTTTCCATGCTGAAAAACGATTTAGAGAGTTTAGAAATAGGAAAGAACGAAGCTTTCTTAGTTAATCGGTTTAACAAAAGATTTATGCGCGATTACGAACGCGCTTATCACAACAACATATCTAAGATAATATCCTTGTATAAAGGTCGGGTAAGAAGTGAAACGATACATTGTTATAAAGGACTTGAATCCGATTACGTTTTTTTGCTTATGGCAGATAAGGGTATACTCCCGTCAGAAATAGAAAATGATTCCATTTTATCTTTAGTTACGGCGGATACCGACAGTTTTCCTTTTGCCGAAGAACGCAGATTGTTTTATGTTGCTATGACGAGGGCTAAAAAGGGCGTTTATATTTATTGCAAGACGGGAAGGCAATCGTCTTTTGTGAAAGAAATAATTAAAGATTTTAAAGATACGGACGTGATTTGCTATTAACTTAAGATTAACGGTTTTTATTGTAGTTCTCCAATTTGTGATTTTCACAGTTGCCCGCTCCATTCAAAACAAGCTTTAAGACTATTTTAAGACTATGCGGATTGTTTCCATTCATTCTGCGTTGACAAAAGCAGAAAAAAAGCCGTTGACGATGCGTGGAGAAAGAAATAAAATATATAATTAGAGGCAGATTTATAACTTTGTTTTTTATATTTTTATAATGTAAACTATGCTTAGACGACGAAAAATAAAATGGAAAATAAAACCGTCGTAATACTTGATACGGAAACTACCGGATTTGTCGAACCCGCTTTGATAGAAGCCGCCGGTATAGTTATTAAAGGCAATCCGTTAGAAGAACAGAAAACTACTTTTATCAGCCGCTATAACCCGGGTAAACCAATTTCGTTCGGAGCTATGGCTACGCACAACATATTAGACAGCGATTTAATTGATTGTCCCCCGCCGTCGGATTTTAAACTTCCCGATAATACAGCTTATATCGTAGGGCATAATATAGATTACGATTGGCAGGTAATAGGCAAACCCAATGTTAAAAGAATCGACACTTTGGCTATGGCAAGAGCCGTCTATCCACATTTTGACTCCCATAGCCTATCTGCTTTAAGTTATGCCCTTGCCGAACCGGATAAAAGACCTCAAATAAGAGAAATTCTTATAAGCAGGCATAACGCTTTAACGGATGTCAGACTCTGTCTGGATATTTTGCGCCGCATTTTAAAAGAAAATCCGGAGCTTAATTCCTGGGGTTCAATATGGAGATTTTCCGAAGAATCGAGGATACCTAAAACAATGCCTTTCGGAAAACATAAGGGTATGGCGATAAAAGATATTCCAGTCGATTATAAAGAATGGCTTAAAAAGCAGCCGGATATAGACGAATATTTATTAAAAGCCTTGGATGCCTTGGATGCTTAAGATGTTCAAGCTCGAAATTAATTTATTAGTTGAATTGTTTTATTATAAATACCCCGTCAGTCCGCCGTTGGCGGACTGCCACCCCTTTTAAAAAAGGGGAATTAAAGCAAATACCCCGCCATCTTGCATATTGCCGGCAAAATGACACCCCTTTTAAAAAGAGGGGAATTTAAAGATAAAGACTGATCCCCGTTACTGTATATATTGCAAACAAAATGCCCCCTTTTTTGAAAAATGGAATTAAAGGCAAGGCATCGCCGTTGAAAAGCATAAATAAAAATTTATAAAAAAAATATTGAAAATTAAAAAAATAAAATTAATCGTTTTCGATGATTTTTTTAAAAGATTTATAAAGGAGATAATTAGATTTGAATAATTAAAAGCGGACATTTCTATTTTGCTAAAAAAGCGGACATTTCTATTTTGCCTTGACATAATTAACGGAACGGCTTGAAATTTCAAAAATATGCGTTATAATTAAATTAAAGAAAGAATTAAAGTTTAAGGCAAAGATATTCTCTAATATATATTTTTTATGCAGCATGCCGCCGTCAGTCAGTTTAATGCTTAACTTTAAGCACATTGGACGTTAAAAACCAGTGACTGCTACGGCGGTATTTTTTTGCTCCGAAAATGCCGATAAATCGCAGAGATATTTTCCCCGAAAAATGATAAAATAATTATATTATGGAGTTATTTAATCTTGTTTCGGAAAACAGTCCCGCAGGCGACCAGCCGCAGGCGATAAATTCGTTAGTCAAGGGAATAAGAAGTAAAAACTTAAAATATCAGACGCTTCTGGGGGTAACGGGTTCAGGGAAGACTTTTACGATGGCGAATGTCATTAAAGAGCTTGAAAGACCGGCTCTTATAATTGCACCCAATAAAACCCTTGCCGGACAGCTTTATTCTGAATTTAAAGCTCTTTTTCCCGATAACGCCGTAGAGTTTTTTATAAGCTATTACGATTATTACCAGCCCGAAGCTTATGTTCCGTCAAAAGACCTCTACATTGAAAAAGATTCCGCTATAAACGACCAGATTGATAAAATGAAACATTCGGCTACCCGCTCTATTCTTTCGAGGCGGGACGTTATCGTAATAGCATCGGTTTCATGTATTTACGGGCTTGGTTCGCCCGAAAGTTATGCCAATATGCTTCTCGAAGTAAAGAAAGGAGATGAAATAAATTTAAGCGATGTCCTGGATAAACTGACCGACATAAGATATGAAAGAAATGATATTGATTTTCACCGCGGCACTTTCAGGGTAAGGGGAGATATAGTCGATGTTTTTCCTGCCTACGAAGAAGAAATTGCCGTCCGAATCGAGTTTTTCGGCAATGAAATTTCCATGATAGCGGAGATAGACCCGCTAAGAGGCACGGTTATAAGAAGGCTTTCAAAGACGGCGATATATCCCGCTTCGCATTACGTTGCCGACGAGGTTACCTTGAAGAGCGCCGTCAAATCCATAAAGGAAGAACTAAAAGAAAGATTGATGGAACTTAAATTTGCCGGTAAGCTTGTAGAGGCGCAGAGGCTTGAGCAGAGGACTATGTACGATCTTGAAATGATTCAGGAAATGGGATACTGTTCCGGCATAGAAAATTACTCGAGGCATCTGACCGGAAGAAAAAAAGGCGAACCGCCGCCCACGCTTTTAGACTATTTCCCCGACGATTTTATTATTATGATTGACGAGTCCCATGTATCTGTTCCGCAAATAAGAGGAATGTATAACGGGGACATTTCAAGAAAAACTACGCTTGTGGAATACGGTTTCAGGCTTCCTTGCGCTTTAGACAACCGCCCTCTGAATTTCGAGGAATTTTCATCGCACATAAACAATCTTATTTTTGTTTCAGCCACGCCTGCCGAATACGAACTGAGTGTGAGTTCGCAAGTAATCGAACAGATAATCCGCCCTACGGGGCTAATAGACCCGGAAGTCGAAGTAAGACCAGAAACAAATCAGGTTGACGATATAATAGGCGAAATTAAAAAAACGGTTGCCGGAGGGGGAAGGGCGCTTGTAACCACTCTTACTAAAAGAATGTCGGAGGACCTGTCCGAGTTTTTGATTGACAGCGGCATTAAAGCAAAATATCTTCATTCCGATATTGATTCTCTTGAAAGATTTAAGATTGTAAGAGAGTTAAGGCTTGGCGAGTTCGACGTTTTAGTCGGAATAAATCTTTTGAGGGAAGGACTAGATATTCCGGAAGTCGAGCTTATCGGCATTTTAGATGCAGATAAAGAAGGATTTTTGCGTTCAAAAACGTCGCTTATTCAAACCATCGGCAGGGCGGCAAGAAATATTAAAGGAAAGGTAATACTTTACGGAAATAAAATGACCGATTCTATGAAGTTTGCTATTTCGGAAACGGAAAGAAGAAGAAAAATTCAGGAAAAATTTAATAAAGAAAATAACATTACGCCAAAATCTGTCCAAAAAAACATAGCAGGACTGCTGACCACGATATTTGAACAGGATTACATAGATATCTCCGGCGGGTTCGACGAAAATTCGCCTTTGATTATAGACCCCAAAGAAGCCGAAAGGCTTATCAAGAATTTATCCAAGAAAATGAAAAAAGCCGTAAAAGAGCTTAATTTCGAAGAAGCCGCCCGCATAAGGGATGAAATTAACAATATTAAGAAAAATATGCTGTTGATGGATAAAATATAACTCACATGAATGCTTTAATCCTTATTCTTTTTCTTCCTATCAAAAGACTTCGCTAATTTTTTATATCTTTCTTTTGAATTTTTTAAATATAATTTTATTTTTATTGATAATGCTGATAAGAGCACATAACAACATGTTCTGCTCTTGGAAGCGGATAGAGGGCTGGTGCCCCTCGTTGACTTCAAATCAGTCGTCGCCCACAATAAGGGGGGGTCGATTCCCATACGCTTCCGCCACACTATATGTAGGCTGTATTTTGCAATAAGCAAATCCTCAGGATGCTTTGAAACCAAAGATTATACGATTACTTAAAAATTATTTTATATTTTAACAATTTGCTTGCCGAACGGCGTAAGCGCAAGTCCTGCTAATTTTAAGTGCTGCAATGCAAACGGAATGCCTATAATGGTAATAGCCGAGATTAAAGCGGCTATAAGTTCGCCTATGGCAAGCCACCACCCGCATAATATAATCCATATGACATTGCCGATTAAGCTTATTGATTTGCCTGTATAGGTATCCGGCTTATCGATTATTTTTCTTCCGAACGGCCAAAAAGCAAACATCGCAATTCTAAAAGATACAATGCCGAACGGTATTCCGATTATTGTTATAAAAGAAATTAATGCGGCAATCGTCCAGGCTAAACCCATAAAGAATCCGCCGAATACAAACCAGATAATATTGCCTAACAGCCGCACAAGAGACATTTTAGCGTACCGATTAATAATACATTTTTTTAATATTAAATTATTTTAATAAGGGCTTTTTCGGTCTGGCTATTTGGGAAAATAAAAGCGGATATAAATATGTTTGTATCATACACCACTCTCATTGTTTGAGATATCTCTTGAGGTCGTAATCGGTCAGAATACCTTTTTCTTTCGCTTTTTTGCTCCAATAGTCCTGAATATCGAAAAATTATTTCTTAAGCCTTTCCCTTCTGGCAATCCTTAAGGCATCTTGTATAACGGCGCTCAAGCTCTTACCTTCTTCCTTTGCTATCGTTTCTATATCTCCGACAAGATCCGGCGGTAATGATATTGTTTTTTTATGTATGTGCCCATTTTTGTCTATTTACTTAAAAATATCCGATTTATTTTTGCTAACATTTCATATCACATGGTATGAATTAATACTACCATAAAATAAAAATTTTTCAATCAAAACAACATCAAAAAAGTAACTATATATACATAAGGAAATTTATTTATGCAAGATTAGCGTCGGCACCCTGAATATCCCCGAAGAGCTCGGAATCGGAATCCTAACCCAACTTCACCACTAAAACCCAAAAACCCTTGATATCCCTATATCTATTTTTTTTATGGGGATTACAGGATATTTTGCAAAACCGATATTGCAATACCGGGTAAATTATTCTGCAATAATGAGGAATTATATTATGTAATAAAATATTTGTTTTAGCAGTTAGTTGATTCCTGAAATATTTCGCTATATTATGTCGATATTAAAGAAAAGAATAGAATTATTTCTAAACTTAGAATAAAATATTTTATAATTAATTATGAAATCAATCAATTATAAAAAAAACAAATTACAGTCAAAAGAAATTACAAACGCTATAGCCATATATCAGGAGGAAATTATGAAAAAGTTTTTATTATTGTTTCTCGGCATCTTAACCATTGCTTTAACGATAACAGCCTGCGCAAAGAAACAGACCGGAACCGGCGGTCAAGCTGGGTATTCTTCTGCAAACGGCGGCTCTGCGGCAACAAAAACAAAAACATCACAGTCTTCTTTAAGTTTTTACGGACTTAGCCTTAAAGGCGCAAAAAGAAAAAATGTGGAAAAAGTATTAAGCAGGCACGGATTTAACTCTATTAAAGTCGGCAATAATTACTTTTGCGATGAATACGGAGTAAACGGACAAATCAAAGGCGCTACTCGGCTTTATGTGTGCTATACGGAAGGCAATACATTCGCATACGCCGAGTATGTATTCCCGAGTTTTATGAATACCGCTTTAGTAACTCACGTAATAGATATAGTGGCGGACAAATACGGACATAATTTTTCTAAAAGCGGCAACGCTTCTTTAGGAGACGTTACCGCCTTATGGAATACCGGCAGCGGAACAGAAGTCAAAGTTTATAGAGGCTGGCCTTCTGCAACCGTATATCTTTATTTGATAGATATAAACAAAAAAAATAAATTAACGGAAGAGATTAAAGCTCAAAAAAAGGCTGAAGAAAAAAATCAATCCCAAAAAGAAAGTTCGGCGTTTTAATGAAACTTGAATAAAACTTAAATAAGGAGACCACCTATGCTTAAAAAAACTCTGCTGTTATCGTTATTGTTTTTATTAATTTCAGTTGTCAAATCTTACGCCTCGCCTTACTCTGTCAATCAATGTTTTCACCACATAAGCGCCCAGTCTTTTAAAGCGGCAAGAGTCTGGGGAATAAGAGCGGTAAATAATCATCCTCAAAGTTTTTTTGCACATTTATGTCTCGGGATAGCCGATGAGCGTCTCGGTTTATACAACCCTGCTCTTTATGATTTTAAGCATGCTATTCCGCTTGCAAACGACAAAAACAGATTAGGGATTGTCTATAATTGGATAGGCACTACATTTACGTCAGTCGGAAACGAAAAAGACGCTCTAATGTATGATTTCAGGTCGCTAAATCTTGCAAGAGAACTTAATAATACAAGCGGCGAATCAAGCGACATTGATAGCATAGCTTTGATATATCTTAATGAATTCAATTACAAAAAAGCCCTTCATTACTATGAAAAATCATTGGCGTTAAGCAGAACCAAAAAAGGAAAGGCTATAGTTTACGGTAATATAGGAACGGTTTATTCTGACATGAACAATTACACCAAAGCTATAAAGTATCAAACCAAAGCCTTAAATTTAAACGAAAGCGCAGGCTATTATTACGGAGCGGCAGCAGTTTATTTAAGTCTCGGAGACAATTATATATTTGTAAAAAACTATCCTACAGCCAAAAGATACATTCTTAAAGGTATTTCAATGGAGAAAAAAATCGGTAATAAAAAGTGGATTGGAATGGGATTTGCTTATCTCGGCAGACTTTACAGGAATAAAGGAGATAATAAAAAAGCTCTTTTATATTTCGGCAAAGCTTACGATATGTTTAAAATAAGCGGAGATATTCCTTATATGCAGGATTGTCTTTCTATGATAAATAAAATTAAAAATAAAAAATGAATGAATGACATGCGGATAAAAAAGTTTTAAGGAAGAATTTATGAAAAAATTAAGGATTGTTATTAATAATATAGCTTATTTAATGATTATAGACTGGTCAGTTTTCATGCAAAAAACTGAGTCAGTTTATCATGATAAGTTACATTTGCTAAATCTTTTTGGAATAGTTCCGATATTAATTTGCCGTGTTTGTAATGCTCCCTTTCCATATCTTTATCGCAGTCTTCCAAAAGTTTTTTGTTGAATTCGTCTAAATCGTCAAATTCCGGAATAGGCACAAGCATATTGCGCCTTGAATAACCCACCTTGTTTTCAACGTTGCCTTTTTCGTTGCCGGCGTCGGGGTTGCAAAATGTTGATGTAAAGTTA
>Ga0078972_1005878_pt1 | contig 13624 bp, 12 predicted proteins | sample YelNatPaOPGAMG01_FD_67568 | JGI IMG/M metagenome (GOLD analysis project Ga0078972, IMG submission 67568) | Hot spring thermophilic microbial communities from Obsidian Pool, Yellowstone National Park, USA - OP-RAMG-01 (SPADES assembly) (version 2) | ecosystem: Environmental > Aquatic > Thermal...
AAGATGTTGTTTTTGAACATATTTGCAATTAAAGCATTGTTTTTTTGATTATTTCTTCAGCTTCAAGAATTCCACTTGATGCAGGTTTTTGGATTGTAAATAACGGATGTGCAGTAAACAGCGTTATTGGTTTTGGGTCAATCACCACTATCGGAACATTGGGCTGCAAGTAATGAATGAGTCCGGCAGCTGGATAGACATTCATGGAAGTCCCCACAATTAAAAAAATATTCGCTTGTTGTGTCAGTTGAATGGCTTGTTCAATGTTCGGTACCGGTTCTCCAAACCAGACAACAAAAGGTCTTAGTTGGCAACCTTTCGGGCAGAGATCGCCAAGTTGAATATAAGGTTGGTCTTCGGACAGGGAAATTATATAATCCTGATCACACGAAGAGCATACTTTGTTGAGTTCTCCATGTAAGTGTAAGACTTTTTTATTTCCTGCTTTTTCGTGTAAATTGTCGATGTTTTGTGTGATAACTTCAACATCACAAAAATCTTGTAATCGAGCCAATCCAAGATGACCTTCATTGGGTTTTGCTTTTCGAAGCTCTTCTCTACGAGTGGAGTAGAAATTTAAAACTAAAGAAGGATTGGCCCTCCATCCTTCAGGGCTTGCCACCTCTTCAATGCGATATGATTCCCACAGGCCGTTCGAGTCACGAAACGTTCGAATGCCACTTTCGGCGCTGATGCCTGCGCCGGTTAGAACAACAAGCCGTTTCATACGTTTAATTTATTTTTTAGGAGAAAGAGGTCAATTTCATGAGAATCAGCACAAAGTTTATTTGTTCCTTGATTTTTGTTATAACCGGATCATTTTCAGTGATGAATTCGATTTTTTTGATGAGATTTCTGCGTTGTCGTTGTTTCCCAGACTCTTATTTCTCATTGTCAACAGCTGCAAGATTGTTGACTAAAGGATTTGCGTAAATTTCGAGCATCTTTTGCGTTAGAAATGGCACATCTTTGTTGTTCAGCTCAATTTTTTCTATTTGTTTTTGGAGATACTGTTGAAATTGATTTTTCTCCATTTCCGTATAACCATCAATGGATTGATCAGGAAACAACATGTCAAAAGCAATGCGATTGACATTGTAGATATAATAATTTCTATGGATTTCGTTATCAATTTGTTTCGCCAACCATTCAAATTGTGTGGAACGAGGCAGATGCTGAAGTGTTTCCAAAGGTATTTCTAATTTATTGCCAATGACATAGACAATGTGACCTTTAAAACCATGAATGCCTGTTTTCATGCTGATCAGGTCATCGGTGGCCGATTTTGTAAAACATGGATCATCTCGACGTTGTTGCAATTCTTTAGCTTTTAAGAAATCGCATGGGTCATATTCATACGAGATAGTGAGTGGGCACACGGGGATGGCTGCAAGATTTTCTATTGCTGTTTTGTTGCCGGTCATGGCAATCATTTTTAACAGACTTTCTTGAGTCCGATCATTGCTGTCTTTTGCTCTTCCTTCGCGTTGAGCCATCCACACGGATTGGTGTTTTTGCAGAATGGCATAATGAATGTAAGCTGATAAATGACGTGAAGCTTCCAATTGTTCTTTCCCTCGCAGTCCTCTTTTGACAATGAAACTCTTATTGAGACGAACAAAGGTTTCTATCCATTTTTCCAAGAGTAAATTGTCGCCAACGGCAACTTCAACCGTATCAAAGCCAGCCTCTAAGAGTTTAATGCAGAAAAAGGATGCATCTAATGTAATGTCACGATGATTGGAAAGAAAAAGATAGTTTTTTGTTTTGTCAAGATTTTCAGTTCCTTCCAATCGTATTCCGCTCGTCGTTTTTGATTCTAAGTCGGTTAAAAAAGGATATGCAATTTTTGCTTGAAACTCACTGACAGTTTTTATGCTCCGAAACAGAGCAGTGATGTATTCTAACTGTTCACCAGGAAATAGAAACGCGAGAATTTTGATAAATTTCGGTTCGGAGAGTAATTGGTGGATTGCCAAAGGAACATCTTGTTCATTTAATGGCGCAATGTCATCGAATGGTGAAAGCGTAACGTCCATTGTCGAAATAATCTTTTTTCAATGATTACAAAGATACTTATTTTATCAAATAGATTGAATCTCCTTTATGTGTTTTTATTTTATTTACATTCTTCGATTGTCAGGATGTTTTTGAAAAAGCGCTATCTTTGTTCTTTAATTGATCAGATTAATAAAAAGTTATGGGAACATTTATCTTGGGCATTGAATCTTCATGTGATGATACTTCGGCTGCGGTCATTGAAGATGGCGTATTGCTTTCAAACGTCATTGCCAATCAGGAAGTTCATAAAAGATATGGAGGAGTTGTTCCCGAGTTGGCGTCGCGAGCGCATCAGCAAAACATCATTCCGGTTGTTCACGAAGCATTAAAGCAGGCCAATGTTGAGCCTGCTCAGTTGAGCGCCATTGCCTTCACAAGAGGCCCCGGATTGATGGGTTCTTTGTTGGTTGGAACTTCTTTTGCTAAAGGAATGGCCATGGCTCTTCGGATTCCATTGATTGATGTGAATCATCTTCAAGGCCATGTGTTGGCTCATTTTATTCAGGAGAAAGAGGTTCCGTTTCATCCACCTTCTTTCCCTTTTTTGTGTTTGCTTGTTTCAGGCGGAAATTCACAAATTATCTTGGTAAAATCGTATTCCGAAATGGAAATAATTGGACAAACGATTGACGATGCAGCCGGCGAAGCCTTTGATAAATGTGCTAAAGTTATTGGATTGCCTTATCCAGGTGGCCCTCACATTGATCGTTTGGCTAAAGAAGGGGATCCGCATGCTTTCACTTTCAGCAAACCACAAATGAAAGGATACGATTACAGTTTCAGCGGGCTAAAAACGTCATTTCTTTACACCATTCGCGATCGAATGAAGGACAATAAATCTTTTATTGAAGAACATACCAATGATTTGTGCGCTTCATTGCAATATACGATCATCGAGGTGCTCATGGAAAAAGTGAGAAAAGCAGCTTTCGATTTGAACATTTCTGACGTGGCTGTAGCCGGAGGTGTTTCTGCCAATTCAGGTTTGCGAAATGCTTTTCTTGAGCATGCGAAGAAGTATCGATGGAATGTTTTTATCCCTAAATTTTCTTTTACAACCGATAATGCGGCTATGATCGCTATCACGGGTTATTATAAATTTTTAAATCATCAATTTGCAGATATTTCGTTGCCTCCTTTTTCAAAAACAACCATTGAATAGTCGTTTTGCGCAGGATGGAAAGATGGTTTCATCTTTTTATCTTGGAAAACGGTTGGAGCTCACTTCATGTTATTTTTGTATCAACAAGTTTATCATTGATGGATATGGAAAACAAATATTCGCTTTTAGTGGTGGAAGATGAACCTGATATTTGTGAAATTTTACAATTTAATCTGGAACAGGAAGGCTATCATGTGGATGTTGTCAATTCCGCTGAAGAGGCATTAAACAAGAACTTGGGTGAATATCATCTCTTTTTGTTGGATATTATGATGAGCCAGATGAGCGGATTGAGTTTGGCTAAACTATTGAAAAATAGAGAAGATACGAAACATATTCCTGTGATTTTTTTAACCGCTCGTGTGACTGAACAAGATATGCTGCGCGGATTTGAAACAGGTGCCGACGATTACATTGTGAAGCCTTTTTCTGTGAAAGTGGTTGCGGCACGTATTAAAGCGGTTATTAATCGGGCTGTCAAAATTTCAGAAGATCATATCATTAGTTTTAAAACGCTATCGCTCGATTTGAAAAGCAAGAAAGCTTTGCTGAATGATGAGGAAGTGATCTTGACAAAAACTGAGTTTGAACTTTTAGCTTTGTTTTTACAAAATCCCACCAAGGTGTTTTCACGCGACATCATTTTGCAGGAAGTATGGACAAATGATGTGTTTGTGACCGATCGCACGGTTGATGTGCATATCACTCGATTGCGAAAAAAAATTGCTCCTTATGGGAAAAATATTGTAACGCGTTCGGGTTACGGTTATTGTTTTATGGGTTAAGCCATCGTATTGAATCATCAACATTGCTCATTTCTTGAAAAAAAAATTATTTCTTTATTATCTTTTGCTTTTTCTGGCATTTGCTTTTGCAGTGCTGGCCTTTCAATATCACAGGGAAAAGCGATACAAGGCAAATTCGTTGGATACCATTCTGAATGACACCAATGACATGGTTTATCATTATATGTCTTTGCATCATGATTCGTTGGTTCGGCTTGATTCTCTCATTGCTCTATTCCCTTATAAAGATCAGCGTATCACCGTAATTCGATCAAATGGGCAGGTGATTTACGACAATGCTGTCAGCCATGTTGAAAAAATGGAAAATCATTTGATGCGTCCTGAAATCATCATGGCAACAAAGAAAGGCAGTGGATCGGATATTCGAATTTCTAAAACAACCGGTCGGCGTTATTATTATCATGCAACTCATTTTAACGGGTATTATGTACGATCGGCTTTGCCTTATGATGTGACGGTGATGTCGCTGCTCTCGCCGGATAATCTTTATTTCTATTTTTGGGTCATGCTGATTTTTTTAGTAACGGCTTTTTTGTTTTATTTCTCCAATCGTTTTAATGCACAGATGATCCAAACACAGGCAGAGCGGGATGCTGCCATTCGTCGGAAATTAACGCATCAAATTGCTCATGAGTTAAAGACGCCGCTGAGCAGTGTCATTGGTTACATGGAAACATTGTACGATAATCCCGATTTGCCTTCGGAAAAGCAACAGTTTTTTATTCAACGAAGTTATTCTCAGGCTCAACGGCTTAATCAACTTTTGCAAGATATTTTGCTGTTGAATGAATTAAATGAAGCTCCACAAACCATTGAAAAAGAATTGATTTGCATTAATCCACTGATAGATCAGGTGCTTCAGGATGTTTCATTGAAACTTGAACAAAAAAAGATGAAGGTTCACGTTTCGTTTGATGCAGAAGTCTGGATCAGAGCCAATTCCATGTTAATTTATTCGATTTTTAGAAATCTACTCGACAATGCCATCGCTTATGCTGGTGAAAATGTTCAGGTGACGATCGGATTATCGGGTGAAAATGCGACTCATTATTTTTTCCTGTTTGCCGATAACGGCATCGGTGTAGCGTCTGAACATCTGAACTACCTGTTTGATCGATTTTATCGCGTTGATAAAGGTCGTTCCCGAAAAACAGGTGGCACCGGTTTAGGTCTTTCAATCGTCAAAAATGCAGTGGAGCTGCATTCCGGTTCCATTTCGGTAAAAAATCGACCGGAAGGTGGATTGGAATTCCATTTTTCACTGCATAAATAAATGTCGATCAGCGTGTTGTGTGATTGCTTCCGGCGATTTTCGTTTCGTTTGTTTCTACTTAGTTAGGAAAGAAGACTTCGATAGCGAAGTCGTTTGGGAGAGGCATCACCTAACCGTTTGATTTTGTTTTCTTCATATTCAGAATAAGATCCTTCGAAGAAAAAGACGTCTGAATTTCCTTCAAAGGCCAGAATATGAGTGCAGATACGATCTAAAAACCAACGATCGTGTGAAACGACTACCGCACATCCGGCAAAATCTTCCAATCCTTCTTCAATTGCACGCAGTGTGTTCACATCAATGTCGTTCGTAGGTTCGTCAAGTAACAGTACGTTGGCTTCCGATTTGAGCGTCAAAGCTAATTGAAGGCGATTGCGTTCGCCTCCTGAAAGCATCTTGCATAACTTTTCCTGATCACCTCCCGTGAAGTTGAAGCGGGATAAATAAGCCCGTGCATTGATCTCTTTTCCACCCATTCGTATCAATTCCATTCCGCCCGAAATGGCTTGATAAACCGTTTTTTCAGGGTCAATTTCAACATGCAATTGGTCGGCATATCCTAATTTAACCGTTTCTCCGATTTCAAAAATTCCTTTGTCGGGTTTTTCCAATCCCATGATGAGGCGAAACAAGGTCGTCTTTCCGGCTCCGTTGGGGCCAATCACGCCGACGATTCCGTTTGGAGGAAGTGTAAAGGTCAAGTTGTCAAAAAGTAATTTATCTCCATACGCTTTGCTGACTTGCTTGGCTTCAATGACTTTATTGCCTAAACGAGGCCCATTGGGAATGAAGATCTCCAATTTTTCTTCCCGTTCTTTTAAGTCTTCGTTCAACAGACGATCATATGCAGACAAACGAGCTTGACTTTTGGCATGGCGAGCCTTGGGAGCCATGCGTACCCATTCGAGTTCGCGTTCCAGTGTTTTGCGTCGTTTGCTGGCTTGCTTTTCTTCCTGCTTCAGTCGTTGGGTTTTTTGTTCCAACCACGATGAATAATTGCCTTTCCATGGAATTCCTTCGCCACGATCCAGCTCAAGTATCCATCCCGCCACATTGTCAAGAAAATAGCGGTCGTGTGTGATGGCAATGACTGTCCCCTCATATTGTTGCAGGTGATGTTCAAGCCATTCGATGGATTCGGCATCCAAATGATTGGTTGGTTCGTCGAGCAATAAAATATCCGGTTGCTGTAACAAGAGTCTGCACAACGCGACCCGACGCATTTCGCCTCCTGATAGATTTTGAACAAGGGCATCCTCCGGTGGACAACGCAATGCATCCATAGCGCGTTCCAATTTGTTGTCAATATTCCAGGCATCGGCATGGTCGAGTTTTTCCTGAAGTTCACTTTGTCTTGCAATCAATGCATCGAAATCAGCGTCAGGATCAGCAAATTTGGCATTGATGGCTTCAAATTCATTCAATAGATCCATTGTCTCCTGAACGCCTTCTTGAACTATTTGTTTTACAGTTTTGTTGGGATCCAAATGTGGTTCTTGAGGAAAATATCCCACAGAATAGCCCGGCGAAAAGACGACTTGACCTTCATAGTTGGTTTCTTCTCCGGCAATGATTCTCATTAACGTTGATTTGCCTGAACCGTTCAGCCCGATGATGCCTATTTTAGCTCCATAGAAAAAAGATAGGTAGATGTTTTTAAGTGTCTGTTTTTGAGGAGTAAATGATTTGCTTACTCCCACCATGGAAAAAATAATTTTTTTGTCGTCACTCATAATAGTTTCATTTCAAATTAGAAAGCATTGTGCCTGAAAAATTGTTCAGGTTTGTTTCTGCAAAATTAGCAAATGCATCTCAATTGGTGAAAAGCAGATAACAATTTGAATTTTTCAGCATTTCCACATTGTTTTCTCTAAATTTCCACATGATCCCATATTGCTTTATTGTTTTGATTAATAGATCTATAAACATTTGGCACGTCCATTGATGAAGTATTCATGGCGATAAGAATGAATGGTCGGAGTCATTTCAATATCTTTTGATTCACGGACAATAAAGTAAGGTTTAATGATCTTTTTCCACCGTGAACTCATTGCAAAAACCGCTTTGGTCAGAGGCCTTTATTTTTAACATAAAAAAATTGCAAAAGGCTATCTTTTGTATGTAACTTGTGCAGTTAAAATTGGCTTGTGAATTTGATAACGTTCAGATGAAAATGGAGGAACCAATTATGACTACCAAACAGCCTTTAATCATTACCATCAGCCGTCAGTTTGGCTCAGGTGGGGCTTATATCGGGCAATTGATTGCAAGATATTTTGACATTTTGTATGCCGATCGTGACATCATTGCTGATACAGCAAAAACCTTATCGCTGCATCCAAACGAAATTGCCCATCGCGATGAAAAAATTATTTCCGGCTGGGAATCTTTCATTCAAGCCATTACACGAACTCCCGAACGGATTGAGTTCAGACCGTTTCCTCCAACTGACAAAGAGCTTTTTAAGGCTGAAAGTGAAGTAATTAAACGATTGGCTTCCGAGCGTTCAGCAGTGATCATGGGACGATGCGGATCATGTATTCTTCATGACCATCCGAATTTGATCAGCATCTTTTTACATGCGAGCGATGAATTTCGCATTAAACACCTTTGTGAAGTGCATAAAATGTCAGAAACCAGAGCCAAAAAAACCATTGTGGAATATGATAAAGCCAGAGGAGCTTATATTAAGCAATTCACGGGAGTGGATTGGAAAGATGCAACGCACTATCATCTCACGTTTAAAACAGATCTTCTCGGCCTCGATACAACCGCCAAAGAAATCATCAATGTGATTGAAACCATGTTGTCCAAAAAAGAACAGCTCATTTAAACGAAGACTGATCATCATCCTTCGATTGAACAAGAGCTAAATCCCATTTGTCCTTCCTCCTATTTTAATCCTTTGCTTGTTGTTCGTGTCATGTGAACCCTGCCATCGGTTGATTTGTGCGTTTTCATGAACCATTTGGCTTCTCACTTCTGGATTCATTCTTGTTGAAATACTGAGAAAAAGCAACAAAATTCACTTCACAAATGTATCACATGGTTCATCCTTCCGCCATTATTTTTAACGGCCGTGAAAATCGTGTTGTTTTTGTGTTCCTTTTTTGTAATGCTTGCACTGAATAGCGTTCTGACTCTAAAGCAAGATACACTGAAATGGTGTTGTCAAAGGGTTCGTGCGTTTGATTTTATGCTGTAAATGTGATCCCATCAATGCAAAAGGGAAATTCTCTTTACCTTTGTAGCATGAACATTGAAAGGAAGATTCATTTTAAGGCTGCCGGGTTATACTTCATCACGGGCATTGCTGTTGTGGTGATGTTGATTTTTATGTACAACATGCGTAAGAATATGACCAATCAGCAGGCAGAAGTCGGGAAGCAACATCAAAAACTGGCACTGACCAACGCCTTAATTTATGATGTGAATGACATACAAACATCTGTTAGTCTTTTTATTACAACGCATGACACCCTACACATCCATCGCTTCAGAAAAAAACTGGTTTCCATTCATGCATTGATCGATACACTCAGTGTTGTTGCACCGGCTGGAAAAGATAAATTGGAACAAATCAAGCGTCTTCTTGAAAAGCAAACCTCGAATGTGCTTGCCTTAAATCGTCTGCTCAACAATGAAAACCCCATTACTCCCATTGATCGAAGCATTCTTCAATATAAACCTCAGCAAAGTGTCAGTTCTCATGTTGTCAACATTCGTTATGACACAGTCTATAAGCCGTCAACGAAGAAAAAAGGTTTCTTTAAGCGTATCAAAGAGGTGTTTCGTCCTGAAAAAAGCACCACAATGATTATTTCCAATGTGCGTGTTGATACGGTTCGGATGGATAATACCAATCCGGCTCCAGTGCTTACCAATGTTAAGAAAGTAATAGCCTTGGCAGGAAAACGCTATGAGAAAAAGATTCGTGACATTGAGGTACAAATTGCCAATCAAATGATTTCCGACAGAGAAATCTCGATGCAGTTGTCCAATCTGCTTTTGGAGTTGCATCGGGAAACACTTCAGTCTGTTCTCTTCACCATTGACGAAAGCGAACAATCCATCGATCGGAACTATACCCTTTCCATGATTGGCGGCATTGTTGTTTTGGGATTAATCCTGCTATTGATTCTACTCATTATTTACGATGTAAACAAAGGCAAAGAAGCCCGTGAAAAGCTGCGTCAGGTGATGGAAAGTCGGCATCAGCTGCTGCTTTCTGTTTCGCACGACATAAAAAGTCCGTTGAGTTCCATTCTGGGTTATCTCGAACTGCATCGTTTGCAGGAAAATGAGATCAAATCCATGCAAAACTCGGCACGTCACATTCAATCGCTGCTTGATAACCTGCTTGAATATTCAAGTCTTGAACAGGGATCATTAACATGCTCTTTATCAATGTTTTCTCTCAACGAATTGTGTGACGAAATCCGGCAACTGTTTTTGCCCATGGCTCAAGCAAAAAAGCTTACATTAACGACTGTTTCCGATCGGATTCGCCTTTCCTCTGATTCGACAAAAATCAAACAAATCATTATCAACTTAGTGTCTAATGCCATCAAATATACGCGCGAAGGGAGTGTTCATTTGTTCATGAATTATGTTGATCAGCAGTTGAGTATTGAGGTGAATGACACCGGTGCCGGCATTCCAAATGATAAACTGGAGGAAATTTACAAACCCTTTGTGCGCATTGAAAGCAACAATAAGCTGGCAAACGGTACCGGGTTAGGCATGTATGTAGTGAAAGGGCTGATCGACTTGTTGGGAGGAACCATTCAGCTTTCTTCGGACGTTGGAAAGGGCACTTCGGTGAAAGTAACCATTCCGTGCCTTCAAGCAGAAAGCAGCATCAAACAAGGATCCAAAAAAATTGCGGTGTTTGATGATGATCCTTTCATAGTGAACATGGCACGAGAAATGCTCACTCGGCTTGGACATGTTGTAACCGAAAAAGATTATGAGATGATTTTGACTGACTTGGACATGGGAACCGTTTCAGGTCAAGATATGTTGGCATCGGCCGGGTCGAAGCCTGTGATTGTGATGACAGGACACAGCGATTTTACCTATGAAAAAGCGATTCAATTGGGATTTGCAGGTTTTCTTCCAAAACCTTTTACCATGGAGTCATTGCGAGAAATCTTTGGAGAAGGTAATTCCGTTGACGATGATTTTTTGCCTGAAAATGATGAAGCTGTCATGGCGTTGTTCAGAACGGCTACCGCCGAACATCAAGCGTCGTTGAGGCAGGCATTAGCTGATGAAGACTTTGACCAAGCGCAGGCGGTTTGTCATAAAATGTTACCGATGTTCACGTTATTGGGCTATCCGACGGATGCATTGCGTCGAATGGATGTTCGACGTGGAAAAGTTTATGAAGGTTGGCAAAAGGATGTTGAAGCTATTTTGAGCATTAAAGTTTAATGCCGTAGAGATGCATTTTGTTATAAAGCGTCTTTCGGTCAATCTTCAATAGTCGTGCTGCTAAGGTTTTGTTGCCTCCGGCTTTTCGTAAAGCAGTTTCTATTTGTTCCCGTTCGTTTTCTGGTTGCAATGCCGTTGTTTCGTTGGTTTGTCGGAAAGGAGTAAAAGCAGGAATTTCATCAGCCGTGATTTGATCCTTGGACGCAAACAAGACCAATCGTCTCACCGTGTTGCGTAATTCACGCAGATTGCCGCTCCAATGGTGCTGCTCGAGCAGCTTGATGGCCTCCGGCGAAAATCCGTGCACCGATTTGGCCAATTCATCATTCGCTTGACGAAGAAACTCGTTGGCAAAAAGTTCGATATCGTTTTTTCGTTCACGAAGAGGTGGAACATAGAGCGAAAACTCATTGAGACGATGATACAGATCTTCGCGAAAACGGCCTTCAGCAATGGCGGTTGACAGATCTTCGTTGGTGGCGGCAAGAATCCGAACATCTACTTGAATGTCTTTGGTCGATCCTACGGGACGAACTGTCTGTTCCTGTAAAGTTCGGAGCAATTGTACCTGCACCTCGTACGAAAGATTTCCTACTTCATCCAAAAAGACGGTGCCTTGATTGGCCTGTTCAAAAATGCCTGTTTTATTTTCAACAGCCGATGTAAAAGAGCCTTTAAGATGCCCGAATAATTCGCTTGGGGCCAGTTCGCGGGACAAACTTCCGCAATCAACGGCAATCAACGGTTTGTTTCGGCGAGGACTATTTTCGTGAATCATGCGGGCTGCATATTCTTTGCCGGTGCCGCTTTCACCCACAATTAAAACCGACATGCGCGTAGGAGCAACCCGAAGAATATGGTCATACATTTGAACCGCCAGAGGGCTTTTGCCCAAAATCATGGGTTGAGCTTTGGTCTGAAAGGGGTTACTTGCCGAAGGTTTTATGGAAAGGGCTAATTCAATTTTTTCTTTTAACACAGAAGGATTCATCGGTTTTTCCAAGAAATCCTCAGCTCCCAATTTCATGGCTGCCACGGCGGTTTGAATTTCGCCATAGCTGGTCATGATGATGATCGGAATAGTCATTTTGCGTTCTCTCATCCAGTGCAACAACATCATGCCATCGCCATCGGGTAAGCGTAAATCGCTTAGAACCAAATGATAAGTGTCACGCGTCAAGGCTGCTTGAGCTGATGCTATTCCGGCGTATAGTTCTGCTTCAAAACCATGACGATGACACCAGCTTTGCAACATGGTTCCAAAGGCGGTGTCATCTTCAATGATAAGAATTCGCTTTTTCATACAAGGAACAAAGATAGAAAAAAATCATCGATTTGTTCCTTTTCCTGTTGAAAACAGCGATCTTCTATGTCCTGAATATCATTGCAGTGAGCGCATTAAAGTTGAACAACGAGGTATTTGGAAGTACTCCAAAATTTTGTTGCGTTGGTAATTTCAATGGTGATCTTTTTATCTGCCCCCACCACTAATTTGTAGCTGTCATTAGGATGCAATGTCAGTATTTTAATCTTTTTGCTGTTGGTAGGAATGGAGGTAAGCGTTCTTAAATCAGCTTTTGTAAAATAACTGGGATCAAACGCATTGGCTGAAAGCTTTTTAGATTGAAAAAGACCGCCGCCGGTTACGATTTTTTCTTCTTTAAGTTGTTTCAAAGGAGCAAGACAGTACCAGACCGTGTGTAAATCAGCATCTTGACCTTTGATAGTGGAAGTTTGTTGTTCAATGACCGTGTGTTGTTCTGCCAGATTTTTTCCCTGTTCTGCTACGGTTGTGTTTAATTCGTTGATTTTGATGTTCTTTTGTTCAAGCTCAGCCTGCAATGATTGAATCTGAGCATTTTTAGCATCCAATTCCGATTGCAACCGTTGAATGGTTTCTTGCAACATGGCATTTGCTTTCTTGTTTTTAGCAGCAAGACGTTGTAGCTCTTTAATTTTTAATCGATTTTGCTCCATGGTTTGTTTAATTTCCATCATTTGGGCTGCAATGCGCTCTTTGCGACTCATTGAATTTTCAACGCCTTTCAGGTTCACCTTCATTTCGTTTTCATTTTGATTGATCTTGGCAAACCCAGCTTCAATATCATTCAAAAAGACCAATGTCTGATTGTAAGATGAATCGAGTGATTGCGCCTGCATGGCCAATGAATCTCGTTGGGCTACTACTGCTTTGTACTTGGAGGAGTTTTCGACACACGATACTGTCACTACAGAAAGGACAGCAATAATCGTAAAAAATTTTAATTTTCTCATGTTGGTGAATTTAATGATTTGGTTTATTGTTAAGCATTTATATTTTTTTTGATAGCGTATTGCTTCCATGAATAAAGCATATTCTGTTTTCTGTTGTCTCTGAAAAGCAGAAAATTTTCTTCAAGATTGTTTCTTTTTTATTGGAATGAGAAATTCCTTCATTCAATTAATTCGTTGCAATTTGCATGCCAATAATGTTAAATAACTGTTATTCATTTGATTGAATTTATTTGATGTCGGTGACGATGTGTGGAAAAAGTGTGGAAAAAATGGGTATTGCAAAGGAAACAAATTCTTTTGAAATCATGGATAAAGCGTAAGTTGAGGATCGCTTTTTTATTGTTCGCTCAATGGAATATGGATAAAATGAAAGATGCCTTAGAAAAAAGGAGCATAACAAAGCCGTGATCATGAAGAATCCGGTTCCCCGATGCGTCTAATTTTTTATATCTTTGTGCTGTCAAAGCAACTTGTTCAACGATTTTTCTCCTTTAGCCAGTTAAGGTTTGCCTTTTGTTTTTTTATCTATTTTTTATGGAGCTGACCCGACATGCCGATCCACCCAAAAACAATCCGTTGTTTAGCATTTTGATTCCTACATGGAACAACCTT
>Ga0078972_1010410_pt2 | contig 13624 bp, 16 predicted proteins | sample YelNatPaOPGAMG01_FD_67568 | JGI IMG/M metagenome (GOLD analysis project Ga0078972, IMG submission 67568) | Hot spring thermophilic microbial communities from Obsidian Pool, Yellowstone National Park, USA - OP-RAMG-01 (SPADES assembly) (version 2) | ecosystem: Environmental > Aquatic > Thermal...
AACTCTTCCCATTTAACTTTTTTCTTCTCAACTATTTCCTTAACTTTGTTTTGAATCGGACTAAGCTTGCTTTTTCCAGATTTAACCTCACAAAAAATTATTTGGTTTAAATCCTTTCCTTCAGAAGAAGAGTAACCATCAAATATTATTAAGTCAACAGGATCGCCAAGCCATCTTATGTCATGAGGATCGTAAGGAAAATTTTCAAGAAAAGGAACAAGCTTTTCTAAAGTCTTTCCTGATAAAGTTCTTGCACTTCTTTTTATCGCATCTTCTCTTATTTTTTCCTCCTCTTTTTCCTTCCATTCTTTTATTCTTTGCTCAAACTTAATCTTCCATTCCCTATTCTTAAAAAGAAGATAGAAAATTATAGCAAGAAGAAAAATTATTAAAGCAAAAAATAGCTCGTTCACAATAAATTATTAGAAAAACAAATCTATAAACCTAAAAAGTTTTTGAGCAAACTAAAAATCCCAAGTATTGAGAAAAGAATTATTAGGCCTCCTACAAAAGAACCTATAAAAATTGCAAACAAAGATTTTTTCCAGTCAAGGTTTAAAAGCCATGCTAAAGTGCTTGCAGTATAGGTTCCGCTAAAAGGAGAAGGTAAAAACATTAGGACTGCTATCCCTATTGTTCCATACTTATCAACATAAGGTTTTCCTTTGCTTCTAACTTTTTCCAAGTATTTTTTAAAAAAGGTTATTCTTGAAAGAAAAAGGTTGTAAAAAAAGTCTAGACCAAAGAAAATCGGAAAAAATAAGCAGCAATTAACCAAAATCGAAAGAGAAAAAACTAGCAAAGGGTCTAAACCTAAGGTTAAACCTAAAGGGATTGCTCCAACTTGCTCAACTGTAGGAACTAAATTTGTAAGAATTACAAGCAAAGTTTTTTCCATGTTTTAAATTTTAATTAAAAGAATTAAAAGATTTTATTCTCTTCTGCTAAATTAAAATAATGCTTGAAAGCCTAATAGAAATGGTAAAATCTTTTATAATATCTTTTGGTGATTTGGGAATCTTTATAGGAAATTTTTTAAGCTCAAGCATAATCCCAATTCCTTCTGAGGCTGTTTTGTTTGCTCAGGGTGCTGTTGGTTTAGAATTGGTAAAAATAACAGTTTTAGGAGCGATAGGTTCAACTCTCGGCTCAATAGTTTGCTATTATATAGGGAGATATGGAAGGAATTTTTTGGAGAAATATGGGAAATATTTTTTTGTTTCTTCTGAAAAATTGAAGTTTAGTGAAAAATGGTTTAAAAGATGGGGAAGCTATACAATTCTTGTAAGCAGAATAATCCCAGTAATTCCGTTTAAAATTTTTTCCATAGCTTCTGGGATTTTAAAAATGAATTTTAAAACCTATTTAGCCTTAACTTTTATTGGCTCTTTTCCTCGCTGCTTTTTGCTCGCATACTTTGGTTTTTTGAGTTCTACTAACATTTACCTAACAATTCTAGCTATTGCAATTCTTTTTGCAATTCCTGCTCTTATCGATAGAATAAACAGAAAAAAATAGCCCCGAGCGGATTCGAACCGCTGTCACGAGGGTTCTTCCTCATCTTTTTTCAGAGCTTTAGATGTAGTCCAAAGCCTTATACTCCCTTCGTATGCTTGGCCACTACACCACGGGGCTATAAATAATAGAATAAAGGGAAGAGAATAAAAATTTTTCTTAGGCAATTGGTGGGATTAATTGAATAGCAGGAACGAACTTGCAGCCAAAGCTGTCACAAAATATTACGTTAGAAAGGCAAAGATCTGCAACAAAAAATAGGAATAATAGAATTACAAATACTAAAAAGACTTTGAGTGGGGTTTCAGCTTTCATCCAACTTCCCTCATTCCTTTTTGTGTTATTGCATAGCAAGTTTTACCTATAACTTCAACATAAGTTATTAAACCCTTGTCTATTAAAAGCTTAACTATTGACTCAACAGTAGAAACAGGATTTTCCACCTTATTTTCTAAAAATAAGACCAATTCTTCCTTCTTTACAAGCATTTTCTTTGCTATTTCCTCTAAAACCTCTTTTTCTAAGCCATCTTGAATCATTCAAACCACTAGATCTCTTCTTAACTGCAAAATCTTCTGCGGCTTCAGGCCCGTCAGCAGTTATTATTTTTCCATCTTTTACCACATGCTCTTCTGTATAGCTAACTCCTGCTCTTCCAAATTCTGATAGAACAAAATCTGCAGGAAAAGCTGTTGCCTTCACTCCTTTCAAAATTCCTGCTCTTGACAAAACATAAGGAGCTACACAAATAGCAGCAATCAACTTTTTCTGTTCAGAAAACCTTTTAATTAAATTCAAAACTTCTGGATAATCTGCAAGCTTAGGGCTTCCTGTTCCTCCTGCTATTATTAAAGCATCGTATTCGTTTGGGTTTGCTTCTCTTACTGTTATTTCTGGTTTGTATCGCATCCCAAGCATTCCTCTTGCTTCTTCTTTTGTTATACTTGCAACTGTAACTTTTATCCCATTTTCTTCCAGAATTTTTTTAGGAACTTTTAATTCTTCGTCTCTAAAATTCTGCTGTGCTATTATGTAAAGAACTTTTTTCATTTTTTCACCATTATATATTTTGAAATTTAAATGATATTTATGCTTGAAAGTTTTTTCTTAAAAGCTCTTGAGTGGATAAGGATTTTTTCCTATCCAGCGATATTTTTTGTTAGTTTCCTTGGAACTTCAACGATTTTTTTACCTTTTCCAATTTATTTAGTTATATTCTTTTCAAAAGAACTTGGGCTCCATCCTTTTCTTGTTGGTTTATCAGCAGGGATTGGCTCAGCTTTAGGCGAGTTTACAGGTTATGGTTTAGGTTATGGAGGAAGAAAACTTATGAAGAAAAAAAGTAGATGGTTAAAAGTTGCAGAAAACTGGTTTAAAAGAAATGGTTTTATCACAATTTTTATTTTTGCTTTGACTCCTTTACCAGATGATGTGGTTGGAATAATCGCAGGAATAACAAAGTATGATGCTAGAAAATTTTTTATAGCTTCTTTTCTTGGAAAAACTATTCTATGCTTAGCAATTTCTTATTTAGGTTATGCTATTCTTCCCTATTTCAGGGGAATCCCTACATGGTAAAGCTCAAGCAAGTGATTATTGTCAGAAAAGATTTAGAAATAGGGAAAGGAAAACTTGCAGCTAGTGTTGCTCATGCTTCTGTTGGTTGTGTAAGGAAAACTAATGAAAAAATCGTTAAAAAATGGGAAAAGAAAGGAGCAAAAAAAGTTGTTTTAAAAGTTAGTAGTTTGGAAGAACTTGAAAAAATCTATGAAAAGGTTAAAGACTCTGATCTGCCTTATTTTCTTGTTAAGGATGCAGGCTTAACCCAAGTTAAACCAGGAGAAACTATTTGTTTAGGAATAGGACCTGCAGAAGAAAATAAAATAGATAAGATAACAGGAAAACTAAAACTTCTTTAACTTACCAACCCTTCTTTTTCTTAAAAAGTTCTACAAAAAAACCATAAATACCAACTACTAGCAAGAAAATCCAGTAGATAAAAAGTGAAAATATTCCAGCTAAATCTTTTGGTTTGAATTTTTCCCCCAAGACTTTGAAAGAAAATCCAGAAAAAGTGAAAAAAAGTAGAACTGAAATGTAACCAAGAATTATAACAAAGTTGAACCTGTTTAAATCCAAGAAGTTAATAATAGTTTCTTGAAAAGAAGCAAAGAAAAGGGAGATTTTCATTTTTGAAAAGTCTATAGGAGTGGAAATAATGTTCGAAATAAAAGCTGGAAAATTTTCAATCATTCTTTGAAAGCCAGATAAAATTCTTGGTCCGGTTATCAAAAGAAAAGAAGGAAGAAGGACAAAAGGGAAGAATAGCCAAAAAACATGAAGGGGGAAAGAAAAGTAAGCAAGCTTTCTTGTATTCTGGTTAGAAAAAACATCAAAATGCTTCCTTAAAATCTGCAAACCTCCTCTTGACCATCTTACTCTCTGCCTCCACCATCTACCCAAACTTTCAGGAGCTAAAGTTAAAACCTCAGCTTTTCTTTCACTTATTACTTTATAGCCTGCTTTGTGAATTTTTATCGTCATATCAAAATCTTCTACCGAAGTATCGTTATCGAAATAGCCTGCTTTGATCAGAGCTTCCTTTCTATAAGCAGTAAGGGGACCAGGAGCTACCATTATAGCGTCTAAAAAGCCTTGGCAAACTCTCTGGAAACCTTGGTGAAGGTATTCTAAACCTTGAGCTAAAGTTAAAAATTTATTCTTGTTTAAAACTTTAACAGTTCCTGCAACTGCTCCGACTTCAGGGTCAACAAAATACTTCATAAGTTTTTTTAAAGATTTTTTCTTTGGAAAGGAATCTGCATCTACTGTAACTATTATATCAAAACTTGAAGCCTTTATTCCTTTGTTAAGAGCAAAAGCCTTGCCTCTATTTTTTTGATAGCTTATAAGCTTTATTTTCCCGTCTTTCTCATATTTTCTGCAAATTTCTAAGGTTTTGTCAGTAGAGCCATCATTAACAACTATTATTTCTTTTTTCGGATAGTCTAAAGACAAAACAGAATCTATAACTTTGGCTATTGTTGATTCTTTATTGAAAGCAGGAATTATTATAGAAACAGGCTCATCATAACTACCTTTTTTAAACTGCTTTTTTCTCATGCTTAAGTAAATGGTGAGCCAAACCGAATTTAGACAGATAAAAATCAGTATCTCGCAAGTTAGAATAAGCTCTGTTGTTGGGTCTAGCATACTTATTATTTTACAAATTAACTAAAAAAAACTTTGCTTGAAAAAACCTCAAAAAACAAAAAGTTTATATATAAGTGTCATACGTATGACATTCGGAAAAAACTAAGCATTTCTTAAGCTTAAAAGGTATTCGTGCAAGCTATCGTCGAACTTATAGCCGAGAAGATAAATTCCATCTACTCCATTCTCCAAACCAGCCTTTATATTTTCCATTGGCTTATCAACAATAACAGAAACTCCAAGAATAACTTTCTTTCCTTTTGCCCTTGCTATAGTTTCTTTCACATTTCTTACAACCTCTAAGGGATTATCATCATAAGCCATTAAAAGCAAACCATCAAAAATGTTTGCTTGAAGCTCAACATACTGGCCATCAGCTCTTGCTGGTTCTATCATCCCCATAGTAGTTCCAAATTTTTCAAAATCAGGAAACCTTGAAACTATATCGTTAACAGCATACTCAATAACTTTTGCTCTTGAATAATAGTAAATTTCATCCTCTTTGCTCCATCCTGTTCTATCAAGGATAAAAGGTGGCTTGGGAGTGTAATTGTAAATGTCAAAATTAAAATTCTGGAGAATAAAGTCTCTTATATCTTCATTGTAACCTTCATCAAAAGTAAAAAACCTTATGTGGTCGAAACTTAAGCCATCAGGCTTTGCTATACTTATTGTTTCATTAATAACCTTAACCATAAACTCACGATAAGGTTTATACAAAGGATTAATGCAAGAATAATGCCCAGGCTCGACATAAAAACCTTCTACAGGCTTTCTCTCAACTTTTGGTATTTCTTCTGGTAAAAGACCTCTTTCAATATAATAATCAAAGTAGTAATGATATAGTTGAGGGTTGTTAGCTTTTAAATATTTTGCATAATCTGATACATGCCCATATTCTTCAAAACTTAAGTTCTTATCCTTTATTTCTTCGTACATGCTTCTACTAAAAAGAGAATAGCTAAAGTAGACCTTTACTCCCAAGCCATGAAGCCTTTCAACTACATTTTTCAATTTTTCTGGACTACTTCCATTCAAAGGAAGAACGTCATCCTCTGCAAAAACCGAAATTAAAACTATATCAGGCTTATATTTTTTAACTTTTTCAAAAAAATCTTCGTCCAAATACTTAAAAACAGTATACCATACAACTATAGGTTTTTTGTTTTCTTTTTGGAAAGAGAAATGAATTAAAAGAAAAAAAATTAACAAACCTGAAATCAAAATCAACAATCTTTTCATAAATATATTTTTAGGAATTACAAATTTTAAACATGAAAGAAAAAAAGAGCAATAAAACTTCCCTAGCTTTACTTATAATATTGATAATTTCAGGCTCTACCCTTTTCTATTTTTTCAATATTAATAAAGGTCTTTGGTGGGACGAGGCAGTATACTTAGGCTTGGCAAAAAATTTATTCGAGAGAAAAGGGTATTTTATAAATTTTAACCAAGAAACTTTCAGACCACCTCTTTTTCCTGTTTTAATTTCAATTCTTTGGTATTTTTTTGGAATTTCAGAAAACATTGTAAGATTCTTTATTGTTATAGTTTCAATTCTTTCAATTTTTCTAACTTATTTGCTTACAAAAGAAATTTTTGGAGAAGAAGAAGCTCTTTGGGCTTCTTTATTCTTAGCAACTTCTCACATGTTTCTTTTTTACAGCCTCAAAATATTGACAGAAAGTCTTTTAAAAACAGCCTTCAAAAATTTTTGAAAACTTTACTCTTGAAAAAACTTTTGGAGAAAAAGTAATGCTTGAAAATAAAAAAATTGTTTCAAAAACTTTTGTTTGGGTTTTCAGAGTATGAGAGAGAAAATCCTAAGTTTGCTTGTTTTACCTTTATTCTTTTACCTTATTTTTTCAGGTTTAAAAGCTATAACTCCTTTACCAATAACTTTTGATTCTGCTATGCATGCCTTAATAGTAGAACCTATAATTTCTTCTCAGCTTTATCCTTTAACCTGGGAGCCTTTAGTTAAAACTCCTTATACTTATCCTCCTTTTTTTCACTGGCTTTGTTTTATCTTCACAAATTTTGGAATAAAAGCAATTCAGGCAGTTAATTTTTTTGGAATATTTTTGTATGCGCTATTTCCTTTGCTAGTTTATAAGCTTGGCTTGCTATGGAATAAAAGAATAGCTATTCTCTCAGCTTTTATTTCTGTTGGAATAACTTCTTGGAGTTATGTCTTTGCTGTAGCTGAATACCCACAAATTTTAGCAATGGACCTTTCAATTCTCTTTCTCTACTTTTTCCTAAAAAAAGATTTTTTAAAAGCTGGGTTTTTCCTAGGCCTAGCAACTTTATCCCATGCTTTTATTCCAGTTTACTTTTTATTCTTCCTTTTGTTTTACTCGATTTTCTCCTTTCTAAGAGAGAAAAACAAGAGAATTATTCTTAACATGCTGAAACTTTTTTTAATTTTCTTGTTAGTAACTTCGATCTGGCTTTACCAGTATTTTACTATAATTAAAAATGCAATAAGCGGAGAGTGGAGAAATATAAGATGGTACAATAAACTCGGTTTTAGAAATTTTGAAGAAATAAAAAATTTTTTCTTAAACTTTAACTTTGAAACAAGAGTCCATCCTATTTTATTTTTTCTTTCTCTTCTTGGTTCTATCCTTATGATTAAAAAAAAGGAATTTTTTATTCCTTTTCTTCTCTTTTACACGATTTTGTTTTCCATTTTTCATATACCAGGAACTCAATTAAAGTTTCAAGATATGCTAGCTTTACCTTCTCCCATTCCAATTGCCTTTTGTTTGGATTATTCTCTTTCTTCTAGAAAACTAAAGAAAGTAAGTTTAATTGCAACTGTTTTCATAATAGTTTTAAATCTTCCAAACCCTTGGCTTTATCTTGAGCATATAAAAAAATGTTGTACGCAAGCTGAAGTTCCTGATGAAAAAGGAATAAAAGTAGCAAATTGGCTTGCAAGTTATGATTGCAATTATTCAAGAATTCTTGTTGTCAAGCCTTATGAGGTTTGGTTTTCTGTTCTTTCCCACAAGTATCCTATGGATGTTATGCTTACTGACATAGAAGCTTATAGTAAAGAAGCAAAGGAAATGTTAGAAGATAGACAAGAAATCATCAAGAAAATTGAAGCAAAAGAAGATTTTTCTTCTCTTTTGAAAAAGTATGAGATTAAGTATTTGGTAGTTGAAAACGTAAGTCTAAACTACCAAGAAATCTTTAACTTTGAAGGACTTAAAATATACAAAATCAGCTAAACTTTAAGCCTAAAGCAACTATAAGAAACTTTACTGTTGCTAAGTCAAAATCTTTTTTATCCTTTCCAGAGATTATTATCAAGCTATCTTCAACTTTTACAAAAGTCTCGTTTGAAAGGGAAGGTGGAATTAAAACTATTGATGGTTTTGGTAAAGATTCAAAAGAAAAAGGATAATTAAAATCTTTTCCTTTTATCTCAACATCATAGCCTTCTAAAAGATAGGCTAACCTAAGTTTATAGGCTATCTCAAAACTTTCAACTCCTAAAAGCTCTAAATCACTTGAATTTGTAAAAACTATTGTAACATTTTTAATATTTTTATCCCACAAAATTTTCCTTATAGCTTCTTCATCAGCCTCTATTTTATTTGCTTCTCTCAAGTCTGCTCTAAACTGCAAAACTAAGCCTTTATAGTTTATTGTTGTTAATGGCTTATACTCAGAAATCTTAAAGTAAACTATTACAAAAATAATAATCAAAAAGAGAGCAAGAAAAATTGCTAAATTTCTTGAAATTTTGATCTTTATTCTTTCCTCTGCCATTAAAATCAATTAAAACTTAAAGAATAAAAGTTTTGTTCCGATTAAATTTCAAAAATAAAAAAAGAAAAAAGCCGTCCAAAAGTTTTTTCAAGGCTGCGATTTTTAAGCTACGGTTTCTACTGTTGCTGTAGCTACGCTAGTACCAGTTACCTCAACAGCTTTTGCTGTGCTTCCTTTAAGCTTGTCTGCCTGCAAGTACTGAGCTGCCAACCTTGTGTCTTCAGCCCTTGTACCTGCAACTACTAATGCAGTTTTTCCTGTAACACCAAACGCATTATCTACGACTGAAATCAAACCGAAGTTTCTTCCGGTTCCGATCCAGCCATCACATGTTAGTGTCACATTATTCTTATCTTTTAGCAAGCCTGCTTCTGCTAGTTCTGCAACTAATGTGTTAGCACATGGTCCACCAACTAAGACAAATGCCTTAGTTGTTGTTTTCTCAGCTGCTGCTTCTGTTGTTGTTTTTGCAATTGGAGTTAATACTGAAATTATTTTATTGTATGTTCCGCCTGTTGTTGTTTCTTCACCAATCTTACCCATGTAAACGAATGCTTTTTGTTGCTCTGGTGGTAGTTGAATAACAACTTTCTGAGATCCTGCATTTGTCTTTATTGGTGCTTTCAACACTGAACCATAACTTGAAGTCAAATCACTGACATCATAATCTCCTACGTTTTCATTTGCCCAACTTATAACATCCCCGGCTTCTGCTGAAGAACTTGTTCCCAATATTACAGTAGTTCCTGTAAAGTTGTAAGCCATCTTTACCGTCCCGCTACCACCATCAGTAAGCCATACTCCTGTGAAATTAGAACTTGTGCTATTCTTTGGAGTTATTGTGAATGTATGTGTATCAAACTTTCCTGAAATGCTACCTAAAGATCCTCCATAATAGGAGGTTGATGCATTTATTGCTTTACCCAATGCTTCATCATAGTAAGCTACATAGTATTTTGTTCCGTCAAAAGCTATGTAGGCTTTCTTTGCATTCTGGTTGTTAAAGACATAATCTGTTGCCTCAATTTTTATTGCAGGTTTGCTTGAAAATATTGGTGTTGTTGCTGTTGCGTTTGCATAAACACTTACTGTATCTGGACTAAATGTTACTGTAGTGAAAGTTTTCACTATCAAGTCTTGCAAACCAAACTCAAAGTAGTCGTTTGGTGCAGCTATCATTCCTCCAAGAGGAATGACTTCATTTGCTGTTTCGTTTGGAGCATACTTTAATACTATAGATTGTAAGTAATCTGTGGCTGTTGTTATGTCAAATATCCATAGGTCATTTCCTGGGAATGGATCGTTATCAGCATAAGTTTTATCAACTTCTGGACCAACTACTAGCTTTGCAGAAACTCTTCCACTTATTGCTGAACCCCAAACATCAATAACTTTTACTTTTAGTGTTGTAGTTCCTATGGTAAATGTTCCTGTTGAACCTTTGTTTATTATGTCTGAAGCTAGCTGATTTCCTGCTGAATCTTTTATTACTATTAACGCCCAGCTTCCTGTCTCACCATCTGTCACGTAAGCTGTGTATTCGCCATAAGTTACTCCTGTAGGAGTGGTTGATTCAGCCAATCCGACTGAACCTGTTAATGCTGTAAATGTGCCACTTCCTACTCCTGTTATCTGAAACTCTTGTCCAAATAATTTAATTTTTAATGGATTAGTGTAACTAAACTGAGTTGCGTTTATGAAAGGCAAATCAACTTCATAGTATAAATTGCCTGCTGTTGTTCCTAAGTCAATTCCTATACTTCCGTTTACTGAAGTATCACCTGCAGCTACTACTACATGAGGGACTCCTACTTTTTCTGTTATCGCATACTCTACTCCACCATAGGTTATTTTTTTAACACCTAAACCTATTGGTGTCGTTAGCTCATTTCCCATACTTGTGTTAACATATTCTGTGTTCAAGCCAACTTCTGCTTTCTTACAAGTTCCGTACTCGCATCCTATAGCTACTCCACCTGGTACCGAAACTACATCATAGTTCATTTCAGCTATTCTTGTAGCTAAATCAATTCCTGCGAGTACATCGTAAGAGTCTACGTGATCTCCTGTTATCACATAAGCGTTTACTCTACTTGTAGTGTCTGTTTTTGTTGCTAGGAAACCTGGGAAGTCTCCATCTTATGTAAGCAACAATAAGGACTAAAGCAATAACAACTCCAAGAATAACAAAATACCTTAAGCTTATTGGCTGCACTTCAGCAATTTGCTCGTACAAAAACTGAAGTTTTAAAGGCTGGTTTGCTTTTATCCCTTCTAGCCTCCAAATAACTATTATCCTTCTTCCTGAAGCTGAAGTGCTTGCATTTTCAGGAAAAGAAACTCTGCTTGCGCTTAAGTTTTCTTCTATCAAAGCCATTCCTTCTGGAAGTTTTGCAAAAGCAGAAACTCTGTCTATATCTTGGCCTAAAGTAAAATCACCATCAAAATAATACTTATTCTCCAAAACTTTCACAAAATCGTTTGTCTCAAAACTTATTTTTACTGTTCTTCCTACAGAAATGTTTATATCACAACTTATTTTAGAAACTCCTTTTCCAGAAGAAGTGCAGTTTATTGTTCCGAATTCTGAGCTTGCTTTCAAGTTTTCTACTCTTCCTATTACTTCAAAATCCAGCTTATCTTTTATCTCAGCAAAAGTTATTGTTAAAGTAACAAAACTTCTTCCACTTCTATCCAAATCAACATCTATACCATAAAATTGAATTTGGGCTAAACAGTTAGGAATAAGAAAAATTAAGGTTAGGAGAAATGAAGCTATCGCTAAGACCTTCACAAAAACTAAATGCATTTAAACCAATTTATCTTTTGCTATTCTGTTATTATATCTATTTTAAACCCACACTTTGGGCATCTGTCTTTAACTAAGTTAATCTTTCTAACAAAAAATCCTTCCCTCAAAATTAAAGGTTCTCTACAATTGTAACAATAAGTGTTTTCGTCAGGATGGCCTGGAACATTTCCTATGTAAACATACCTTAAGCCAGCTTTTCTCACTTCTTCTATACATTTTTCTAAAGTGCTGACAGGAGTGAAAGGTAAATCCAAAAGCTTATAATCAGGATGGAATTGTAAAACATGGAAAGGAATGTGAGAGCCAAGCTCATAATTAACCCATTCTGCAAGCTTTCTACAAAGATCAATATTATCGCCAATCTGAGGAACTATTAGGTTTGTAATTTCTATGTGAATTCTTTGCTTTCTCATTTGCTTCAAAGCTTCATATATAGGTTCGACACTTGGAACCGACATGAACTTTTTATAAAATTCTGGGTCGCCTGAAGCCTTAAAATCGACAGTTGCTGCATCTAAATACTTGAACTTTTTCAAGGCTTCTGGGGTTATATAACCGTTAGTTACAAAAGCGTTGAAAATGTTGCTTCGATGAGCAAGTTTAGCAACTCTAAAAGCAAACTCGTAGAAAATTGTTGGTTCAGTATAAGTGTAGCTTATGACTTTACAATTATTTTTTTCAGCAAGCTCAACTATATCTTCAGGAGAATATTCTTCACCAGGAACTTTTTCGCTTTTTTCCAAAACTAAGGCTTGGCTTATTGGAGCATTACAGCAGAATTGACATCTAAAATTACAACCAGCAGAAGCTATAGAAAGAGCAGAAGAGCCAGGATAAAAATGAAATAAAGGTTTTTTCTCTATAGGGTCAACATTAACTGCAATAAGTTTGCCGTAATTCAAAGTATAAAGCTTGTTATCCTTGTTAACTCTTACTAAACAAAATCCTTTCCCACCTTTTGGAATAAAGCATCTCCTTGCACATAACTCACATCTTACCCCATTTCTTTCCTTTTGCCATAGCATTGCCTCTTTCGTTTTATCACCGTATAATAATATATTGGTTTAACATAATATTATAGATAGCCCCGATAGCTCAGCTGGTAGAGCAGCTGTCTCGTAAACAGCAGGTCGAGGGTTCGAATCCCTCTCGGGGCTTAAAAGAGGTGAGAGAATGGAAGTAGTGCTTCAAGTTGAAACAAAAAATTATCAGAAGGTTAGAGAAATTTTGCTTAAGGATGATTTGGTTTCTAGGGCAAGCATAACTTTTAGAGAAGCAAAAGCTTATGGAGGAGAAGGTTATTATTGCTTTATTTCTGGTTTGGAAGAGCAGTGCAAAAAAGCTTTGGAAATAACAAAAGAGTTAGCAAAAGAGATAAAAAAAGATGAAAAGGAAAAATTAATAAATAAAATAAAAGAGGAGGAAAATAAAGCATTAGAAGGGTTTGGTGGAATTTTTGGTTAAGCGCTGGTAGTCCAGTCTGGTTAAGACGCAGAACATAGCGGAACCCTGCCACGGCTGAAACGCGGGTTCAAATCCCGCCCAGCGCATTTTTTCTTTAAATCGGAAAAGTTATATTAATTCAAACAAAAATATTAATTGATGTGAATGCCTGTTTTTGGAAAAAAGGAAGAAGAAAAAAGAGGGTATGTTCCTACTGAAGAAGTTCTTGAGATGATGCAAAATAAAGTTCCTGAAGGAGAAATCATTGAAAGTTTGAGAAGAGGCGGATTTTCTCCTGACGAAATTGCTCAAGCTTTTGTCGAAGCTTCCAAAAAAATTTTTGTTAAGCCAGAAGTTAGGGAGGAAAGAAGAGAAGAAATTAAACCTGAAAAAGTTGAGGAAAAGAAAGAAGAGAAAGAAGTAGAAACTGAGGAAAAGAAAGAAGAGAAACCTGAAGCTCCTCCTGTTTTTATAAAAATGGAAAAATATGATGAAATAGTTTTAGAGATGGGAAAAATAAAAGATGCTTTGGAAGAAATTAAAAGCATTTTTGTTTCTTTGAATGAATTAGAAAAAACATTAAAAGAAAGTTTAAATGGTGTTGAGGGTATTGTACAAGAATTAGAAGAAAGAGTTTCGAAACTTTATTCAACATTTTTAAAACCTTATAGTTATGTTGAAGCACCTGCAGAAGAAACTGAAGATGTGGAAAATATTCTGAGCGAGCTTAAGGACCAGATTGAAGATTTAAAAAGCGAGATGGGTGAATAAAATTTAAAAAGTTTTTAAATTGTTCTTGGAATAATTTTATTTAGGCAGGGGTTCCCGAGTCTGGTTAAAGGGGCAGGACTCAAG
>Ga0078972_1013340_pt1 | contig 13620 bp, 6 predicted proteins | sample YelNatPaOPGAMG01_FD_67568 | JGI IMG/M metagenome (GOLD analysis project Ga0078972, IMG submission 67568) | Hot spring thermophilic microbial communities from Obsidian Pool, Yellowstone National Park, USA - OP-RAMG-01 (SPADES assembly) (version 2) | ecosystem: Environmental > Aquatic > Thermal...
ACGGGTTAGATGGTGAAAAATCATCATCACGCCCGGACGAGAGCGGCTCGACGGGTTAGATGGTGAAAAATCATCATCACGCCCGGACGAGAGCGGCTCGGCGGGTTAGATGGTGAAAAATCATCATCACGCCCGGACGAGAGCGGCTCGGCGGACGAACAGGGCGTGATGAATCACGCCCCTACGGGATGGTTTGCGTTTATTGTTCGCGGCGCACCAGGTAGGGACGGCAATCGCGGGCGCGTTCCAGGTTGATAACCTGCACCAGACTGCTGTCAGACATGCGTGAGCGCAAACGGGCATCGATGGTCTGCAATCCGCTGGGATTGCACGTGATTACCGTGGGCATGCGCCAGTTATAGCGGTAATTAAGCAATTGGAACAGCTTCTCGGTGGCCCAGGGCGTGGTATAGTGTGCGCCCAGGTCATCCAGGATCAGGATGGCGGCCTCGCGCATCTTGGAAAAGAGTTGATCGTAAACGTCGGTCGCCGAAGGGGCAAAAGCCGCGCGCAGATGGTCGAGCAGTTCCGGCACGACAGAGAACAGCACGACCTCGCCATTAGCAAGGCACTGATTGGCAATCGCGGCCGCCAGATGGGTCTTGCCGCAGCCGTTGGTGCCAATCAACACCAGCCAGCCAGAAGGATTCTTCATAAAGGCATAAGCGGCTTGAAATGCCTCTCGCACCGAGGGATGAATGCCCTGAACCTGCCAGTCAAAATTATCAAAGCTCTTGTCGCGGAAGGCCCTGATATCGGAGAGTTCTAGCAACTGCTGCCTTCGCTTCTCGCGTCTCTCTGCCTCTTTGCATTGACAGGGCTGTGGCTTGCCGAATTGCGGATGCCCAAAGGGCACGTCGGCACGCAGAAAGCCCGCCCCCTTGCACAAAGGGCAGGGACCGCGTTGGCTGCCCTGGCTGCCACTCCCCGGATAGGGTGTTACAGGCGCGGTGGAGCGCGGCGGTATTGGTGTGATCTGGGGGGCCACAGGCTCGCGGGGCGCAAGCTGGCGCGTCATGTGCGGTGATCTCTGCACAACCTCTACCGTCGCAGTAGGGCGCTCTCGACCAGCGTTCAGGTTGGGTGCCGAGCGAGGATGCAGAGGCTGCGTCATACGCTGGAGCTGGCGGGTATGCTGCATTGCCGGTGTCACCTGGGACTGCATCGGTGTGGCAGGCAAGACCTCGACAGTGGCATCCTGGTAAACGACCGGCTCGTCCTCACCTTCCCAATCGCCGTAGCGCATACCGCTTTCCTCATCATCGGCATCCAGTTCGTTCAGTACATCAGCCTGGGGCGGTGGCAAATAGTCATCGGTGCGATAGCGGCGGCGCGAAATCTCATGATAGCCCTCATGGGGCGATAGCGAGCGCGTCACGGGCCTGCGCGCCGCCATCTCTACGTACTCGTCCTGCCGACGGGCAGGTGCCTGTCCCATCTCCGCGTCAGTATAATGCGGTTTTTGCGCATAGCCGGAGCGCGAAGAAGCTACGTTAGCCTCTGGCACGGAAGCCTCTCGGTAGGCACGCTCGCGCTGCACCTCTGCTCGCGCACGCTCAACGCTCTGCTCCGCGCGTGTAGACGGCTCGCGATTCGCATACCGCTGGCCCAGGCGCGCCTTCTGCTCCTGAAGCTGACGATGACGCGCTAGCGGAAGCGGAGCGGGTGCGGATACGGGCGGTGTCTGCGCCCAATGGGGTTTCTGCTCCGCCATCCCCTCTGCCGGGGCCGTTTCCTGGCGCACCGAAGCGCGCGCGCCCATCCCCATGTTGCCGGTAGGATAGGACGAGCGCCGGGGGTGCTCCGGTAATGTTCTCTCTATGATGTCGTTCAGGCTTTCCATGCTTGCCTGCCTTCCGTTTCCCAACGCCGTAAAATGGCGCTGATATACCGCCAGTTACGTTTATTTAATAAAACCGCTTCACGAAAAGCCGACTCTATCCATTCGACCGGATAGCGGTCGGCAGCATCTTTTAATTCTTCTGCAATCATAGGTGAAAGTAATCCAATATTTTGCTCGTATAAGACAAAGATATTAGGCCGTTCTACCTGCACTTGTACTCTGCGGGTAGCCTCCCCTCCACCACCACCAGTCGTAAGTTGTCCGTTAGTGATAGTATATACCTGCGGCCCAGCCGCTGTTGCGGATGGTTTCTCTTCCATCAGCAGGCGTGCCGGTACCATCTCGCCCCCCTGCAACTCCTCCACCACTTTGCGGCTGCGCGCGGTGTTGAAGAAATACCACCCGATCACCTCACCATCCTCCTTGCCCTCACTTATTAAACGAAGATGAATGCGTAGTAACGTCCCGCGCGCCACCGCCTGATCCAGCCCCTGTCGCAGCCGTTCTTCTGCCGGACGCGGGTCGCCCCGCCGCTTCAAGCTCCGTAATAAAACACGATCAGTCAGTAATTCGCGGTCACTGGCGCACTTGGGGTTGCCCCGCTTTTGCGCCAGCAGCCAGAAGAGGTGTAGCGTCACCTTGAGTTCGGCGCTATCCTCGATCTCCGGCACGAGTTCGGTAAAGAAAACCTCCGGCACCGGAATATAGGGACTTTTGCCCGAAGGGAAGCCGGCGAACGATGTCACGATCCTACCTCCCCGTTATTCTGTCGTTGGCGTCACTTCCAGGTCGTGGAAGCGCGTCTGGCTGGCCTGGAAGTACAGGCTCACTTCACCCACCGGCCCATTGCGATGCTTGGCCACGATGATGTCCGCGATGTTCTTGCGCTCCGTCTCCGGGTTATAGACATCCTCGCGGTAAATAAACATCACAATATCCGCGTCCTGCTCTATACTGTTGTGAACAACAATATTTGCTGCCACAAAGTTATGCAGCTCATCTACCGTTAAATCGTAGACTTCTTCTTCCCCATCAGGCTCAATACTAACAATAGAGTCCCAATACACATCACTACTAGCAAGACTTGCCAACTCCGAAGATTTGACTATCATTGCCACCTTAGCCGCCCTTTCACGACTTATATTCTGTTTATATAAACCTGTACCACAATAAGCCGTTCCAAGCGACTCTTGCATACTGCGCGTAGTAAGCCCTGCTACTTGCATAGCAGGTACTGCCAGCAACCGCCATACCTCACGAGGGACAATATCCCGATTGGTATTTGCAGACCGTAGAGCAAGGTACTCTACAATCGCTTCTTGATGTTTACTTTTATTCTGACCGATACCACCAATCTGCTCAAAAAAATGCCCGATATCACCTTTACCACTCACAACTATCTGATATTGCGCTCTCCCTTTAACTCCTTGTGCGTATTTTGAGAGTGTTGCATTAATGCCTAAACGGAGGAGTAACGATTGCACATCCTGCGCCAGCTTCAAGCTGCTTGACGCATAATAAATGTTCACGTAGGACTTCTGTCCTTCACTTAAGTGTATACAGCCATCAGTAGCCCAGAGGTGCCGTAAAAAACATGCAATGCCTTCATGCGCTTGGGCAAATACCTTCTCAGGGACAAACTTTTCAAAAGAGCGTAAGCCAAAGATACCAAGATCGTCAAGCCATTGAGCAATTGGATTGCGTACATTATGTGTGAGCTGATAGCCTACAGCAAGATATACCTGATACCAGTCACGCTCTCGATGAATACGCGGCACAATAGCACTGCCAAATACTTTTATCGCCCGCTCAACAACGATCTCAGCAAGCACAGGATCATTGGTCGTGTACTGTATTGTATGCCTCGGCAAAGTACAGCCATCACCAATAAGATGACCAAGAAGAGCTAACTCATCGTCGCTCATAGTTGCATCTGTTGGCCCTGGTAACAAGCGGGGAAGTGCTATACGCTCATCCTTTGTCAGTTCATCCAGTCGCTTCCAACCATGAATTGTCAAGAACTTATGATTTGCGGTGGCACGAATTGTGCGTCCCAGTCCAGTCACCATTTTATAGACGGGTTTTCGGCCTGTGCCAAAGGCGTTTGTTACAGTGCGTGCTTCCAGTTTCCATGTTTCAGTATTCAAGGCCAACACGCGGAAACCCCGTTGCCCTACGAGTTGCTGGATAGGTCGATAAACACCCTCATCAGGCAAGTAGATCGGCGTCTCGCCTGTGAGGCAGCCCGACTCGCGCAGGTCTGAAAGTTGCGGCACCTTTGACTGACGGCTCTCAACTGCGCGCGACAACTGCGCCAGCGCCATGACGGGTATATTCAACTCACGGGCCAGCCCTTTGAGATTGCGGCTGATCTCGGAAATCTCTTGCTCACGGTTCTTATTGCGCGCACCGCCGGGGGCGCTCTGCATCAACTGCAAGTAATCCACGATAATGAGATCGATGCCGCGCTCGGCCTGAAGTCGGCGCGCCTTACTGCGCATCTCGACGGTGGAGATGCCCGCCGTATCATCGATATAGATTTTGGCATCGGAAAGCGTATTCACGGCTTCTAGCAGGCGCTCCCACTCGTCATCCTCAATCCAGCCTGTGCGCAGACGCTGTTGATCGACACCGGCCTCCATTGAAAGAATACGCTGCACCAGTTGCTCTTTGCTCATCTCTAAACTGAAGATCGCTACCGACCGTTGGTACTTCACTGCCGCGTTATGGGCTAAACTGAGCGATAAGCTAGTCTTACCAACGGCTGGCCTCGCCGCCAGAATAATCAGGTCAGAGCGTTGCAGGCCGCCAGTCAGACGGTCCAGATCGGTAAAGCCGGTGGGAACACCGATAATGGTGCCGCGCCGCTCGTGCAGCATATCGAGCCGCTCCATGAACGTGGAGAGCAGTTCGCCAAGCGTAGAAAAGTCGGAATGTGAGTGCTTCTGGCTGATCTCAAAAATCAACTGTTCGGCCTTGTCGAGCGCGACATCCGCGTCGCCCTCCTCATAGGCTATCGCCGCGATCTGACCGGCGGCGTGAATGAGGCGGCGCAGAATGGCCGTGCGCTCAACGATGCGCGCGTAATATTCCACGTTGCCGCTGGTGGGCACCTGATTGACCAGCGAGGTGATATAGCCTGGGCCACCCACCTCCTCAAGTTGATTGAGACGCTCTAGCTCGTCACAAATCGTAATGAAGTCCGCCGGTTCGTGCGATTCATAGAGGTGCAGGATGACCTCGTAGATCGTGCGGTGCGCGTCGCGGTAGAAATCCTCCGGGCGCAGGAAGTCTGCCACCTGGGCTATCGCTTCCGGGTCGATAATAATACTACCGAGTACCCCGCACTCGGCTTCAATGTTCTGCGGTAATAACTTTTCCACGACTCACCAGGACTGTCTTTACGTAGCAGGCAAAAATAATACTCAATTATAGCACACATGTTCGATGAAAACGCCCTCCTGTAGTATAAAAACAAGACAGCGTTATGCCATCAAAATTCAGGTGTGCCTTCCAAGTGTAACGAATATTATGCTGGAAATCAAATAGCCTTGCCGACCGAGCCATGTGGATATGTGGATAACGCGACCGGGCGAGCCACGCTCAAATCTCACCTTTACTTGACATAAAGATAGTTTTCCCCAACTTATCCACGACCTTTGCGCATTTATCCACAATACTCTACACATTTTTCCCCCACTTATCCACGAAAATTGGTGCCGTTGTGGAAAAGTTCATTCCCTTTTGTCATAAGATACCTGGGCTACTCGCCATAAAATGGCTCACATTGCCCTGTCGAAAGGGAGCGGTAAACCGAAAATAATGATAGGCCCAATACAACGCGCCTGTAATCTTATTCAGGCACAAGAAGAGGTAACACGTGTATGCAGAGGACGACGGTTCAGCATTCCCCGGCTTTTGCCAATATCTATGATGAGCTTACCAGACAATCACAATTACCGCAGCACTCACAGCCGCCACAGCCGTCAAAGGCGGCAACATGGACACGTTCGCCAGAAGCGGCGGCCTTCAATCGCCCACCACGTATTCTCGTCGCTCCGCCACAGGAGACGGTTGAAATTCCTCGTCCGCCCCGGCGCGAAACCATACCGCCCGGTCCCAGTTGGCTCTCTCTGTTTCTCCCTCTTCTTTCTGTTATTCTCATGCTTGCTATCTATCTCGTCATCAATCACTCGTCGCCACAAGAACTGGTTTTCCTGCTACCAATCGCTGTTTTCGCCGTCATGACTCCCATCTCGACCATGCTTAGCACCTATCAGCGCCGACGAGCCATCACCCAGCAGAATAGAGAGAATGAGCGCAAATACCGTGCGGCCTTGCAACAATTGCGCGAAAAGTTGTCACAGCAACGCCAAGAACAACGCCGCATCGCTCTGCTAACCGACCCGTACCCGATAGAACTGGAGCAGCGCATCATCAAGCGGGCGCAGTTGTGGGAACGTCGGCCCACCGACCCGGACTTTCTGGCCGTGCGTGTGGGTAGCGGCGCGCGTCCTTTCTCCGTCACGCTCAAGATGCCGGAGCTTGATGTCACCGACGAACTCACGCCGGAGATTCAGGCGTTGCAACAGGAGTTTCGTGTGGTCGAGGATCTGCCCTGCACCGTCTCTTTACCAAAGGTTAAGTCGCTCGGCATTACCGGACGGAGACAGGATGTAGCGGCGCTCGCGCGGGCCATCCTCTGTCAGATCGCTACCCTGCATGCGCCCGAAGATGTGCGCATCCTGGGTATCTACCCGGCCTCACAGCGCAGAGACTGGGACTGGCTGCGCGCATTACCTCATACCATGCCGCTCAAAGGCTGGAAGTGCGACCGGCTAACGGCGGTAGGCGAGGATGAGGCTACTATGCTCCTCAATATGATGCTGGAAGAGTTGAGCCAGCGCGCCTCGAAGAGCGCGGAGCAGCAGACAGACAGTCTATCTTCGACAACCAGTACGTCTCCACAGCCGTTGCCGCACCTGGTTGTCATCGTTCATGACTACGTAGAGGTACGCAGACATCCTGCCCTGACCCACGCCTTCAAGTTAGGTGAGCAACTCGGCGTCTCCGTGATTTATCTGGTCGCGCAGCAGCAGGCCATTCCCAGTGAATGTCGTGGCGTCGCCTGGCTGGCCGAGGATAATACGCTAACCTACGCCCAGGTCGGTGCGGTGGGCGATACGCTGACGGATGTGCGCGCCGATCTCCTGGAACTGGAGTACGCCGAGCGCATCAGTCGCAGCTTCAGTACAATTGTTGTTGCCGACGAAGACGACGCGGATAGTGGTCTGCCCACCAACGTGCGTCTGCTCGATCTGCTCGCTATCGCGCACGCTGACGAGTATCGCCCCAATCAATGGTGGAACAATGGCGCACCCCCGCGTTTTGGGCATCTGCGCGTGCCGATAGGCATGGGTCTCAAAGGCCCACTCTGGCTCGACCTGAACGAGTCCGCGCATGGCCCACATGGTATCATCGCAGGTACCACAGGTGCCGGCAAAAGCGAACTGCTTCAGACACTGATCCTCGGCCTGGCCGTGACGCACCATCCCCATCTGGTCAATTTTGTGCTGGTCGATTTCAAAGGTGGGGCCGCTTTCAAACCCTTTGAAAAAATCCCGCACACCGTCGGCCTGGTCACAGACTTGAGTGGCAAACTGACCGAGCGTGCGCTGGTGGCTCTCAAAAGTGAACTGCGACGCCGTGAGCATATTTTGAGCCAGGCTAACGTGCGCAAAATCGCCGAATATCAGGCGTTGCACCGACAACATCCCGCCATGTACGAGCCGCTACCTGAACTGCTCATTATCATTGATGAATTTGCAGAACTGGCAAAAGAGCATCCTACCTTCATGGAAGGTCTGGTCAGTATCGTGCAGAAGGGCCGTAGCCTGGGCGTACACCTGATTCTGGCAACGCAGAAACCAACCGGTTCGGTCAACGCCAGCATCTGGTCAAACCTGAAGTTTCGTATCTGCCTGCGTGTCGCTTCGCTGCAAGATAGCCGCGATATGCTGGGCCGTTCCGAGGCTGCCCTACTGCCCAGCACCATCCCCGGTCGGGCCTATTTCCAGATCGGCTCCGAGATCTTTGAGCTATTCCAGAGCGCCCGTGTGACATTGCCCGCGCAGCTCTCAACGGAGAAATCCTTTGCCCCACATCAGCATGGCTCCGATGAGGCCACCGATCAAAGCGTTCTCATCGATGCGCTCGCTCCTTATCAGGAGAGCCTCGGTGCAGAACTGTTCCGACCCTGGCCCGCGCCCTTGCCGCATCGTATCAGCCTCAATGAAGTCTATCGCCTCGTGCAGCGTTATCGTCCACAACAGCACAACGAAAAGCTACCGCCCTATGGCTGGCTTGCCTGTCCGCTCGGTATGATCGATTTTCCCGCCGAACAGCGTCAAGAACCCTGGATACTCGCCTTGAGCGAACGCGGTGGTCATGTGCTGATCGCAGGAGCGGCGGGTAGCGGCAAAAGTACCCTTCTGCGCACGCTCATCACTTCGCTGGTACACACCCACTCGCCGACTCAGCTTCATCTCTATCTGATCGATTTCGGCGGGCAGGCGCTGCGTGTCTTTGAGCAATTACCGCATGTGGGTGGCTTCTTTACCGAGAATGACGGCGATTATATTCAGCGCCTGCTGCGTAAGCTGGAAGGTATCATCGATGAGCGCAAACGGGAATGCGCAACGCGCCAGATCGATGATTTTCTGGCCTATCAGCGACGACGGCTTGACGACAGTAGCCTGCCTGCCATGCCCGCCGTTATGCTCTTTATCGATGGCTTCATGGAGTTCAAACAGGCGTATGAGCGCGAGATGGAACATATCATCACTATTGCGCGTCAGGGCCGTAGTTACGGCGTCTATCTCGTGCTGACATTGGATCGCCCGGTTGCACTCTCAACGCAACTCATGAGTCTGATCGAACTACGTATCGGTCTGCGCCTGGTTGAAACAACTGACTCACTGGTGCTGCTCGGCAGATATGATGCTGCCCATATCGATCCCGCACTCCCTGGGCGCGGCTATATTCGTGGCAAAACCCTGGCTGAAGTTCAGGTCGCTCTGCCCACACCTGGCGAGGATGACGACGAGCAGACACGCCAGCTTGATTCGCTGGTCACGTTGCTGTCTCAAAATAGCAACGTGCCTCCCCATTTACAGGCACCTCCCATCAAATTACTTCCAGAGTATGTGAGTGCAGAGACCTTCCTGAATGAAGCGTTCGCTCTCACAGCAGCCAGTGCCCCACCTCTGCCAACGTTGCGTCCATTCGTGGGGATCGAGGACTTTTCGCTGCATCCCATCGTGCTGGAATTGAGCTATGATACACCACATGCCCTCATCGCTGGTGGCCCCGGTAGTGGACGTACCAACCTGCTTCAGATGTTGCTGCTCACGCTCTCTTGCCCTGCCTATCAATATACACGCCTCATGTTGGTTGACCTGCGCCGCAATTCGCGTTCGTTACGCCGCTTACCCCATCTACGTTATGTCGATAATGAGGAACGGTTAAATGCGCTGGTCGATGATTTAAAAAGCGAACTGCGACAACGCATTATCCAGTTACAAGAGGAAACAGAACAGCTTCAAGACGAGTACGATGACCCGGTTGAGGCCAGTATGACGCCGCTAGTGCTGTTCATCGATGACTACGATCAGCTTGCTGCGCTGAGCCGTAATCCGCTCCATGACCTGAAAGAATTTCTACTCAAGGCGCGTGAACTCCACCTGCACCTCATAGTGGCCGGTACCCCTGGCGATCTCATGCGCAGCGACCCACTCTTGCAACAAGCGCGCACTGCACGCCTCGGCATTGTTCTGAGCGGCGATTCGACAGAACCGCCAGTCTTCGGTGTGCGCCTGAGTGATCTTCCACCCGGTCGTGGCCATCTCGTGCGGCGTAATCAGAAGAGCCTCGTGCAGTTCGCACATATAAAGCCTGAACAGCTTAATCTCTGGCTGGCACGCCTGGCCCCAGCTAAGTTGCTATCTCAGCGTTGATAGAAGCAGCTTATATTAGTCAGCATAAGGGACTTTTCCCTTTCGATCATGCCATCCAGGCTCTTCTCATTTTAGAATAGGAAAGCCCTGGCGCTTTTGTATGCCGAAATCTTGTCTCAACCTTGAACGATTCTTGAAAATCTCTTGAGACCTATCCCCTATACTTTTTAGTACAGCAGCGTATGGAGTGCCTAGCGTACCCGCTCCAGGCAAGGAGCGGCAACAGGTGAAAGGATACTGCTTTTACATATGGGCAAACATGGAACAATGCGGGGTGTCACATCCAGTTTCCTCGCCAGCATGACGGTACTGGCCGTACTGCTGGCTGGATGCACGACTACGCCTTCTAACCCCTCAGTGACCACCACATCGGCAACCGGTATTCACAAGATCAAACACATCATCATTATTTTTCAGGAGAATCGCTCATTCGATACGTATTTCGGCACCTATCCAGGGGCTGATGGTATCCCTATGCAAAACGGCGTACCGACCGTGTGCGTACCCGACCCACGCATTAACGAGTGCGTCAAGCCCTACGTCGATCATAACGATGTTAACGGCGGTGGCCCACACGCAGCCGCTGCCTCACAGGCTGACATCGACGGCGGCAAGATGGACGGTTTTATTAAACAGGCCGAACAGGGCAAACGCGGCTGTAGCGATCCGACGAACCCTGTCTGCACTAATGGGGCTAGAATCGACGTCATGGGCTACCACGTGCAGAGCGACATTCCCAACTACTGGTCTTATGCGCAACATTTCGTGCTACAGGATCATATGTACGAGGCCGTTCACTCGTGGAGTTTCCCTTCGCACCTCTTCCTGGTTTCGGCCTGGTCGGCGGACTGTCGCAACGCGCAAAATCCGCTGAGCTGTACCAGCGCGCTGATGCCCAAAAATCGTACCGCGAAGGACCCGACACCCTTCGCCTGGACGGACATCACCTATCTGCTCGACAAGCAGCACGTGAGCTGGGTCAACTATCTCGATCAGGGTGCGAATCCCCTGGATGATGTCAATTTCAAGGGCAATGGGAGCGTGGTGCCCAAAATCTGGAACGTCCTGCCCGGTTTTAGCGACGTGCATCAGGATAATCAACTGAGCAATATTCAGACGCTCAACAACTTCTTTACAGCGGCTAAAGCCGGAACGTTGCCCGCCGTCTCGTGGATCTTCCCCAATCCGCAAGATAGTGAGCATCCACCCGCCAAAGTCAGTGTGGGCCAGAGCTATGTCACTAACCTGATCAACTCGGTTATGCAAAGCCCTGACTGGGATAGCAGCGCCATCTTCCTGACCTGGGACGACTGGGGCGGCTTCTACGACCATGTGGTACCACCCTACGTCGATACGCTCGGCTACGGTATTCGCGTTCCTGGCCTGGTCATCAGTCCCTACGCGAAGCAGGGCTACATCGATCATCAGACGCTCAGCTTCGACGCCTACCTGAAGTTCATCGAGGATGACTTCCTGAATGGTCAACGCCTCGACCCTAAAACCGATGGTCGCCCCGACAGTCGTCCCGTCGTGCGCGAGAATGTGCCCCAACTCGGTGATCTCACGCAAGACTTCGACTTCAACCAGACCCCGCTTCCTCCGCTCGTCCTACCCGTACATCCACAAACCACGCTGGTAGGGTGATGATATAGTAATGCAGGGATGCTATCAACGCATCCCTGCATCTTTTTAATCCTCATTGAGACGCAACGCCTGGTTGGTTGAGCGCCTGGCAACCGTCAGGATGATGAGGCAGAGCAGAGCGACTTTAATCATGGATTAGCAACGTTAGGAGGGGTACCATAGACGATTTTCCAGACCCCATTCTGGTATTCGCTCACAATATTGTTCATACCAACCGACCACCCTTCCTGTGCTGAAAGCATAAAAACACTTTCCGTAGCACCGGGTGCCAGATACTTCTGTGGGTTTAGCCAGACTAGCTCTCCCTGCGTATAATGCATAATGCTACCCTCTGTTCCTATCCAGCCCTCATCTGATGAAGACAGAAAGACACTATAGAGATCAGATTTGAAAGGACTATTAAGCATGTTCCAGGATGTTCCATTATAGCGAATAACTGTACCATTCTGGCCGACCGCCCACACATCTTGCGGAGAGAGCATAAAAACGCCATAGAGGGTATTCGCCGATGGAGCCGCTACTTTTCTCCAGGCTCCTTTCACATAATGAAGTAAGGTACCTGTGCTTCCCACGGCCCAGCCTTCCTGGGCGGAAGCCATTGAGATGCTGTACAGGTCATTCGTCGTGAGACTGGTCTGCACTGCCCAGACATGCCCATTATAATGCAGCAATATTCCGCCATACCCAACGGCCCAACCATCGTTTGCCGAAGTCATCGCAACACTGCGTAGTACGGCGCTGGTTGGCGAGTTAAACGTGTTCCACGTTTGTCCATTATAATGAAGAATAAATCCGCTATAACCGACGGCCCAGCCATCAGTTGCAGAGAGCATAGAGACACCAAAGAGCGGAGTAGAGACGGCTGTATTGCTCCATTGCCGCCCATTATAATGCAGGACAGTACCCGCGACTGGTGAACCCCGCATGTTAAATTGACCACCAACGGCCCAGACATCGCTTTGTGACAAAGCCTGTACACTATAGAACGTCGGAAAAGGCAAGTAGGGCGGTGGAGTAAGCGCGATTCCTTGCGTTACATTAAGCGGCCCTGGACCACATCCTGTTAGTAGCATCAGAAAACAGCAACACACCAGTTCCGCAAGCCTGTATCCTAATTTCATGGAAAATTCCTTTCAACATAAAAGATGCAGCAAGCCAGGAGATAATAGACTACTGGTGTCTATTATCTCCTAACCGCACGGTACCTGTCACAGATGATTTGTGATACACTAGTCTGTCAATGGGCCTAGATCAAAGTAAAACATGTTCTCCTGTAGCCAGTGGCAGCCATTATCCGATAACCATATTTGAAAATAATAACCAGCCTGCACACCACCTGAGTTAATATACATTCTATTGCCATCTGTTGAATCAATAGGGCAACCTGTACCCCACGAGCCACTCGCATACTGATTGTGATCCCACCAACTTACAAAAGGAGGTGTAGATGTATAAAAAACCGCAGCTTCGGTAATGTTCACTTGTGTACAATTAGAATTTATAGAATAGAAGACAATGCCATAGTAATTATCAGTTTGACTGTTGTCGGTTCAACTAAAGTAGCTATATTTAACATAGTTGCCACTAGTACAGTTAGGACGATAGGATGCTGTTGCTGCATGGGCTGTCGCTGGAAGAAATAGTTGCAAGCATGTAGCAAGAGTCAATACCAACGTGGAGATAGAGGCGGTGAGATGAAGAGAATGCTTCTTCATACGAGTGCCCTTTCGATTACAAAGAGTTACTCATACCAAATTGGCATGAATATGACAATAAATAATCCAGGGATACCGATGGGTTAGTTTCATGGCAACAAATACGGCGAGGGCGAGGGCGAGGGCGAGGGCGAGGGCGAGGGCGATACGAGCAATAAAATTACTCGCACGCTCATAACGCTTTACAAGCCTTTGCGTATCTTTATTACTCTCGATGAGCGACCTTACAAAGATGAGTATAACCGCTAAATTTTATTTTGTCAATACTCCAGGACTGAGATCCCAGGGTTTGTGAATTATTGCTGGCCTCCTTTGGAAGAAGTGAGGAGCGCAAGAGCTTCCCGAGGACAGGAGGCAAAATGGCGCCTGCTGGCCTGGATGTGGGAGGAGCCGTAGCGGTGAA
>Ga0078972_1013341_pt1 | contig 13619 bp, 9 predicted proteins | sample YelNatPaOPGAMG01_FD_67568 | JGI IMG/M metagenome (GOLD analysis project Ga0078972, IMG submission 67568) | Hot spring thermophilic microbial communities from Obsidian Pool, Yellowstone National Park, USA - OP-RAMG-01 (SPADES assembly) (version 2) | ecosystem: Environmental > Aquatic > Thermal...
CGCTTCTGCTCGACGCCCGAATGGGCGGCGAGGTGATGATCTTGATTGCAATCAACCCATGCAATATAGCTGATATCAAAAGGTATGAGGCAAGCCTTTATAGCTCAAAGGATGCAGTTAAACTGAGGTGTACCCAGCAGGCGATCATCTATACCCTGCTACACATCGCTGGCTACATTGCCAATACAGTGAAGAGGTTTGTAATGAATGAGGGGTATGATAAAGAGATGATCTTTGATACGAACACAAGGATGCTTATGAGGGATATGCCACAGATGAGGGAAGAGGTAGCGTGAGGAAATATTCAGAGAGGTGAAATAAAGCCTCTCTTTTTTTAGAAAGATTAGCAGATTCAGAGTAAGTGAGCACCCCATTTTTGTTTCAATCTGGTCTAATTGATAACCGATGAAGTAAAGATTTAAAATAATACTATCCTTCTAAATAATTTACCCCAGCTCTCATAAATAAAAAGGGATATCCTGTAAACTTTTGATTCTCTTTTTTTCCTCATTTGTTGCATTACGCGCTACATAAGGGAATGTAGCCATCAAAAATTCTTTTATTTTATAAAAAGCTACCTCAGAATAAAAGTATTTTCTGCTTTTTAATTGATTCAATATTCCTAAACAAAATTTTAAATACATATCAGGAATAATCAAATCAGGAATGTCTTCCCATGAAGTAATCAAACCTCTGCTTCTAAATTTTTCTTTAAGGATTCTATCGGGCTCGCCTTTTAAACACCAATATATATCTTCATAGAAAATTATTTTACTTTTTTTCATATTCCTACCAAAAACTATAATACCCCTAGGTTCAGGCTTTAATAAATTTTCTCCTGTATATTGGCAATTTAAAGTTGGAGTTTCCAAAGAAATATCTGCAGGTTGTTTATGATCATTTTCCCATGATTGAATAGATTTAGGGAAATATCTTTTTGCTATTTTGATACCCTTTTTATCACCTAAAATATAGCTCTCAATACGTTCCTTGTCATAAATCTGATGTTCAATTGTATTTAAACCTTCTATTATTGAAGTTAATCCTGAACTTGGTAAAGTAGAATAAAAACCAATAAAACCTTCACACTGATTTGCCTTGGTTCTATCTTTTATATTTTGTTCTTTATCGGGAGTAATTGAACTACCAGAATGAGCATAGTGTTTGCAAGATACTAACCATCTTATTCTTGATTCTCCACCTACCCCCCTACGGGTTTCTTCAACAATGATGTCTTTGCCTCGGTCAGCACCTCTATTAGGTGGAGAAATGATTTTATAACCTAACATTTCTAAAAAATCGCGGGCAAATAATTCAAAAGTGTCCTGTTCACCAGATGCCGATTTAGTTACATTAGACGATGGTATTTCTTTAAAATCTAAAATTGGCATTATTCCCTCCTTTATAATACAATTCCAATGCGGTTTCTGTGAGTTCCTCAACTATCTTGTATTTTTTGCAGACATGGTTCATAAAATGGTTAACCCGGTTCCTTTTCTTATCGGTAACACTATTCCTCTAACTTTGTCTCAAGCACAGTATCTTTTTCTGCCTGCTGATAAACGGCATCAATCTTGTCCTGAATTTTAATAGTGTTTTCTATGGCAGTAACAATCCGACAATAGGTTTGTATCTCTTCAAGAGATAATGCCTTGCCTTTCCTCCCCTTCAGCCACTTATCACAAACCTGATAACCACCAATCTGATATTCAAATACCTCTGGTGTAATACCTTCAAAATATTGTGTTTCGTTAATGTATAGATGCCCTGTTTTGCTGTCATACTTAATTTTTTTTACACTGTTATCTCCTTTACCATGAAAGCGTGCTATCGGTTGATCAAGCTCTGAGGATTTAAGAAGATGTAGATCAACAAGCTTATTGCCGTATTCAGATATCGTTTGAAACAGTTTATAGTCTTTTGTAAAAGGTATTCTTGGAAAGTCTATTTTCAAAAATTCAGCATACTTTGAGCGGTAAGTATTTGAGTAAAGAACAGCGTAAATATAATAAAAAATTATTTCAGGGGTTGGTTCTTTTCTATAAACTTCAAAGAGTGTTGTCAAAAGTTTTGGGATAATGTTCGATTTTTTCTTCTCTGCTTTTTCACTATGGCTAAAAAGGCCTTTTTTGTCTACGTTAGGATAAAGATAAAGGGGGAAAAGGTAAGTAATACCTAATTGTCCAGATAATACGTGTCCTTCTATAATATTGTTTCCAGCAAATGCATAATTATACTCACCAACGGAATATCGCTTTGAGAGTATTAACCCTAAATTTTCTTGCATCATGTGCTGCATTACATTTTTCCTTGTCCTCCAGACAACTGAATCATGAAAGTAAATATCTCTAATATCAAATGGTCTATAAAGAATTTTAGTGAAATAATTTTCCCAATTAGGGATAGCCGTCAGTTCTTTTCTGGCTTTGGATATCCGCCACATATAATTTTCTTTTAATTTTAAACCATTTTTTACGATATTATCTGACAAATCTTTGTTCATAAATGTCATTATACGAGCCTTCAAAGCACTCTTATCAAAATCAATAACAAAATGGTCTCTTGCAGTGACAATACCTGTTACATTAACAGGGAAAATATCCGTTATTTTCTGATACTTCTCATAATCCTTTCTGCCTTTTTCGTCTCTCGGAATAAAAAAGTAATAAGGACTTGTTGGGTGCAGTTTTGTATAATCTGTTTTCTTTATATCATTATTTAATAGCCATTCATATTTTACTTCTCTCAATCCATACTTTTCTGCATAATAAATATTACAGTCTTTCTCTATATGATCTTTATTTTTTATAAACAGTGCAATTGCAACCCCCTGTTGTATATCAAAAACATTCTCATCCTTTGACCCATCAGGACATTTTTCTTTTTTCAGGCTGTTACCATGAAGATTTAATATATAAATCTCGTCAAAACTATTCATCAAAGATCGCCTCATCCCTCTGAAAGTGGGATTGTCAAGGTAGCTATGATTTGTAATAAAACCTAAAACACCTTCCCCTATCTGGTCTATTTTCCATTGAGCAAAACGGATAAACTTTACATAGTCATCCTGAAGCCAAAGTTTTCTTTCACCCAATGGCTGACCATCAATTTTATAATAACCGTCATCTTTATAACCATCAGGACAGGTATAGCCTATTTTTAACAAGTCATCTATCCACTTGCCTTTATTTACCGATATTCCTGAATATGGGGGATTACCTAATATTACAAGTATAGGCTGTTTTTTCTTTACCTTACCTGCCAGGTGGGATTCTTCTGAAAGTGAAGACATGCCAGGCAAGGAAGTCTGTTCAAGTTCTTCCATCTCAAGGGTATTGGTAAGGTACAATTTAACCCTGTCATCCTTCTGTAGTCTATAACCTAATTCTTCAAGCAGAAAGGACATCTTTAAATGACCTACTGCATACGGAGCCATCATTAACTCAAAGGCATAAAAGTTTTTCAGGATATGGCCTTTTATAAAATCCTCTTTGCCTCCCTCACCGTATTTTGAAACAAACTCCTTAACGGCAAGTTTAGCAGCCTCTGCTAAAAAGGTAAGTGTTCCGGCAGCAGGGTCTAAGACCGTCACTGTATTACTTGCAAAGCCATCAGGTCTTTTAAATTGCTCTTTTAAGATACTGTGCAACGAGCGAACTATGTAAGACACAACAGGTTCAGGCGTGTAATATACACCCCTCATCTCTCTTGTCTTTGGATCATACTCTGCCAAGAATGTTTCATAGAAATGAACTATAGGGTCCTTACCCTTGCCTTCATGGAAATATTGATGCAGTAACTTGTTTGTATCCGTAACAGATAGGACTTCTGATATATCATCATCGATCCATTCCATCTGTTGAGGAAGTGAGCCTAAAGAAATAAACTGAAAGACATCTCTCAGAATGCCTATCGTTTGAGGAATATTGTCATAGGCAAGTTTTCTGTTAAATTCGTTCTCAGAGCGTGTCCGTGCTGCAAATAAGCCGTATGTTATAGTTTGAGCATATAGGTCTGAAAATTCATCCTCTGTTAGGCTACTGATGAGGTAGTCCTTGAAAGCTTTATAAAAGCCACTGATAAAACCCTTGCTTGTCTGTCCTCCTTCTCTTAGTTCCTGTGCTATAACCTCATCCTTCAGGAAGCGTGTTCTCTTGGCAAGCTCTATTGCAAGGGTTTTTGCGTCATAAACTTTAGGTATTGAAAAGGAAAAGAATTTTTCAAACAGTTGTAACAGTTCAGGCTCTTTTTCAAGCGGAGGCGTGGTCTTTAACTTGTTAAGTATAACTGGTCTACCTATGAGGACTTTATCGGTCAGCTCTCCGTTACGGTAAAGCCTGAATTCAAGGAAATTGGTAAGTATTAGATTAGGGAATGTACGCCGGTATCTCTTAAGCTGTTCATTATTCTGTATACCATCAAGGTCGTCAACTGTAGGGGCTTTAGCTTCTATATAGCCCGTAATGTGCTGTTTTCCATCCCATACCCTGAAATCGGGGTTACCAGCTGTTGTTTTCTTGGGTAATGTGGTTATATAGATGTTATTTTTGTTGACTGACTTGCAATACTCATTAAGCAAGCCTTCAAGGACAGAGTAATAGCTTTCTTCTCTTGCATCCCCACGATTGCTTATATCTACTATTTGCTTTAAATAGTTTTTCAACATTTGATAGTTTCTACTATATTTGTATCTTCGTTGTAAAGAAATAGAGTTGATGTTAACTTGTAAGGAAGTTGCTCACTTTTTTATCAGATTTTTGTTCAGTTCATAGGACACAGTCCATTATATTCCCAATACTTCTCTGAAAAATATTCACTAAATCTATTTGTTGACAGAAATTTGTTTGACATTACTGAAATTATGTGGTTTAAAATTTTCCTTGATTTAACAATCACTTAATTTAGGAAACAGTATATTATTGGAAAAAGGATAAACCTATGTCGAACTATAAAGTTTTTATAAGCTACTCAGTGAATAAAAGTGAAATGCTTGTGGTATGGAGATTGCAAACATTGGGTGCTGCACATGGCTTAACTGTTTATGTTCCTGACAGACAAAAAGGAAAAAAAACTTTGTTATCTGACGAGATAAGAAGCCAAATAGATAATTCAGATTGTGTAATAGCGTTCTTAACAACGGGTCTATCGGAAGAAGTCAAATCAGAGCTTAATTATGCCACAACAAAGCGTAAGAAGGTAATATATATAGTAGAAAAGGGAATTAGAATAACACCAGCCACGGGTGATAATATATTCTATTTTGATCCATCTGTAGGTTTGCCAAGCCAAGTAGAAAAAGAAGTTATAGAATATCTTAGAAAAGAACGTGTAAAAAAAGAAGATAGCAAGATTATTGGTTTATTGGTTGGCATAGGCATAGGACTTCTTTTATTGTTAGCGCTCAGTAAAAAGCAATGAAGAACGCTATTGCAGTTATAGATAGCTCCTGCGTAATAGGTCTATTGCATCTTAATCTTCTTCATAGACTCAACTGGCAATATAATATAATTTATGTGCCGAACAATGTAAGAAAAGAAATATCAAGAAAACCAGCTGCGCGAAATAAATTAAAGAAGCTCATTAATAAATACGGAATCACAAAATGTGATGCCTATGATTCAACAAGTTTAAAATTATTATCAGTTGATGAACATATAGGGGCTGGAGAAGCAGAGGCTATAATACAGGCGAGAGAAAAAAGTGCAGGGACCGTTTTTATAGATGAAAAAAAAGCCAGAAAAATAGCAGAAAGACATGGTTTACAAACTAAAGGTATTTTAGGGTTATTGTTAGACCTTAAAAGGATAGGAGAAATTAAAAAAATTAAGCCGTTAATTTTAAAATTACAGCAACAAAGTTTCCGGTTTGATCAAGCCTTGTATAATAAAATCTTACAACAAGCGGATGAAGACGCATAAAATACAGGATAACGATATGATATTATTCTGGAAAGCCGAAGGATTGATTTACACCTTGCATTGTATTATGCTACATAATGGGGAACAAAAGGGAGGTACTCCTCGATAGATTAGGAGGATTTATGATTCTTAAATTTAATGCCGAGAAGGCAATAGAAGTTATTCTGTATATCGCAAAACGTGCGCCTATTCCGGATATTTATCATGTGTTAAAGATAATGTATTTTTCCGACAAGGACCATCTTGAAAAATACGGACGCTTAATCTGCGATGATAGTTATATTGCGATGGTTCATGGACCTGTTCCAAGCGGAGCCTATGACATAGTTAAATCTGTCCGTGGAGATGGGTACTCAAAAGTTGAGAGTACAGCAAAGGAATCATTCAAAATTATAGATGATAAGCTTATTTCTCCTCTGAGAGATGCAAATATCGCTCTATTAAGCGAATCAGAAGAAGAATGTTTAGATAACGCAATCAAAAAATATGGAGAGTATTCTTTTAAAAAACTCAGAAAATCAAGTCATGATAAGGCGTTTAAATCTGTAGATGAAAATGACCGCATTTCCATTGAATCTATCGCCGAGACATTAAAAGATGGTCGTTTAATAATCGAACATCTAAAAGATTCTTAAGTAAGCAATCTCTTAGATGCCTACCCTTGGTGATCATTTTTCTGAAGAACAAAAACGGGAAAACATAAAAAGTAACTTCATTTGTGGAAACATTTATTATCTCTATTGCAGCTTTACAACCCCCAACAAAGATAAATATCTTCTTCTTGTTTGTACTAATCCCGAGCCAATATTTTTTGTAATAAATTCAGAAATAAATAAATTTAAATCGAGTAGACCGTATCTTTCTCAATGTCAGGTTTGCATAGAGGATAAACAACATGGTTTTTTAGATCACAATTCTTTTGTAGATTGTACTAAATCAATACAAATTGATTATAGCGAGTTTGAGAGCCAACTCTTATCAGATATGAGCAGGTTCAAAGGAAAGATTATTCCGGAAGTTCAAAGAGAAGTTATCTGTGCTGTGCACAAATCACGAACAATTAGTAGGCGAGATAAAGAATTAATAATTACAAGCTTAACAAATTCCCTGCTTTGAATGACGATTTTAAGATTTACAATCTCCTTGTTCTTTACTAAGAGGATAAAAGCTAATATTATGTTTTAAAGTTAAAATTATGTTGAAACAAATTGCAATAATATACCTGGCCATTATGCTTATTACCTTTTTGACTGCAGCAAGCAAAGTTTCAGCCCTGTCCCCAAAAACATCCAAACCTGTTACCGCAACTATTACCCAAACAACCGTACAAAAAAATACCCAGGAACCTGACGAAAATAAATTCCTTGCTCATTCTGAAAAAAGCCTTGATAAGTCTATTGGTATTCTTAACATTGTAGCTACGTCTATGGGTGTCTTGGTTGGATTAATTGCAATAGTCTTTGCCTTAGCAGCAGCATTAGGATTTTTTGAATATCGCAGGTGGAAATCACTTCGTAAAGATGCAGAAAAATATAGAGATATTGCAAAGGATTATGCGGAACAAGCACAAAAGTTAGTGGAAGATGCACGCCCCTTCATTGTTGGAACCAAAGACATGATTAGGAAAACAGAAGATGAACTAAATCAAATCAGAGATAAGTTTAAAACTCCACCTCTTACAGAAACTCCATCAGAAGATCTTAAAAAGAAACTTGATGAATATGGAAAGAAGATAGAACTTCTTGAAGCATTTGGAATGCCTTTAAAACCAGAGGATTATTTTAATCATGGCATAGACCTCTATTATAAAGGTAAATATGAATTAGCACTTGAAGCCTTTAATAAAGCAATAAAGTTAAAACCAGATTATGCAGAAGCATGGGTTGATAAAGGAGCGGCACTTGGGGAATTGGGTCGTATTGATGAAGCACTAAAAGCCTTTAATAAGGCAATAGAATTGAATCCTAATTTTGCAGAAGCGTGGTATAATAGAGCTTGTATTTATGTTCTCATGAAAGATAAGCAGAATGCACTTACTGATTTATCAAAAGCAATAAAATTGAACTCGAAATATAAAGAACAAGCAAAACATGATGTGGATTTTAAAGATTTCTGGAATGATAAGGAATTTAAGCAAATTGTTGGTGGATAGGGGGCAATGGAGTAGCTCTTGAAATGTAAAATGATATTATCAATTTCATTTTAAATCCATCATTTTTATACATTTGCCACTACTGTCCACTTAAAATAAAGTAAGCTGTGGCTCAGATTTATCCAGATTATACAGTTTATACAGATTATTTTTGGTGAATAGACAGTAAATCAATTATTGATACCTTTAAAAATACCGCCTCTGAATTTTTATCTCAGTACCATTTGTAGCAATTCATTAACAATTATGTTAAGAAAGCTTATAGCTTGAACCTGTCTACCAACAGACTGTGTTTATAAATATTGTCAGGCAAGATGTCAATTAGCCAATTGCAGGCTTCAAGCTTTTAATAGATTTTTAGCGGACACGAGTGTAATGATATAAAAAATGAGTTTGTATGATACAAATACAAAAAGATAGTATTCTTAAAGGCTCGTTCTGGCCAGAAATGGTGAAGGTGATTTCTGTTAAAAGTATCGGCAAAAATCAGTTAAAAATTGAAGCTGTAGGGCTTGAAACTAACCGCTTCTATAATGCAGTTCTTTCAAATGAGGACATAAACGCCATTGAAATCCAGGAGGAGAGGCCATTTTTGTTCTCAGCTGATGGAGAATCTGTATTTCTCTATTTAGAATCTCATCGCATAAGGAATGCCTTTCAGTTTGACCCGTTATATGCTGTAAATGTTTCTCAAATTGACCCGCTACCCCATCAAATTGAGGCTGTATATCATTATATAATGCAGAATCCTCGTATCAGATTTTTGCTGGCAGATGACCCTGGTGCTGGAAAGACTATAATGGCAGGACTTCTTTTGAAAGAACTTAAATATCGAGGGCTTGTTGAGAGGGTACTCATTGTTGTTCCAGGACATCTTAAGGATCAGTGGTCAAGGGAAATGAGTGAGAAATTCCAAGAGAATTTTTTGATTATAGACAGAAGTGTAATGAATGCAGAATGGGGAAAAAATGTTTTTACCGACAGAAATCAGGTCATAATTTCCATGGACTTTGCTAAGCAGGATGATGTGATACCTGCTCTGAAGGAGTCCAGGTGGGATTTATGTATCATTGATGAAGTACACAAAATGTCTGCTTATAAATATGGCAATAAAATAAACAAAACACAACGATACACTTTTGGAGAAATTCTTTCACCACGCACTAATTATCTACTTTTTCTTACCGCAACTCCTCACCGAGGGGATCCTGAAAACTTTCTCCTTCTACTTGACCTTTTAGAACCAGGTTTCTTTGCGAATACTTCTATACTTTCCGAATCCATCACCAATAAAGATAATCCGCTATTTGTAAGGAGATTAAAAGAGGATCTGAAAAACTTAGATGGAACTCCGATTTTTCCTCCTCGGAAAGTGGAAACAGTTAAGTATTATTTATCGAATGATGAAAAAAGACTTTACAATGCAGTTACAGAATATGTCCAGAAACATTATAATAAAGCCCTTGAAAAGGAAAAGCGTAATGTAGCTTTTGCGCTTACCGTTTTACAGCGCCGTCTTGCATCAAGTACCCGTGCTATAAGAAAATCTTTAGAGAGGAGATATGAACGCTTGAAGGAATTGTACAGAAAAGGGCAAATTATTCAAGAAATTGGATATGATGAAGATTATCTTGAAGACTTGGAAGAAAAAGAGCGCTGGGAGAAAGAAGAAGAATTGCTGGAAAAACTCACCTCTGCAGAGACCATTGAGGAGCTCAAAGATGAGATAGAAAAGCTTGAAGAACTTGTAGCTCTCGCAAAAGAAGTTGAAAAGAAGGAGATTGAAACGAAACTCGGTGAACTCAGAAAATTAATGGAGGATGAAAAACTTCAACAGACGGAAACAAAATTACTACTGTTTACGGAATCCAGAGACACACTGGATTATCTGGTTGAAAAAATAAAAAAGTGGGGTTATTCAGTTACCTACATTCACGGAGGAATGAATCTGAAGGCAAGGATCCAGGCTGAGAGTGATTTCAGAAACAAGACACAAATTATGGTTTCAACTGAGGCTGGAGGAGAAGGTATAAATCTTCAGTTTTGCTGGCTTATGGTCAACTATGATATTCCCTGGAATCCAAATCGCCTGGAGCAAAGGATGGGTAGAATCCACCGATACGGTCAGCAGCATGAAGTCCACATTTATAACTTAATAACTGTGGATACAATTGAGGGTAAAATTTATAACACAGTTTTTCAAAAGCTTTATAGAATAAAGGAACACCTTGGTTCAGATAGGGTTTTTGATGTGATTGGTGAAGTCTTGATTGGAAAGAGCTTGAAAGATGTAATTATGAACGCCATTGCCAATCCAAAGACAATGGATGATATCTTAGAAGACTTTGAGAGAATTCCTGATGAAGAGGCAATCAATAAAGTAAAGGAGGCAAGCCTTGAGGCACTTGCAACGAAACATATTGATTTAACCCGAATTTTGGGCGAAGAGCGTAAAGCGATGGAAAATAGACTTGTTCCAGAATATGTTGAGGAATTTTTCAAAATAGCCTCTAAGAGGCTGAACATCAAGATGGAAAAAAGAGAAGACCTATCTGCATCACAAACGAAACAGGTAAGTGGTCTCTGGCGCATAATTTCTGTACCTTTTGAGATTCGCAATCAACCTTATTGGTTTAAAATGAAGTTTGGAGAAGTTCAAAAAGAATATGTAAAAGTATCCTTTGACAAGGAAAAAGCCTTTAAGACACAGGCAGAATTTGTGGCGATGGGGCATCCTCTTTTGGAGGCCGTAGTGAATGCTATCTTAGCACGCTATGCACAAAGTGCAAAAGATGGTGCAACATTTGTCGATCCTGAAGGTAAAATGGATGGTATCATCTGGTTTTTGGAGGCAGAAATAAGAGATGGGAAAAATGATATTGCGGGCAAACGAGTATTTGCAGTTTACCAGGATAAAAACAATGACTCTCCCTTTATCTTTATCAACCCTGCGATTCTGTGGGACTTAAAACCAGAGACGAAGTATTCGGCACATTCAGAAATTTCATTGAACAAAGATGCTGTGGTATCATTTGTTATTAGTGAGGGGCTTGAGAAATATAAGAAAGAACTTTTAGAAAGACGCCAGAGAGATGCCGAGATAAAGAGAAAATACGGAATTCGTTCTCTTGAATCTATGATTCTCGAATCGGATGCGAAGATTTCAGATTACGAAACAAGAAAAATGAAAGGCGAAAACATCCCGGAGGTAACAATTCAAAACGAAATGCGGAAAAAGGAAGATTTGGATGACAAAAAGAAACGATTACAAAAAGAGATTGAGGCTGAAATAAGTCTCTATCCTACAGACCCAAGAATTCTTGGGGCTGTAAGGGTAATTCCAGCAAACTTTCACACTGATATGGTTAGCGATAAGGAGATTGAACAGATTGGTATGAATTTTGTCATGGAATATGAGGTAAAACATGGAAGAACCCCGGAAGATGTGTCGCTACAAAACCTCGGATACGATATTCGTTCTTTTGATGATAAGGGAAGCTATCGCTATATTGAGGTAAAAGCGAGAGCAAGGGAAGGCGCTGTGGCTCTCACACAAAATGAGTGGCTCATGGCACAGAGGCTTAAGGAGGAATACTGGCTTTATGTTGTTGTTAATACTGCCACAGATCCTGAACTCTATTTGGTTCAGAATCCTGCTGCAAAGCTCGTACCTGATAAAGAGATGGACATTGTGAGATATGTTGTCAAGGACTGGAAAAAAGAGGCAGAGGTGGCAAAATGATACATGACATTAGAGAATTGATGAGAAAAGGCGAATCTGAGAATATAGAGTATAAAGAAAAATTAGACAGGGAAACAATAGAGACTGCCGTAGCGTTTGCCAACATAAAAAGAAATATAGAAACAGAATACATTAAAGAAGTCAATGACGCCATAAAGGCGCCACAAAGACGCCAAACAGAGGGCAGAAATGAAAACTAAATCCTTCATTGAATCCGACTTTCCAGTAAAAGAGGTTAGTGAGGAATCTGTAAAAGAGAAAAATATAAGACATGGTCATATCTCTACACTACACATCTGGTGGGCTCGTCGTCCATTAGCTTCTTCAAGAGCATCCATTTATGCTGCACTCGTACCAGAGCCAAAAGACGAAGAAGACAGGCTGAAACGGGCGCAGTTCATTAGTAATCTTTCCAAATGGGAGAACTCATTAGATAAAAACCTCATTGAAAGGGCAAGAGATGAAATCCTGAAGGCTAACGGTGGTAAACCACCAAAAGTACTTGACCCATTTGCCGGTGGAGGCGCAATCCCGCTTGAGGCTTCGCGATTGGGATGCGAAACCTACGCCAGTGACCTGAATCCAGTTGCCGTCCTTATAGAAAAATGCACCCTTGAGTATCCACAAAAATACGGTAGGAAGAAAGTAAAATCTAACAACCTTCTTGGTGAGCAGGAAATAAATCCGTTACTTGAAGATGTCAAGAAATGGGGTAACTGGGTTTTAGAAGAGGCAAGGAAAGAGATAGGCAGATTTTATCCTTCTGATCCAGACGGCTCAATCCCTGTCGGCTACATCTGGGCTCGCACAGTAAAATGTCAGAACCCTGCATGCGGTGCTGAGATTCCTTTAGTAAGGCAGACATGGCTTGCAAAAAAAGATAAAAAGAAAGTTGCCTACAAAATAATTCCAAAGGGTGATAAGATTGAATTTGAAATCAGAGAAGGTAAGCAAATAGACTTTGACCCGGAGATCGGCACGGTTTCGAGGGCAAAGGTTATTTGTCCATGCTGCAATGCTGGATTGAGCGATAAAGAGGTTAGAAAGCAATTTCAGGATGGAAAAGCAGGACAGCGAATGATTGCAGTTGTGTTGCATAAGGGGTCAGGTTTCAGGGGTCAGGGGTCAGGGAAAAGGTATAGGTTGGCAACCGAGAAAGATTTGGAGATTTTCAAAGAGGCTGAGAAGTACCTCGAAGAAAAAAGAGCAAAACTGATGGAAGAGTGGGGAATTGACCCTGTGGCTGATGAACCAATTGACCCCAATTCCGTCAAGCCAAGAACTATGTGGCTTTATGGTATGACAAAATGGGGTGACCTTTTCAACTCCCGCCAGAAACTGGCTTTGATCACCTTTGTGGAGAAGGTGAAACAGGCGTATAAAAAGATGATTGAAGAAGGATACGATGAAGAGTATGCAAAGGCAGTGGTGAGTTATTTGGCATTGGGAGTTGATAGATTGGCAACATATTCCGTTGTTTTAACGAGGTGGAGATCTGATGTTTTATCATTTGAGAGAGCATTTGATAGACAAGCATTAGGAATGGTTTGGGATTACGGAGAAGTAAATCCTTTTAGTAATGCGAGGGGGTGTTGGGATTTGGAACCAATGATGGAAACTATCTTCCACCTTTCTCAAATTCCACCAATGGAGGTTGAAGAATGAAGCCTCTTGATGAGATAAAAAATATTCTGAAGGAAAACAGAGAGGAAATTGCGAGAGAATTTAAAGCCGAGATTGTGGGCATATTTGGCTCCTATGTGCGGAGCGAACAAAAGGAAGGAAGTGATGTGGACATACTCGTGCG
>Ga0078972_1013342_pt1 | contig 13617 bp, 8 predicted proteins | sample YelNatPaOPGAMG01_FD_67568 | JGI IMG/M metagenome (GOLD analysis project Ga0078972, IMG submission 67568) | Hot spring thermophilic microbial communities from Obsidian Pool, Yellowstone National Park, USA - OP-RAMG-01 (SPADES assembly) (version 2) | ecosystem: Environmental > Aquatic > Thermal...
AGTGAGATGGACTCCCCCGGATGGCATGCCAGTGTGGACGGGCATCCTATCACCATTGTGACCGCCAATGGGGTGTTGCGCAGCATCCTGATCAGGGCCGGTCAACATCACGTACGCCTATGGTATGCACCGATAAGCGTGCAGATTGGCACTATCATCACTCTGGTGACGTTGGTCGGTGGAGGGGTGGCCATTGTGGTCATCCCTCTCATATGGCGACGCACGCACCCAACTCGCACGAGCTTATCGAAAAGGGATGCTCCAGAAGCATATATTTTCTAGAGATCGTCCGGCAGACGAAAAGGGGAGCAACAAGTGCATCCTGTGGTGCGAAAGAGTTTACGCGATATTTCTGCGCACAATGCCAGATCAAAAGCAGCGACAAGGAATGGCACTCTCCTATAACTGGGGCTGTTGACGTTGCGGATCCTGGTAATATTAGCTGAGGAGGGCAGGCAACACAATATAGCGGGACGTGCAAGTATGTCAATCGGAACCAGCTCCTCGGGTAGGACTCGAACCTACAACCAACCGGTTAACAGCCGGCCGCTCTGCCTATTGAGCTACCGAGGATTGTCATTTTCATTATAGAGTAGAGGGACCAAATTGTCAAATGCATAAAGCCTCGAAGACCACGGGAAAATTTCTGGTGGTGCCATCATTCTCAGCTGCTATAATAAAGCCATCTTGTACAGTATTTTGCGAAATATCTCGGTAGCTTGCCCATAGCGATTCGCCAAACGGAAGAGTGCTATACCTGTGCAAGGGTGACCCCTATGGATCGATGCCCCAGGTGCATCGGCTATTTCATCGGTATCCTGGCAATTCTGTTTGTTATGAGTGGGGCGGCCGCAGCCCAGCAACCCGAATCGGGGATGGACAATGCTGCCTGCCTCGCCTGTCATAGCAACCCATCTATTACTTATCAGTTCCCTTCCGGTGAGGTTTGGTCACTGACTCTCGATCCTGAATCCTTCGACGCCTTGGTGCACGGCCAGAAGGGGATGCGTTGCACCGCTTGTCATACCGACATCACCAGCTACCCCCATCCTTCACCGACGGTGGCCAGTCGACGTTACTACCAGCTGGAGCATTACAAGAGTTGTGAGGCATGTCATCCCCAAGTCTACCGCGAGGCGTTGGACAGCGTGCACGCTCGCCAGATTGCCTCCGGCAACTGGGCGGCAGCCATCTGCACCGACTGCCATGACCCTCATCGGGCGCCCTCGCGGCCCAAGCGCATTGAGATCCCGGTGACATGCTCCAAATGTCACTTCGATATTTGCAACGAATACCTGGAAAGCATCCACGGCAAAGCTTTGGTCGAGGCAGGCAACCCCGACGTGCCTACTTGCACTGATTGCCACGGAGTGCATACGCAAGAGGATCCGCGCACGACACAGCTTCGTTCGAGACCTACGTAGCCGACTTCCACGGCACCACGGTTGTCCTCTTTGAGCGTCAATCGCCTGACCTGCCCAGCAATAAGCCAGTATGTTACGACTGCCACGGGGTGCACAACATGAAAAGCGCCCAAGACCCCGAGTCGCAGGTCTACCGGGATAACCTTCTGAAGACGTGCCAGCGTTGCCACCCCAATGCTCCCGAGAATTTCTCGACCAGCTGGCTGAGCCACTACAGCCCGGATGCCCGCAAGTTTCCACTCGTCTTCTTCGTGGATCTCTTTTACAAGATCCTTATCCCGGCCGTGCTTGGGTTTAGGGGGTTATACGTATTGGTGGACTTCGCTGGCAGGATGACAAGACGATGGCACCGTCGCCCACGCGAGTAGGCCGATTGATGTCTGCCCAGACGCGCTACCCACGTTTCAGTATTTCCCAGCGCATCCAACATTGGGTGATGCTCATCTCCTTCACAGCGTTGGCCACCGCGGGATTGCCACAGCGCTACGCCCTTGCCCCCCAGCAGAGACACTCTTCAAGCGTTGGGTAGCATTGAAACGAAGCGCATCATCCACCGAAGCGCTGCGGTCGTCTTCATCTTGGTGACACTGTATCACTTCTTCCATCTCATATACAAGCCAGCGTCTTAATACCTCTCGAAAAATCGCTCATCCTGCTTGACATAAACCCAACATGTGTGTTATACTGATAGATAAGGGAATCAGTTCCCTTTATATCGCCGTTCTCTCCTGCCGGTATCGGGAGGAGCTGAATCGGGGGTGAAAGATTTTGCCCGTGTGGCGGTCTACAATCGGGATGGGAGAAACGACCATGAGCACAAAATCCACCGGCCTGAAAGGTGCACCCTTGTTCGTCCGTGTCCTGCTGCTCTTGCTCCTGCTTATCCTTATCCTTCTGCTGGTCGCCTATGCCGCACTGCGCAGCGTGCCCCCCGAGGCACTGCGCCAGTTACTTGGTGTGACGACCACACCGTCGGCAACAGCCATCGTCTCTGCACCGGGCACACCAACGTTGCCCACCACACCGAGTCCGACGTTCACGCCACTGGTCATTGTGGGTACTGTGCCGATCGAAGAAACCGTGACACCGGTATCCCCGGTTACTGCTACGGGTACCGTTGTGCCCACGCCAACACCAGCGGCTGTTGTCGTCGTGCCCAGCCCAACGCGGCCAGGTACCGCCACCCCCACGCTGATCGCGTTGACCATTGTCCCGTCGCCCACTGCAACGCGGCCTGCCACGCCCACTGCCACTCCGACGTCTCTGCGCCCGGTGGTTACACCTTCCGCATCGCCGGTCGGTGCTGAGGTGGGCATCGTGGCCGAAGAGGTATCGCCGACGGTTACCGCCACTGCTACGCCACTACCTACCCCTACCGTACCGCCACTCATCGTGCCCCGTGTCACCATTGCTGAGGTGATACGCAACGGTGACTTCAGCGGTGAGTTCATGCGTGGTGGGGTTGCCAGCGAATGGGAGGTCTTCCATAACGGCGCCGCCACCTTCTGGTGCTACCCCGACACTCTGCGGACAATGACAGGTGAGGTGCTTCGCTCCCAGACACTGCACATCCACGGCGCCGATCTCTCCGATCGCTACCTGGGCATCTACCAGACCGTTGACGTAGTGCCAGGTGGAGTCTATACCTTCACCATAGCTGGTCTGGTGCGCACCCCGCAGGGTGACGTGCGGCAAACCGGCTATGGCTACCGTATGCAGGTTGGCTTTGATCTGCGAGGCGGGAGCAATTGGCAAGATGTCGAGTCCTGGATCGAGCTGCCGTGGGACGAGCAGTCACGTGACCGGCCATCTTACCGCGTGGACGTTTTCACCACCAGTGTAACAGCACGCCAGCCACAGCTGACCGTCTTCATCCGCGCGTGGAAGAAATGGGCGGATGCAGGCGAAGGGATGTACGACATTACGCGCGTGAGCTTGGTTGGCCCTGTGGTGACCATGGCGCCACAGGCGCCCACCGCCATTGTCCCGCCAACGTTGCCACCTGGGGTCACGCCGCTCGCCGCTGTCACCCCATCACCGTTGCCGTCCGGTGCCACACCGGTGCCACCCACCACCCCGGTCACTCCGCCGACGTTGCCATCTGGGGTCACACCTCCCACAGTTGTCGTCCCAACGCCGCTGCCGCCCGGTGCCACACCGGTGCCACCCACCCTGGTGGTCCCACTAACACCGACGCCTGAGATCACGGCGCTTGCAGTGCCTGAGCTACCACCACCGGCAGTCACGCCGCCGACACCGGCCGTGCCGGTCACTGGTGACGCGTTACTGACACTGTGGGATGCCCAGCGCACTGTGATCACAGCTCTATTGGTGGCATTGTTGTTGCTGGGCGGCATGCTGTACCGCTGGCGTCCCCGGTCGCCACGTTAGCATCTCGCCTGGCGCGAGCTGATACGCTCCGCGAGCAGCTGGGCCAGCTGCTGGCGATCCACCCGTGAGGAGATGTCGATACTCAGTGGGCAGACTGAGACCTCACGTGCAATCACGAGTGCGTAGATGTCCGAGTCGGGTTCCAATGTCTCCAGGTCGATCTCGATGCGATAATCCGGGATTTCAAGATTGCGCGTGAATGGCTCGTGGGGGATCACGGGCACGTAATAGGGCTGGCGCGAAACGCGGGTGACCCGCCAGGGAGTGGATGGAGTGGCGTCCGCAGGCACATCGATCTTAAGGATATCCACGTCGGCGGGGAGGGCTCCTGCCAGCACCGCTTGGGCAAACAGATGGGTGAAATGAGCGGCAGCACGGAAATCCACCTGGTCGGACGGGCTATAGTGGAAATCGGGGTGGGTTTGCAGCGAGACTGCCAGCGCAGGAATGCCAACACAAGCTGCTTCGATGGCGGCGCCCACTGTGCCCGAGATCGTTGTGCCCGACCCTAAGTTTTCGCCATAGTTAATGCCGCTGATCACCAGGTCGGGCAGGCATCTCAGGAGTTCGATCCACGCGCGCGCTACTGCCTGTGCGGGCGATCCCTCGACTGCATAGGCAACAGTGGCAGGACAATCGGCAGGTAAGGTGACGCGCTCTGCCAGGCTTCGATCGCGTCGTGCTGAAGGGGGATGACAACGCCCTGCGTTGGAGAACTGGTGGCGCGGCGCTACGACCGCCACATCACCCAGGTCACCCACGGCGCGCACCGCAGCATGGAGCCCAGGCGAGGCAATGCCATCGTCGTTGGTGACCAGGATGAGAGGGCAAGTGGCGTTCCGCTGCCTCCGGAGTGACGAAACATAGGCGAACGTACGATTGGCAGCTGTGTTCATGGGTTGATTGCTCCGGCAAGGTCGTGCATGCGTGGTTATCCTTGGTGCACTGTACACGGATGATAGCACAGCGAGCCCCTTTTGGCACGTAACGCGCTTGTCCCCTAGCAGAAGGACATGGATAAGGTGAGATAACTCGCCGCTCCATTTTGCCCCCCGCCCGACCTTTTGTTATAATGGGTTCATTCTTGGAAGGAGACGGGGCGAGGTGCTTGGCATAGCGATGCCTTGTGCCTGCGCCCCGCTGCTTTTCCGGTGACAGAAGACGCGACACACCAACGCAGCAACACACGAGGAAAAGGAAGTCTCGCCTTTGCCGCCGCAATGGTTGCGGTGGTGGGGTTAGCGGCGTGGTGGCGTTGGCGATATTTGGTGCACGTGCAACCCTACCCTGACGAGTTCGTCACCCTGCTGGCGGTACGCGCAATCCTGGAGCGTGGACTGCCCATTCTGCCCTCCGGCCTGTTCTACGAGCATGGGCTGCTCTTCTCCTACCTCGGTGCCGTGGCGAGCGCGCTTGCCGGTTTCAGCCGCGAATCCGTGCGTGCTGCCAGCGTGTTGGCCAGCCTGGCGAGCATCCTGCTCGTGTGGTATTGGGGTTGGCGCCGGCTGGGCGTAGCTACTGGATTGATTGCTGCGGCCATGCTGGCATTTGCTCCGGACGCCATCCTGTGGGGCGGGCGGGCGCGTATGTACAGCTTGTTGCTGGTGTGGGTGCTGTTGGCGAGCGATGCCGCCCTCAGCGGTGCCGTACGGGATAGCCGCCGATGGCGTTTGCTGACTACGGCAGCTCTGTTAGCTGCTGCGCTGACCCACTTCGTCGCGTTGGCACTGGTTGTGCCATTGGTAACCGGCATAGGGTTGCTCCTGTGGCAACAAGCACGCCGTAGGGGATTGTGTGCATTCTTGCCGGAGCTGCCCGTGTGGGCGGGTGCGGTACTGGTGGCAATGCTGGTCAAACGGTTGGGGCAACCAAACAGCATCGCACCATTGGAAGGCACAGCATCCAGCATCGTTGGTGGTGTTGCCCAAGTACTGACCATTTATGCGGCCTGGCCGGAGGATGCGGCAGCTGGCTGGCCGGCGGCAGCTGCCTTCTTTGGCGCGCCTGAGAATGTCTGGCTATCTATCTTGGCTGTGGTGAGCGTTGTAGTGGCACTGCGCAACCAGCTGCACCGCGCGATAAGTGAGCGCGAGAGTGCTGTCCTCTTTTTGGCGTGGCTGATCGGTGTCAGTGTGCTGGAGATGGGATTGCTGGTGGCGCCGCAGCGGCGCGATGATCGCTACTACTTTATACTCTTACCCCTACTGGCGCTCTTGGCTGCGGATGGGCTGGTGCACCTGGCAAGTGCTTTGGCAGGAGTGTTAAAACGTGCTACACCGCTGCAAGGCACGGGGATGCCGGCTGCCCTGGCAGCTTGTGCCGTCATCGCAGCGGGATATTGGCCGGCGGACGCCGCATTGGTGGCACGCCGCGGCAATGATTACGACGCCGCCTTTGCCTATGTGCGCGCCAATTGGCAGGCGGATGATGTTATACTCACCGGTACACCGGCAGCCGCTGCGTTCTACCTGGGTCGCAACGATTACTATGCGATGCAGGGTGCCGGCTACGCCTATCGCCTGATGGATAGAGAGGGGGAGATCGTGGATCGGTGGGTGGGATCGCCATGGCTGGGCACGGACGAGCAGTTGCATGCTGTGCTGGGCGGGCCACGGCGCGTCTGGCTGGTGCTGGAGCGCTGGGGACTGACGCTTGAGTACTTCACCCCACTCACCATGCAACGCCTGCTGGCGATGACCGATTTCGTGCGCGAGGAGAACGGTATCATCATCTTGCGCTCACGACCGGGCGCCCGGCTCATCCCGGAATATCCATCGCGACCCGTCAATGCCCAGTTTGCCGATGTGATGGTATTGCAGGGCTATGACGTTGCGCTGCTCGTCGGCAACCCGGCGCGCAGTCTGGAATTAGTGCTCTACTGGCAGGCACAGCGCCCATTGGACTATGATTACACGGTGTTCGTCCACCTGCGGGATGACCTGGGACGCATCATAGCGCAGGCGGATCACGTGCCCATGGCACCGGTCTATCCCCCCACATTGTGGCCGCCCGGACGCACTATCCGCGAGCGCAGCGTGCTCCAGCTGCCACGGGGCACCCCGCCGGACAGTTACACGCTCTGGGTAGGCCTCTATCGGCTGGATACGCTGGAACGGCTGCCCGTTGTGGGCGACACGAGCGGCGAGAACGCCGTGCCGCTGCGTCTGGAGGGGATATGGTGACGCATCTCAGCGCCCCGAAGTGGCCGGATGAGCGCCCTCTGGCACCCGTATGGCTGGTCTGCCTGGTGCTGGCCGTGCTCATCCTGTTGCCGCGCCTGTGGGACATCGACCGCTTCATCGCCGCGGACGAGCGCCCCATCCTGAACAGCGCGATGCAGTTCCTCGAAGGGCTGACGAACGGCGACCTGCGCCTGACGTTGGGGATGGGCTATCCGGACATGCCGCTCGCCTGGGCGCACGGTGCAACCCTGGCGCTGGAGTTTGTCCTGGCACGGCAGGGGTGGGTGCCTGGCTTTCCACCGGGTCTGTCACTGGACCAGTTCCTGGAGGGGTGGCATATCCAGCCACGGCCCTACTACGTCGCTGCACGCATCGCCACCATCGTGCTGGTGACCATACTGTTGGAACTCATCTATGGGTTCGGCCGTCGGGTTTACGGCGACCGGGTGGCGCTGACCGCCACGCTGCTGCTGGCCTTCGACGCCACGCTGTTGGGTTATGGGCGCCTGGTGCATATGGCGGTGCCGCTGGCCCTGCTGATGTTCCTGACGGTGACCGTCTGGTTGCTATGGCTGGTGCAGCGCCGCCGCCTCTGGCTCGTGTTGAGTGGCGTCTTTTGCGGGCTTTCCATCTCGACCGTCACGATAGCGCTTGTATTGCTGCCAGCGTTGGCACTCCTCGCACTGCTCCTTTGGTGGACGGAGCGGCCGTACGCGCCCGCCTTTCGCCATTGGGTTGTGCCGGCTGCAGGGCAGTGGCTGTTCAGCGCGCTGGTGGCGGCCGTCACCTTTGCGCTCATCTGGCCGGCGATGTGGGTGGATCCCCTCGGCGCGGTAGTGTGGGCTTTCGACTGGCTGGGGAAGAACATGCCGCCTGGCTCCGGCAATCTGGGCATGTACTGGATGGGTCAGACTGTGCTGGACCCTGGACCAGCGTTCTACCCGCTGGCAATGTTGCTGCGTATCTCGCCGCTGATGCTCATCGGAGTGCTGGCCAATCTGCTCACCTTGCGCCGCGCGACGTACCCGCGATTGGAATGGTCGCTCTGGGCGTACATCGTGTTCTATCTGGTGGTGATGACCTTCGCCGAGAAGAAGAGCGTGCGCTATGCGTTGATGCCGTTGGTGGCGCTGGCACCGTTGGCCGCCTGGGGGTTGCTGCGCGCGGCAGACTGGCTGGTGGGCCGCTTTGCAATACTGACACGCCCGCGGCTGGCACTGCTGGGAGGCGCCCTCTTGCTCGCCGGGACGCTGCCCTATGCTCCCTATTACCTGAGCTACTACAATCCGCTGCTTCTGGGGTGGCTGTGGGTGCCGCGCGTGATGCACGTCGCCTGGGGCGAGGGCATGGATCGCGCCGCGGAATATCTCAACACCAAGCCCGATGCAGACCAATTGCGCGTCGCAGCCTGGTATGAGTGGACATTCGCACCCTACTTTAAAGGCAGGACGCTCCTCTTTACCACCGAAAATGTGCTCCAGGCGGATTATGCCGTCTTCTACGTCAACCAGGTGCAACGCAACATCCCCGATCCTAACTTGATCGCGTATTTTCAGAGACGCATCCCCGAACATGTCGTCCACATCAACGGCATCGCCTATGCGTGGATCTACCCGGCGGTGATCGTGCGCGGCAGTTTGCCCGAGGGCGTCACCCCGCTGGGGGTGCGCATGGGCGACGCGGTCGTCCTGGAGGGATATGGGGTGCGTCCCGCGGCGGACCATCCGCATGCGCTGGACGTGGCGCTCTATTGGCGCGCGCTGCGCAGTGACCTGCCCGAATACTTCGTCTACGTGCGGGCGGTGGACGGCGCCGGCACGATTTATGCGCGTGCCGATGCGCCGCCGGTGATGGGCTTCCTGCCCACCCACCGTTGGAAGGCCGGCCAGGTGATCGAGGATGTGCAACGGCTGGTACGGCCCGCGGAAACGCCGTCCGGTCGCTACCAGTTGGAGGTGGGCATGTACGATCCGCAGAGCTGGGCAGTGTTGCCGCCGGAGCAAGGCGTGCGCGGTGGCGGTGGCGGTCTCATCCTGGGAGAGGTGGCTTTGCCATGACCGTGATCCGGAGAAACGCGTCCCCCATCGTGCTGGGCCTGCTGATCCTCGCCTTCGCGGTGACATTTGCTTTCCTGGCAGTGCAGCGCCACCGCGCCCTGGAGAGCAACGGCATGGACCTGGGCAACGTTGACCAGGCACTTTGGAACACCGCCCGTGGCGACTTTATGGCCTTCACCAATATGGCGCCGCTGCGCAACCGACTGGCGCTGCACGTCGAGCCGGTCCTGCTGCTCTTCGTGCCCCTCTATTGGCTGGGGCTGGGCGGCCCGGTGGCCCTGTTGCTCGTGCAAGCGGCCGTGGTGGGGCTGGGCGCATGGCCGCTGTTCCGGCTGGCACAATGGGCATTATGGGAAGACGAATCCACAGGGGGGGCAGCGGGCGGTCGTGTCGGGGCATGGCTGGCGCTGGTCTTCCCGCTCGCCTACCTGCTCATGCCGGTGCTGGAAGCCGCCGTGATGTATGACTTCCATGCCGTCACGCTGGCGCCCACCTTCTTGCTGTTCGCCTTCTACTACCTGGAGATGCGCCGTCCGGGCCGCTTTGCGCTGGCCGCTGTGCTGGCGATGGCGTGCAAAGAGGATATGGCGCTAACAATCGCTATGCTCGGCCTGTATGCGTTGGTGACGCGCCGCTGGCGCTTTGGGTTGCCCACCTTGCTGGGTGGCATCGTCTGGTTTGTTGTGGCACTGGGCGTGGTGCAGCCCGCCTTCAGCCCCACCGGCGGCAACATCCAGGCAGCGCGCTATGCCTGGCTGGGCCGCGATCTGCCCGCGGTGGTGGAAACCATGCTACAGCGCCCCGAGGTGGTGTGGCAGCACATATGGCAGCGCGCCAACCTGCCCGCTTACTTGAGCGGACTGCTGCTGCCCACCGGCCTGCTGGCAGCGCTTAGCCCGTTGACCTGGCTGCCCACTTTGCCCACCCTGGCGATCAACCTGCTCAGCGACAATCCCTTCACCTGGCGGTTGGAGGAATTCCATTATGCGGCCCCGCTGGCGCCGTTTGTGCTTATCTCGGCGCTGTGGGGCATCCGCGCGGTGGTGATGCGCATTGCCCGCCGCTGGCGCACCGCCGCCCGCTACGTGCTGTTCGGTGCCTGCGCGTTATTGCTCGCCAGCGCGGTGAGCTATCACTATGTGCGCGGTTTTTCGCCCCTGGCACGACCGTTCCGCCTGCCACCGGTGACCGCCCACGCACAACGCGCCCAGGAGGTCTTTGCCCAAATACCACCCGAAGCAGCGCTCTTCGCCCAGAGCAATCTGAACCCGCATGTCAGCGGGCGGCGCATCTTGTATTACGATCCCCAGCTGCTCACCGCGCTCCTGCAGGGTGGCTCGTGTTGCTATGGCGGCACCCTACCACCGCCTGACCACCTCTTGTTCGACGTCTCCACGTTGGTCAACCAGGACGACTTCCAACGCCAGGTGATCATGGCGCTGCTCAAACAAGGAGGGTGGAAGCCGTTGGTCGCCGAGGACGGCTTCCTGCTGTTGCGTGCTGTGCCCTCTGCGCCGCCGATTGCACCGGATCAGCTGCCACCCGTATTCGCCGACTTCGCCCGTGCGGGAGATGCGCTGCCGCAGCATCCCGTCGCGGCCAATTTCGGCGATGCACTGCGCCTGGTGGGCTTCGACCTGGGCTTCAATCGCGCTGAAGAGGTGCAGGTTACACTGCTGATGGAGGCATTGCGTCCGCTGAGCGAGGATTACTTCATCGCCCTGTACTTGCTGGATGAGTGGGGCGCTCTGCGCGGTGCCACCACGGTGGATCAGCCAGCATTGGTCTGGCATCCGACAAGCCGCTGGCAGGTAGGGGAACGGGTGCGCATTGTCTTCAACACCCTGCCGTGGTATACGCGAGATATGTCGGCCTATCGCCTAGCGTTGGGGGTGATACGTGGGCGTGATCCTTGGCAACCTGGCACACGCTTGAGGCCACATCCTGTCGCGGACGCACGTTATGCGTTGCGCCTGCCTGGTGAGGGGACATTGCTTGAGCTGGCACGCTTCTCCCAGGTGTTCGGCATGCCGGAGGGTGGGCCGGTGGAACGGTTGTGGCATGTGCCGCGTCCTCAATATCAGGTGAATGCTTCACTGGGTGATTTGATACGTTTGGTGGGCTACGATCTGCAGCCGCCGACGTGCGAAGACGAAACCGGGATGACCGTGACTACGGCCTGCTGGTTTGGCATTGTTCTATATTGGCAGGCGCAGCAGGATATACCGCAAGATTACACTGTCTTCGTCCACGTGATAGACAGGGCGGAGGCGGGCGAGGAGCGTCTCCTGACTCAGCGTGACACGATGCCGGATGACGGCGCCTACCCGACTCACAACTGGCGGGCAGGTGAAGTGGTGGTGGATCCGGTGCGCGTTCCTCTGCCGCGTGAGATGCCGACGGGGACGTTCGATTTGTTCGTGGGGATGTATGATCCGGTAAGTCAGGAGCGATTGCCCATTGTGGGCACCAATGGTGAGGTGCTGGACGATAAGGTGGTACTGCGCGCTGTGCTGAATGTCCCGGTGCTAAAACGCTGAGGGACGGCAATTGTGCAGGAGGGAGGAACAAGTGACCTCAACCCGTCGTTGGTTCTTGGGAGGGTTGCTGAGTCTGGTGGGAGGTTGCGCTGTTGTGCGTGAACTGCCCTGGCCATGTGCCTTGCTGCCTGAACCGCAGGAGGCAGATCTGGGGTTGCGCTATCATGAGTGGAGCAAGCCGGGTCATGCGCGCTACGAGGGGCCGCCGCCCGATTGGGGCACGCAGCCGCCACGTTACAAAACCTATCCCGACGCGCCGCGCATTGCGCTGCCCACTCTTTCGGAGGAGGAAGAAGGCCATTTGATGACAGTGGTGCGCGCGCGCCGTTCGCAACGCAGTTACCGCGATGAACCCATCTCGCCGGCGGAGCTGGGGCAGCTGCTCTTTGCCGCACAGGGCATCACCTATCCGCCGGGTGAGTTGCGCGCAGCGCCTTCCGCCGGCGCGTTGTACCCCATCGAGCTCTATGTATTGGCGCACCGCGTGGCCGATTTGCAGACAGGCTTATACCATTACGCTGTCCAGACCTATGAGCTGGAGCTGGTGCGTGCCGGCAACCTGCGGGACGCCATCAGCGCGGCAGCGTTGGGTCAGGGGTTCATCGGCGAGGCCAACGTGAATTTCATCTTATCGGCCATCTTCCAGCGGACACGCTGGAAATATCGCGAGCGGACATATCGTTACGTGCTGCTCGAAGCAGGGCACATTGCCCAGAATCTATGCCTGGCTGCCACCGCGTTGGGGCTGGGCGCCTGTCCGGTGGGTGCCTTTTTCGACGACGATCTGAACGCCCTGCTGGAGCTGGACGGCCGCGATGAGGCGGCCCTTTACATCGTGGCCGTGGGCAAGGTGTAACACGATGTTGCATGGCCGCCGGGGATGGCCTTTGCTGCTCATCTTGCTCATCGTCGCTGCGCTGGCCTGGCGCGTGCCCAATTTGGATGCGTTCAGCCTCTCCAATGACGAAGGCGCCCACTTGACGTGGGCTTGGCTGTTGCATGATGGTCATCCACTCTACAGCGAGACCGTCCTGGTTTGGACACCGCTGTTATTCGTCCTGCTGGACTGGGTGTACGATCTGGCCGGCGTTGGGGCAGTGAGCGGGCGTGCGCTGGTGCTGGGATTTTGGGTGTTGGCGTGTGTTGCGCTCGCTTGGTCGGCATACCTGTTCTACACCCGGAAAGAGAGACAAGAGGACGAGGGCGCCGGCTGGCTCGCTGCCGTGGTGGCCGTCCTGGTCTTTGGGTTGGCGCCCATCGCTTTTCGCCTGTCGCGTATGGCGATGGGTGAGGTGCCGGCGCTGGCGCTGGCCGTGCTCGCCGTGACGCTGGCGCAGACCTATGCCCGTCGCGGCGCGTGGGGGTGGCTGGTGCTTTCTGGTCTGTTCTATGGTGCAAGTATATTGGTCAAGGCGGTGGATCCGTTGATCGTGCTGCCGATCCTGTGGCTGGTGTTCACGGCGCCGGGACAGATGAGTGGGCGCAGCCGAGTCATCCGCTTAGCCATCTGGGGCGTCGCCGCGCTTCTGCCACCGGCGTTGTGCTTCGTGTTCTATGATCCTGTCGCCTTCTACGACCAGGTGATCGCCTTTCGGTTGCAGCTGCGGGCGGTCTATCCGTTGCAGATTGAGCACAACCTGGCCTGGTTGGCGGATTTCTGGCGTCAGCACTGGGGCATCGTCGTGCTGGCCGTCTGCGGGGCAGTGTTGTTGGCCCATCGTGCGCGCCGGCAGACGCTCATCCCGCTGGGCCTGTGGCTGGTAGGGGGTGGCATCTTGCCGTTGATCATCCATTCGCCCCTGTTCTACCAACACACGATCATCCTGTTGCCGCCGTTGGCGTTGTTGTGCGGTGGCACCGTTGTGATGGCGGAGCAGATGCTGCGTGAACGACGTTGGCTGTGGGGTAGCTTGGGTGTAGCAGCTGTAATTGTGTTGCTGTTCAGTGTGCCGGGCATGGTACAGGCGAATGATGAGGTGCTATGGGCGCGTTTCGGCCGCGAAGCGGAAGCGATTGCACTGTT
>Ga0078972_1013343_pt1 | contig 13616 bp, 14 predicted proteins | sample YelNatPaOPGAMG01_FD_67568 | JGI IMG/M metagenome (GOLD analysis project Ga0078972, IMG submission 67568) | Hot spring thermophilic microbial communities from Obsidian Pool, Yellowstone National Park, USA - OP-RAMG-01 (SPADES assembly) (version 2) | ecosystem: Environmental > Aquatic > Thermal...
TGGACCGGCCCGACCCCCGGCGGGTTTACGAAGAGCTGGGAAGCGAGTCGATTTTGCTGTGTTGGGAGGGGGCGGGCCAGTTCTGCCACAGGCGCCTGGTGGCGGAGTGGCTGGAGGAGCACCTGGGGGTGGTCATCCCGGAGTTGCCCCACCACTACAACCCCGACCAGCTTAATCTCTTTGACTAAGGAGGTAAAGGCAATGCCTTTCTTTATCACCAAGTATGCCCGCAAGACCTGGACCGTGTACCTGGTGAAGGCCGAGGACCCTGAGGAGATTTCCTCGGATGAAGGGGAATACCTTGGCTACTTCGATGACGACGGCGACGGCTATGAAACAGCCGGCCCCTTTGCCACCCGGGAAGAGGCCCTGGCAAGCCAGGACGCTTGGGTGGAAGGGAGATAGGAGGAGGCTATGGCGAAAGCGAAAGCAACCGGGGACCGCGCCACCTGTCCCTTCTGGAAGAAAAAGGCCAGTCCCATCAAGGGGAAGCTGATCCCCGGCGGCACCGGAAAATGCACCCGGCCCGAGGGGCTGTGTGAGAACCACAAGCCCAAGGACCCTATTAAAGGGGATGCGAAAAAAGCGAAAAAAGAAAAGGGCCTGCGCCCACAGGCCCCCAAGACCAACCTTCAAGACTCGCCAGAGGCGAGCAATGAAGTTTCTCTATCCCTTATATACCCCAATCCAAGCCAGCCCCGCAAGTTCTTTCCGCGGGAGGCCCTGGAAGAGCTGGCCCTGTCCATCAAGGAGCAGGGGTTGATCGAGCCCCTGGTGGTGGCGCCCCGGGATGGCCGGTTCATGCTCATCGCCGGGGAGCGGCGTTGGCGGGCGGCTCACCTGGCCGGGTTAGAAAATGTCCCGGTCAGGGTGCTGGAGGCCGATGACCAGCAGGTGGCGGAGATGGCCCTGGTGGAGAACATCCAGCGCCAGGACCTGACCCCCCTGGAGGAGGCCCGGGCCTTTCAGTCCATGATCGACTCCGGCTACACCAGGGAGGAGCTGGCCCAAAAGCTGGGCTTCAAACAGGTGTGGCGGGTGGACGAAAGGCTGAGCCTGCTGAAGCTGGCCCCCAAGTTCCAGGAGTCCCTGGTGCAGGGGATTATCTCCCCCTCCCAGGCCTTCGAAATGAGCCGGCTGGCGAACCCGGATGACCAGGAACTGGTCTTCCAGAAGATCAGGGCCGGGGAGCTTTCCACCTATAACCACTTGCGGCGCTTCGTCACCGCCATGGTGGACGCCAAGAAACAGACCGCCCTGTTTGCCCTGCCCAAGAAGGAGGACCTGGAAGTGGTCTCCCGGTGGGAGAAGGTTCTGGACGCGGTCACGGGCCTTATCGTGAAATCCTTTTCCCCGGAGGATTGCCGGGTGCTGGCCAAGGTGTACCAGGGGAACACCCACGTGAACCTGGAAAAGATCGAGATGATCATCAAGCACTTGAACCTGGTGAAGAAGGCCATGCTGGAGAGCGCCTCCCGGCAGGAGGTGAGCCAGCTTATGGGGTAAAAACCTAACCCATCAACAATCCCAAGGGGCCACTAATCAGGTGGCCCCAATTTTTTCTGGGGAGAAAGGAGGAAAAATGCGGGGGATGAAAAAGACGAAGCAAACCACCATTACCTGTTTCTGCGGCGAAGCCATCGTGCTGAGGGTGCAGGAAAAGGACCTCGTCAATGGGGCCAGGCTCTTCAGCAAGTGTGCCTGCGGGATGAACTGGACCCTTTCCCTGCGCTACCACCGGAGGGCGGCGGATGGAAAAAGACGACTGGCTATGGCCTCTTAGAGGCGGCACCTGGATGGAGCGGCTCCTGGCCCTGGCGGACCTCCTGGAGCTGTTGCTCCTGGCAGCGGCTTTTTACTGCTGCGCCTGGGCCTTGGCCCCCTATTTTTAAAACACCTTTTCAAGGAGGAATCATCATGGCTGTGAAAGGTTTGACGCCCCAGTTGGCGGAAAGAGGGAAAATCAAAATCGGCGAGCGGGGGGAGATGAAAACTTCCCAAGGCGGCAAGCAGTTTTCCCAGCCCCGGAAACTCGACCACTTTCTCATCACCACCATGCAGCGGGACGCGGCCGGGCGGTTAATGCCGGACGCGGCCCTCATGGCCCGGCTCAAGCCCGAAGGCGGCAAAATCACCGAGATACCGGTGCGTCTACTCTATGACGACATAGATTTGAACTTCCCGACCCGCTTCGCCTCGTACCGGGGGACCCGGTGCTGGTGCTCCGGGGATGGGGAGGTGGCCCACCGGCTCACCGGGGAAAACGGCAAGTATCAGGAAGTCGCCTGCCCCTGCGAGCGGGTTGATCCGCTGTATGCCGCCCCGGACAAGTGCAAGATCCTGGGCACTCTCCAGGTCTTGATCGAAGGAGTGGATCGGATCGGGGGCGTGTGGAAATACCGCACCACCAGTTGGAACACGGTAAACGCCATCCTCTCTTCCCTGGCCCTGGTGAAAACGGTCACCGGCGGTCCCCTGGCGGGCATCCCCCTGCACCTGGTCCTCTCCCCCAAGACGGTCACGGTGCCAACGACCGGGCAGAGCATGCTGGTCTACGTGGTGAGCCTGGAGTTCCGGGGCACGGAGTCCCAACTTGCCGAGCTGGGCTATGACATAGCCCGCAAAAGGATGGAGCACCGGGTCAAGATGGAGCAGATCGAGGCCGAGGCCCGGACCCGTTTGCTGCCGCCCCAGCAGGAGCCTCTCCAGGAGCAGGAGGAGACGGCCCAAGAGTTTTATCCTGAGGGGGTGGAGGGCGGCCCGGTTGCTTCAGCGCCGGAACCCGTTCCTTCTCCCGTGCAGGAGGACGCCAAACCCAAGGGAAATGGCAAGAAGAACAAGAAGGCCAAGGCCCGGGACCTGGGGCCTTGCCATCACCACCCCGATCGTCCGGCCACCTGGCAGGATGAAGCAGGGCTGCCGCGCTGTGAAGGTTGTGAACCTCCCTCCATTCCGGAAGGGGATGGCGATGCGGCTACTGACCCCACCGCCCCACCACCCCCTCCATCCGGGGAGGGCCAGGAAGCCCCTTCCCAGCCCAAGACCCTTTTTTAAACCCATACAGAACCTTGCCCACCCCCAAATCGGCCCCCTGCGGACGTCTCAGAGGGCCGGTTTGGAGGTGCTCTACTTCAATATCCAGGAGGACAAAAATGAACAAACCCCAATACTCGTTTTCCCGCCTGGACCTCTACGAGAGGTGCCCCTGGGCATACAAGACCGTCTATCTGGACCGCATTCCCCGGGCCAAGAACGAGGCCCGGGAAACCGGCCAACTTCTGCATGGCCTGGTAGCAGACTATCTGAACCGGTTGATCGCCACGTGCCAGCCCACCGACTGGGACTGGGCCAGAGGCGCTATCCCCACTGAGGCCATGGCCGATGCCTTGGAGATGTGGAACCGGTTCTATGAAACCTTTGCACTACCCGAGGGTCTTGAGTCTCCCGGTGTGGAGAACCGACTGGCCTTTGACGCAAGCTGGCAGCCCTGTGAGTTCTTCTCGGAGAGGGCTTATTTCAGGATGATCATAGACTTCCATTTCCGCCAGGACAGCCTGGGCATCATAGTGGACTGGAAGACTAACCGGGAAATGCCTCAGACGGTGGCCAAAGACCTGCAACTTCGCACCTATGGATGGGGTCTGAAGCAAGCCCTCTACCCTGAAGTCCAAGAGGTACTCCTGCGCCTTCACTTCCTGCGCTATGGCAAGGAGCGGGAGATCATGCTGGAATCCCAGGACCTGGCCGAAGTGCCGGATGAACTGGATAGTCGGATCAGTACAATCGAGGCTGACAAGAACTATGACCCCACTCCCGGCTCCTTCTGCGGCCTGTGCGGAGTCACACCCCACTGCCCGGTGATGTCCCAGGCCTTAGCCCCTATCGAAGTCCTCGCCCCAGCTACCCGCGAACAGGCAGAAAAGGCCGCTTCCCTGCTCCTGACACTTCAAAAGATGGAGAAAGAGCTGGCCGCCCGCTTGAAGGAATGGGTTAAGGAAAACGGCGCCATCCAGGTGGGCGATTTGGTTTTTGGACCTGCCCCTGTGGTCTCCTACGACTTTGACCCCCGGCAGATTGTCCAGACCTTGCTGGAAGCGGGTCTGGACCGGGAGCAGATCTGGCCGTTGCTCTCAATAACCAAAACCAACTTGGAGAAAGGGCTGCGGAAGCTGCGGCGAAGAGATCTTCTTGAGCAGGTTTATTCAAGCACTGCATCGAAAGTCTCGGAAAAGGTCGACTTCCGGAAGTTCAATCCCTGATTGCCCATCTCCGAGTCGGGAAAGGAGGGGTGTCCCAGGGCAGATATCCCTGGTTATAAGTCTTCTTCTGCTCTCGGCGTTTGTAACAAGGGGGGATGGGGACCCGATGGCAGCTGAGAGAGGCGCTCAATCTCCTTTACAACATCGTCTTGTGCCTTCGGCTCGACCTGTCCCCCTTGGAGCGTGACAGTGAAGACTTTGCCTCCGAATTTTTCTTGAAAGAGATCATGCCCTCGTGCCTGGGAACTCCTGGCTTTTCCTGTATAAATAGACAAGCTTGATGCCCGGAAAGTCTTTGGTTTTACCTGGAGACCGATACGGTAGCCATTTACATCTGCCCAGAGATCGACCCAATAAGGTGAACCCTCGATCTCGCTCGGTGCGTCGTAAAATGGCAGGTTGGCTATTATGAGGGAAGGAGCAACTGGAGGCTTCACCGCCCACGCTCCGTGGCGTATCCGACATATGTACGTTTAATAACAATATTGTGCATGTAGTCAATACAGTCTTCCTCAGAAATACTATCCAGGAGATCTGGATGGAAACGTTTCTCTTGGGGTAGTTCCTCAACAATGCGTCGGAACAACGTTTTTCCCAATCCTGTAATGTGCTCCCGCGGACGAACATTTTCATAATAATATTCCTCCCATTCTTCGAGGGAGTTGGGAGCGCATCGTCGTATAGAGTCTGAGGTCGGACCTACGTTCCGTTTAAAATTCAATTGCCAACGGTTCATAGCGTAGTTAAGGACGAATTCTTTAGTGGCTAGCGGAGTCAATTTAAAGGGCCTCCTTAAGGAAAAGCAGTATCAGATCGTTTTAGCCGTCGTCTGGAAGAGGTTTAGTTGTTCTTCTCCTAAGACTTCCCTGGCGTCTGGCTGACGGTAGATAACTTCAAATTGAGTGTCCGACTTTTTTTCCATGCGGTCGGGCAAATAAAGTGCGAGGTCTAATTCCTGTTGGGTCGTCACGGGAAACTGGTGGACAGAATTAAAATACTTGAACTTGTAACCGGCCTCAACTCTCTCCTTAACAAAAGAGCGATGGCTGGAAAGGCGTGCTCTTATTCGGTTGGCTCCTTCTCTTACTGCATTTGAGACGGATTCAGAAATGGCGGGGTAGAGCTCGTTGTGGTACTCCACGCCGAGGCTGTCCCTACAGGCTGCTATGGCAGCGGCAGTAGTCGTGCCGGTTCCAAGAAATGGATCGAAGACCACATCTCCATAAAGAGAGTACATACAGATGAGCCTAAACGCGAGTTCGAAAGGATATGCTCCACTCCTCGTGCGCGCTGATTGATCGCACAATCCCTGATTCGCCCCCTTTAAGTCAGTCCAGATGTCTGAGAACCAAATATTTCTCTCTTCCCAAAAATATGCGCTTGCACGGCGCCTGGCCTTGTCTTTCTCTGTAGGGAACTGCCTCTTACTCCCCTTGCGGAAGATTAAGATGTACTCATGCTCATAAGTGACGTAGGCCCCGGCTGGTAACATTCCCGAGCCCATGAACTTGTTTGGTGCATTTGTCTGCTTTCTCCAGAGCACATCTGGTAAGGCATGAAAGCCGATTGTGCTCATGGCCGAGAGGATTCTTGCGTGGTTTGAGTAAATACGAAAGTCACCCCCAATTGTACGAACGGCGTCCCCAATATTAATGCAGACTATGGACCCAGGCCTTAAAATCCGATAGCAATGCTGCCATACTTTGTCGAGTTCTTGGTGCATTAACTCAAAGGCGGAAGGACCATCATTTGCATCCAAGGCGTTGGCAATAGAATGATTCAATGCGGAGAAGGTGCTATCCCACATCTCGATCATGGGATATGGCGGGGAGGTGACTATTAAGTCTACAGAGTTATCAAAAACCGAGGATAAGTCCCGTGAATCTCTGAAAAGTATACGATGCTCAGTGCGAATATCGACATTGTGCTCTTGAACGTTTCCCCAGTCTCTTGCATCCAGCACGCTAATTGTCCCCTCGAAGATTCATATCATAGTCCTTCAACCATTTTATTCCTGAGTCCGGCAAAAAAGGCTTTGGTTTTTGCCTCTTTCGTACATTTGCACATGATATAGAAAAAGTATAGCTAAAGTATACCAAATGCTGAATGGACGCAATCCCGGCGACATTCGGATATAGCTCAAAATGGCCCTCAGTTTGCAACGCATGCGGATTATGCGGGGTGTTCAACACCGAAAAATATCCTCCTCTGTAGAATTTGAAAGTGCTTGACATCAATTGTCACTAACTGCTAATGGTAGGCAAGTTATGAGTAAATTTGGGCATTGATTTCTTCCTTGCAGCGGAAGGGGTGCATCTGATGGACGAAAATCCTGGCGGAGTCCTGACCATCGAGGAGTTGTCCGCCTACCTGAAAATCCCAAAGTCCACACTATACAAGCTTGTTCGGGAAGGCAAGATCCCTTCCCAGAAGGTGGGCCGGCACTGGCGCTTCCGAAAAATGGCCATCGACCGATGGCTCGATGAGACAAGGGTACAACAATCAAATTCAGAGGCGGATCGGTAATGGCAGAGCCCCTTGCAGGCTTGGTGATAGAAAAGCTCAGCCAAGTGGCTGGGCTTTATCACCGCCTCTTGATAATAGTGGCGCCGGTTGGAGCAGGAAAAACCAAGGCACTGCATGAAGTGAGCAAGAGCATCGGTTCACCTATGATCAATATTAATCTGGAGCTTTCCCGCCGCATGCTTGACCTAACCGAACGTCAGCGGGCGCTGCAACTTCCCCGGTTGCTTTCTGAGATTGTGAATACTACTGAAAGCGATGTGAGCATACTTGATAACATCGAAATCCTTTTCGACGTATCACTCAGACAAGATCCACTCCGGCTTCTGCAAAGTCTATCTCGCCATAAGACGGTGGTTGTCGCCTGGAGCGGTTCCTACGATAATGAACACATGACCTACGCGACGCCGGATCACCAGGAATACAGGCGGTATTTGGTCCGAGATTTCCTGGTGGTAAGCCCGGAGTAACGGTATGATGACAAAGGGAAGATTGTATGGGGATGGAGACTATGAAATATAGAGACCTGATCCAATTCGAGCCTATTGAGTCCGTGGTTCAATTGCGGGACGCCGATGAAGCGGCTGCCGCCCGACAGCTTGTTGAGACCTATGTCATCTCAGAAGAGATGGCCGAGAAGCTGATAAGCCTTGTCATCCCACAACTTCAGTTTGACCAGCCCATGGACAATAAAGGACTTCTGGTCGTTGGGAATTATGGAACCGGGAAATCCCACCTCATGTCGGTGATCTCCGCTTTAGCCGAAAACGGGGAGCTGTCCTCCTATCTGAATGACCGAAATGTGGCCGCTGCAGCAGGTAAAATCGGTGGCTGCTTTAAAGTGGTGCGCACGGAATTGGAAGGAATAAAGATGTCCCTCCGGGATTTTATTTGTGGGCATCTTGAGGAAGTTTTCCGTGATTGGGGAGTGGAATTTCAATTTCCTCCGCACGATCAAACGCTCAGCCACAAGACCCTGTTTGAAGAGATGATGACAGCATTTCATGCACAGTTTCCAGACCATGGCCTTTTATTTGTTGTGGATGAGCTTCTTGACTATCTCAACAGTCGTAGGGACCAAGAACTTATTCTGGATTTAAACTTCCTCAGAGTAATCGGTGAGGTATGCAAAGATTTACGTTTCCGTTTTATCGCCGGTGTCCAGGAAGCCATCTTTGATAGTCCCCGTTTTGCCTTTGTGGCCGACAGCATCCGTCGGGTGAAGGACCGGTTTGAGCAGATTCTCATCGCTAAAAGGGATGTCAAGTTCGTGGTGGCCGAGCGTCTGCTGAAAAAGACCGGTGAGCAGCAGACTAAAATCCGTGACCACCTCACTCCCTTTGCCAAATTCTATGGACGTATGAACGAGCGTATGGACGAATTTGTCCGCCTCTTCCCTGTTCACCCAGACTACATTGATGTTTTCGAGCAGATAAGAGTTGCCGAAAAACGCGAAGTCCTTAAAACTCTTTCTCTCGCCATGAAGAAACTGCTTGATAAAGATGTCCCGAGGGACCGCCCCGGGCTGATTGCTTACGACAGCTACTGGGCGAACTTGTGTGAAAACCCATCCTTCCGTGCTATTCCGGACATCAGGGCGGTGATCGATTGCAGCCAAGTGCTGGAATCGCGCATCGAGCAGACTTTTACCAGACCGGCGTACAAACCTATGGCGCTTCAACTAATCCATGCCCTATCTGTCCACCGGTTAACCACCGGCGACATCTACGCCACCTTGGGTGCGACGCCTGAGGAGCTGCGTGACGGGCTATGCCTGTATCAGCCTGGCATCGAGGACTTGGGCGGCAACCCGGCAGATGATCTGCTTTCCCAGGTGGAGGTTGTTCTTCGAGAAATACATAAAACGGTCAGCGGCCAGTTCATTTCGTCCAACCCGGACAACCGCCAATATTATCTCGACCTGAAGAAGACCGATGACTTTGATGCACTCATTGAAAAGCGTGCCGAGACCCTCGATGACTCGCAGCTTGACCGCTACTACTACGAGGCCCTGAAGCGGGTAATGGAGTGCATCGACCAGACCTATGTCACCGGCTATAAGATCTGGCAGCACGAACTCGAATGGTTGGAGCGGAAGGCGGCGCGCCAAGGCTACCTGTTTTTCGGGGCGCCAAATGAAAGGTCCACCGCAGTGCCACCGCGCGACTTCTACCTTTACTTTATCCAGCCCTTCGACGCCCCTCACTTCAAGGATGAAAAAAAGCCTGATGAGCTTTTCCTACGCCTGACGAATACTGATGAAGCCTTCCGCAGCGCTCTGCGGAACTATGCTGCGGCCCTCGACCTATCTTCCACTGCCTCTGGGCATGCCAAGTCCACTTACGAGTCCAAGGCCTCGAGCTTCCTGCGGGATCTAGTGTTATGGCTACAGAAAAATATGACCACGGCTTTTGAGGTTACCTATCAGGGGAGGACCAAGTCCCTAACCGAGTGGGCCAAGGGTAAGTCGATCCGAGAGTTGTCTGGCATTGCCTCCTACGAACGCATCAATTTCCGCGATTTGGTGAACACCATCGCCGGCATCTGCCTTGGGGCCCATTTCCAGGACCAAGCTCCCGAGTACCCTTTCTTTTCGGTGCTCATTACCGGAGCCAACAGAGCCCAAGCAGCCCAGGACGCCCTGCGGGCCCTCGCCGGGCAGAACCGGACAAAGCAGGCAACCGCAGTGTTAGATGCCCTTGAACTCCTTGACGGAGACCGGCTTGATCCGTACCGGTCGAAGTACGCCAAACACATTCTTGACTTCGTGAACAAGAAGGGACACGGCCAGGTGGTCAACCGCTCCGAGTTGATTCAAGAAGTCCTCGGAGTGGAATACCTTGCCCCGCAGACCATGCGACTTGAGCCTGAATGGGCGGTGGTCGTCCTGGCCGCGCTGGTTTACTCCGGCGAAATATTGCTGGCTATTCCGGGAAAAAAGTTTGATGCCACTGGTCTTACTCAACTGGCTGGAACAGGAATCGATGAACTTACCCAGTTCAAACACATAGAACGGCCTAAGGACTGGAACCTGCCGGCACTCAAGGCTTTGTTCGAGTTGCTCGGGCTGACGCCGGGCCTGGCCCAGTTGGTCACCCAAGGGAAGGAAGAGCCGGTTCAGGAGCTCCAAAAGGCCATAGTAGCGGTGGTGGAAAGGCTTGTGCTTGCCCAGCAGAACCTACTAACCGGGGTTTTTTTCTGGGGTCGCAATTTGCTGACCGCAGAAGAAATTCAGGGGTTACGTTCCCAGATGGATGAGACCAAAAACTTTTTGGAGTCGCTTCAGGCTTACACCTCGCCCGGTAAACTTAAGAACTTCCGTTACGATGCCCAAGAGGTGAGTGGCCATCGCGCCGGGCTTCAAGCTTTGGAAGAGATCGAGTCCTTGCAAGAACTGGTGACCGACCTCGGAGCTACGGCTTCCTATCTCTCAACGGCTGAGGCGGTCTTGCCCATCGGGCATGAATGGATCGATCAAGTGAAGAAAGTGCGAGATGAGGTTCTCGGCCAAATCAGCGACTCTGCCAAGCGAAGCGTAGCAAATTTCCGGCAACAGACCCAACGTCGGCTTATCGATCTTAAGAAGGCCTATTTACAGTTTTATCTTAGCTTACATACCAAGGCTCGTCTGGGCGTAAACGAAGACAAATTCAAGGCTCAGCTCATGGTGGATGAGCGTTTGAGGATTTTGCAGAAGCTTTCCACCATCGACCTTATGCCCCGCCAGCACCTGACCGATTTTCAGAACCGTCTGGCAGGCCTGAAAAGCTGCTTTGCCCTTACTGAGCCAGAACTGGGCGCTTCGCCTGTTTGCCCCCACTGCAGTTACAAACCCGCTGCAGAAGCACCAACGGCCCCGGCTGGCACGGTACTCAACAGCCTGGATGCTGAATTGGACAAGTTGATAGACAACTGGACTCAGACACTGCTCGCCAATCTGGAGGACCCCACCACTAAAAGCAACTTGGACCTTCTCAAGCCTGAACCCCGCAAGCTGGTGGATGACTTCATTAAGAGGAGATCATTGCCTGATAAACTGGACCAAGAATTCATCCAGGCCTTGCAGGAAGTCCTCTCCGGGCTTCTCAAGGTGTCGGTCAAGACCACCGATCTCCGGGCCGCACTGCTCACAGGTGGCTCCCCGGTGACGCCAATGGAGATGAGAAAGCGGTTTGAAGAATACTTGGATCAACTCACCAAGGGTAAGGAACCTGAAAAAGTACGGATTGTTTTGGAATGAGAGTGATGGGTAAGACTTACGAAATTCGAGACCCGATACACGGTTTTATCGAGCTGAATGAATGGGAGCGGGATATCGTTAATCATCCCGTATTTCAGAGGCTACGCCGGATTCGTCAGCTTGGCCTCACTGACATGGTATATCCAGGCGCCATGCATACCCGTTTCGAACATTCACTCGGTGTCATGCACGTTGCCACAAAAATGTTCGACCAGATCGTAAAGCGCCGGCAAGATTTTTTAGAAACAGAGCTTTCTTTTACTGCAGGTGGCCTCGAGAGAGATCGTGTCCTTGTTCGGCTATCATGCCTATTGCACGACGTAGGCCATGCTCCATTTTCACATGCGGCTGAAGGATTGATGGATAAGGATCCGGCAACGAACAAGTCTTATAAACATGAAAACTATTCAGCGGCAGCTGTGGCGTTCTTGATGCAGGATGTGATTGAGAATCACCCGTTAAATCAGAACTACAAAATAACAGCCCAAGAGATTGCTGATTTCCTCAACGGCCGGTTGGCTCTTGGCCGAGTCTTATTGTGGCGCAGCCTTGTTTCAGGTCAATTGGACGCCGACCGTGCCGATTACCTGCTCCGTGATTCACATCACATCGGAGTTGCTTATGGGAGATACGACCTTAACCGCCTATTGGTAACTTTAACCATTGCTCTAGACCCTGAGACCGAATCCCCGGTTTTAGCGATCGAGGATGGAGGGGTACATGCGGCTGAGGCTCTGATTCTTGCAAGGTACTTCATGTTTACTCAGGTATATTTCCAACATACGAGACGTGCATACGATCACCATTCCGTCCAGGCTATTAAACATCTCTTGATGGAGGCGCAAAGAGGCGGCGATCTCATCAACAAAGAAGCCTTTCCCCCGCCAACCTCACGAGAAAATATGGAGCAGTATTTGAAATGGGATGACTGGCGTGTTCTTGGGATGATTCATCATGGCCTTGCCAGTGGACATGGTGATATACTATTAAATCGCCAACACCATCGCCGGGTTTTCGAAACCCCTGAAGTCCCGAATACTTCTGACCTTGAGTTCGCAGAACAAGTTTTCGCAGGATTAGATGACCTTGTAAGTTTCGTGGATAAGGCTGAAAGCTCTTGGTACAAGTTCGAGTCGGCTGATATCCCGATTTTGCTTAGGCCTGGGCAGGGTGACGAGGAGCTTACCAAGCTTTCCAGACTGTCCACGGTTGTCAGTGGTCTGAAAGCCGTCAGCAGAACTCGTGTCTACGTCGCCATTGAAAACAAAGAGGAGGCACGTGAGAAAGTTCGTGTTCTCCGCCAACAAAAGGAGGCTCAAGCATGAAAGTCAGTCTGGATATCCCGTGGCAAAGGTATGCGCTCATTGCTGAGCTTGCCCAGCGTTGCGAAGGAAAATGCCCTCAATTCGGCAAAACTGTGCTGCAAAAAATGGTGTATCTGCTGCAAGAGGTTTTTCATATTGATTGTGGCTATGATTTTGATATCTACGCCTATGGTCCTTTCACCCCTCAACTCTTGCAAGACCTGGATCTTGTGGAGCACACCGGCGCCGTAAAAATTCATCCGGTCGTGTCCATGACGGGCGGATATGAGATCAGTCCCGGTGGACAGGCGGCTGCACTTATTGAAAAGGGATCAGACTTTCTCAACAAGGGGGAGGTGAAAAAGGCCATTGAAACCCTCGTTGACGAATTTGGACATTTTTGGGCCAAGGACTTGGAGCTTCGTTCAACGATTATCTTCGTTCAACGAGACTCTCAAAAGCAGGGGAAACTTCTATCCGCCGATGACATTGTAGAAATTGTTAAACAAATAAAGCCAAAATTTACCAATGCGGAAATCCGTGACGCCGTCGAGGAGTTGAAGGCGAAAAAATATTTGGAGCCGGTTGCCTAAACGATATTTACCGGGATATCTCGGCCTGAGAGGGAGATAAAAATGAGCAAAGGTAGAGATCGTACAATTTCCCGCCGCCCCGATGGCACTTGGGAGAACAAGCGAAATGATGCCAAGAAAGCATCCAGCCTGCATCAGACCCAGAAAGAAGCAGAACAGGCGGCCAGGGAAATGTTGCGGAAACAAGGCGGAGGAGAGCTGACGACAAAGGGCCGCGATGGCAAGATAAGGAGCAAAGATACCATAGCGCCTGGCAATGATCCCAATCCGCCCAAGGATAAGGAGCATTAGCCGAATCGGGGTGAGTCACAGAGTCAAGGCACATGACATGACAAGTCAAAAGAAAAGCACCAGGCCTTCGGAAAAATTGTTCGCCGAGTCGCAGGCGCATATGTTTGAAAAGTCTTATGAAGAGAGGCTGCGGGAACAGGCGCAGCAGGCGGTGGAATGCCTGGGGATGACCTTTCCCAATGATGAGGCCCGGCGGCAATACTTCCTGGAAAAGCTGCGGGAGAAGTTGCAGGACCCGGAGTTCCGCAAGATCGAAGGCTTTCCCATCGGCGCAGACGAGGACATCCTGGCCCTGTCCGACCCGCCCTACTACACCGCCTGCCCGAATCCCTTCATCGGGGATTTTATCAAGCACTATGGCAAGCCCTATGACCCGGCCACGGACACCTACCGCCGAGAACCCTTT
>Ga0078972_1013347_pt1 | contig 13616 bp, 16 predicted proteins | sample YelNatPaOPGAMG01_FD_67568 | JGI IMG/M metagenome (GOLD analysis project Ga0078972, IMG submission 67568) | Hot spring thermophilic microbial communities from Obsidian Pool, Yellowstone National Park, USA - OP-RAMG-01 (SPADES assembly) (version 2) | ecosystem: Environmental > Aquatic > Thermal...
GTTGGAACGACTGGTATGCCAAGAATCTCTGAAAGCTTTTCTGCGTTTATGCGTATACCCTTTTTAGCCGCAAAATCCACCTGGTTTAGGGCCATAACTATTGGGGCTTCAAGCTCCAAAAGTTGCAGTGTAAAGTATAGGTTACGCTCTAACGCTGAAGCGTCAACAACATTAACTATAATGTCCGGCTTCTCAACAGCAATGTAATCCCGCGAGACAATCTCCTCTATGGAGAAGGTTGAAAGGGAATATATGCCGGGCAAATCAATTACGCGTATAGTGTAGCCCTTAAAATGTAATGTTCCCTCAGCGCGTTCCACAGTTTTGCCGGGCCAGTTTCCCACAACCTGGTTTAAGCCTGTAAGCTGGTTGAATATTGCACTTTTGCCCACGTTTGCGTTTCCGGCAAGCGCCACCCTTAACTGTTTAGTCATGGGACTCATCCTTGACGGGTTTGACAAGCACCCTTGATGCCACACCCCGTCCAAGTGCAAGCGTCACACCCCTAACTTCGATTTCAACTGGCCCGCCGAAGGAACCTTTTCTGAGGAGTTTAACTTCCACTCCAGGAGTTAGCCCCATATCCGCAAGTCTTCTAACAAGCCCAAAACCTCCCAAGGCTTTGAATATAACGCCTTTTTCGCCCTCAGCCATGTCTGTTAAGGCGTATAATTCGCCTTCGTTTCTCGCTGTGTTTTGCCTTTGAGCATGCTTTCTGTTTCTGAACATTATCTTCACCCCTGTGGTTTTACCCAGATGCTTTCAGCCTCTTTACGGCTTATTGTCTGCTCCTTCCCAGCCACACATAAAACAACGTGTTGATGTCTAAACTTGACTATGTGGACTGGAACGTTGGGTTTTATTCCCTTAACAGCCAATGCTATGAGCACTTCCCTTTTTTCATCAACTATTTTTGCAATGATGCATGTCTGGTTTACCGCCATAGAAGTTAGCGGGTAACATTCAACATCGTTAACTTCACCGCTTTCAGTTGGTATAGGGTTTCCATGGGGACAAAACTTTGGGTAGCCAAGCCTCCTTTCCAAAAGGGCTAGCACTTCCTCTGTTAGGGCGTGCTCAAGCCTACAGGCGCTTTCGTGAACCTCGCTCCAATCAGCCTCCAAAATGTCCGTGAGAAACCTTTCAGCAAGCCTATGCCTCCTAACAATGTTTAAGGCTAGTCTTTCGCCCTCGGCAGTGAGCCTAACACCCCTATATGGAGTGTGCTCTACAAGCCCATGCTTCTCAAGGTGTGCAATAGTGTTTGTTATAGAGCCCGGCACAACGTTCAGTTCCTCGGCTAACTCCTTTGTTCTAGCAACTCCACTTCTCTTCTGAAGCTTGTAGATGGCTTCTATATACTCCTCAGCCTCACGGGAAAGCTCTAAGGTCAAACGCTTTCACCAATTTACGAGCACTCGTAATTTTACTGCAAAAGCACCTATAAAACATTTCGGATAAACGAAAACAAACGAACCTTAAATATACATGAAAAAGGCTCCTGAGGTTAAAACTTTCAAGGTAATCTCGCAATGTAAATGGATGTTTAGCACATAGGCAACTGCACATAGGAAACTCTTAAAATTGCTATAGTTTCAATGAGCTTCCTGAGAAGTGCTTGCTTAAGATTGCACGTAAAAATAGCGAAACGTTAAATTTTATCAAAAATGTGAAAATTAAAATTTTCTAAAAGAAAAAGCTATGGAGAATTTTCAAAAATTCCTTTAAAATAAGATCGTTTACGATAAGAATAAATTGCGAAGTTTTGCTATTGCTGTAAGCGAATTTCTCTGCCTTCAATAACAGCTCTTGCAGTTCCACAAGTTTCAAGGCTTCTATCTCTGCTGGTTCTAGGAGGATTGGCTCTGTACTCTTCTTTGGGCTGACGGAACTATCTAAACGCATAGAAGGACTCAAAAATAGTCGAAGGGAAGAAATAGAGGCGCCTTTACTCGCCAGCTTCCCCAATAACTTGAATTATTACTGTTCTCCTTCGCGGGTGCACATCTGTTTCAACAAAGACCAGTGATTGCCATGTTCCAAACTCCACTCTGCCATCCACCACCGGCAAGGTTTTGTCAGGCGGAAGAAGAACAGACCTTAAGTGGGAATGGGCATTTGAAGGGTGCATATAGCCGGCGCCTTTCGGAACAAGCCTCTCCAGTAAAGCCCTAATGTCATTTAGCAGGCCATACTCGTTTTCAGTTAGGATTAGCACTCCAGTTGCATGGGGAGCGAAAACGTGCACTATGCCGTTCCTAATGCCAGAACGGGAAACCGTCTCCTGAACCTTGTCGGTTAAATCTACGAATTCAATTTCACCTTTCGTTGAGAAGCTGTAAGTTATGTTATAAACCTTAAAGTTTGGCAAGCCCCTTTATCACCCTCTTTCTGGCTATTCAAGCATTTTTGTCATTATTATTTCGTCTATGTAGGCACCATCTTTGAAAAACCTTTTCGGAAACCGCCCAGTCTCAACGAACTTCATCTTCCTATAGAGGTTTATGGCGTGCTGATTGTTTGCAAAAACTGACAGCGCCAAAACTTTTAAGCCTATTTTTCTGGCGTGCTCCTCTAGTACCCTCATCATCTCAGTTCCTATGCCAATGCTTCTGAATCCCTTTTTGATAGCTATGCCAATAAAACCCACATGCCTTGAATAACCAACTCCCCTTACAATTTCAGAGTTAGCCACTAAATGTCCATCCACCTCGGCGGCAACACAGAAAATTTCACCCTTCTCCAGACGCTTGAAAACGCCTGAAAGCCATTCAATCTCCTCCTCCCTTGAAACCTTCTCTGTTCTGAGGATATTCGCATCTTCCTCAATAAGTGAATTGATAAAGTCCAGCAAGTCGTCAAGATCCTCCCACTTGAGGGTTCTTAGGATAACTTTGCGTCCGTCTTTGGCAACAAACTCCCGTATAATCTCTCCAGTTTTCATAAATTTTAACGTAACGCTTAGAGCCACATAAAACTTTTTAAAAGGCTGAAGCTATGATACTCGCGCTTGGTTGATGCTTTTGTATACAAGTTTAGCCAACATGCATTTTCGAAAACTCTGGTGAAATGTGAAAACGTAAAGTAATACCAAAATCACCAGAACAACCTGAAAGTAAAACAGTAATCCATAAAACTCAAAAACATCAACCATCTAGCCTACACCAGATAAAACAACTTCACACATCCATGATAAAATCGCCAGAAAACGCCTTTTCTCAGCAACGAAAATTCAGCCTAAAACATGTTGGTGAAAACCGCCAAGCGTATGACAAATGCATTGTATACAAATGAAGCGTATACAAAAGCATCAACCAAGTGAATCACCTAAACCCATTTGCCCACATCAAGACACTTAAACAGATGAAATTCAAAGCTCAGCAAGACTGCACATTCATTTCATCCAAAGCCCCCAAAGCCGGCTACTGCTGTGCCGGGAAAACTTCGAAGCTCCATCGAAGATATTGGCATTTGCTTGGCATGGAGATTTTCGACAGTTTCTTTAGGGAGCAACGTTGCGATGGAAACCGATGGTTTCCATTCCTTCCTTCTTTTCTGGAAAGAAGCCTTTTATTGGCTTCATGGTTTAAGGGTGGCTTTTAATGGGTTCGTTTAATATGCTTCGTTTTCTATTCGATTTTGCCATGTTATTTTTTCATGGAAGCTTATGGAAAATCGAATTTTAACCGTATGCTTATTTTTTAAAGTTTAAGGTTTAATTTTTGACATGTTCATGTGTATTTTATCATAAGCCTAAAATGATAACTTTCGGGTTAACCGTAAACCATGTTAAGACAAGCCCCTAGGCCACCCCCTAAACCGTGGGTGGGTTAGCCCCGGGCCTTCCCCCAGTTTTCGCAATAAATCCGTGTTATAAGCCTATAGTGATAACCTACAGTTTAACCATAGGCTAATTTCTAGGCTGCCAACATAAGGGTTTGAAGGTGTCTAATTGGCGGAGCATGATTGGAAGGGGACAAGAGACTCCGAGAAGCCTAAACAATCGAACAGCTGGCCTAACCATGACATCCTCGGAGAGGCCCCTTCCCATGAATCTTTTAAGCCAATTAGACACCGTTTAAGGGTTGTGGTTGAAAAGGTTGGAAACCCAACCCTTCAAGTGTTTAAGGCTGAAACCGACGAGTATGGCTTCCCACGTTTTAAAGAGACAATGATTACAGGGCCTAACCCATATAAGCGTAGCCTATGCCATGTAGCTTTAGGCCCATACCGAAGCCTAGAAATCTTCTATTACGTTAACAGCAGAAAACCCCGTGTTGGAATAGCTTTAAACCAAGAATATGGGTTTTTAGACAGAAAACGCCTCAGTTTAGTGTATAACGCTATCAGGGAAGCCTTAAAATGGCTTAAAACCCGTGGAGAAACCAGCAGAAAGCTTCCCAAGGCCATATTATATAATATGGATTATACAGGAAAACACGCCCTTCTCCATACTGAAACCCATGGAACAATAACCCAATGCTGCCTATGCCCAAACCCCCCAACCGTAAAAACTGAAACCATCACAAAAGACGAAAAAAGCCAACCACTAAAAATCATAAACTACTTCTGCCAAAACCACTGGAACAGAGAAGCCCCAAAACTCTTATGGCAAAAAGCAACCCGCATAAACAAAACAGATAAACCGCAAAATGAAACACGCCAACCCAACCTGAAACCCACAACCCAACCATAAAGAAACAGCCTACAACTGAACCAACACCGCATTACCATGGCCTCACACTCACCCAAACAAACAGCCAAACAGTCAGCCAAAACGATAGCGAAAGAAACAGCGAATTAAGCAGCCATAATGTTAGCCAAAAATTTAACTGAAACTTCAACCATCAATCTAGCCGTTTATTTAGCCATTTGAACAGGTGAGTGTTAGCCCATAGTAATGCCGTTTGACGGGATGGGTTAACGTCTCCGAAGGTTTGTCGAAAAGGTTGGGTTGTGGCGTTTTTTGGTTTTGGCGGGTTTTTCTGGTTTGTTTTGGCGTTTAGGCTTTTTCGAGTATGTTGATGGTTTGGGCGTTTTGCTTGGCATGGAGATTTTCGACAGTTTCTTTAGGAAGCAACGGCAAAGTCCATAGGTTGCGTTTAACAATGAAATTGAAAACTGTTTAAAAGGCTTCTATTGCAATTTAGGGCTTAAAAACGGCTTCTTTGTTCACGTGACTGTTCGCGGAAAATGCCCCTTTAACGGCTACCGTTGTATTCATTAATCTTCGGCTCATAATCTTCCTTCTTATTGCCAAATTAAGCTGTTTTAAGCCTTTTATTCTGAACGGAGTTTTTCGATCGCCGAATTTTCAGTCGATATGATTGTTGATGTTATTGGTTTTTTCATATTGCCATTTTTGAAATAACCCTATAATTATTCGCAAAGGATGATGTTGTTGAGAGTTGGGAAGGGCTGATAGGCTAAGCTAGAGGTGCGTTATGCTTGCCAGTTGACTATTTTGGAAACGATGTCGAAATACTTGAAAGGACAGTTAATGGACGAAAGGTCAAGGTAAAGTGGAACTGGGGGAACTTTGAGAGCACTGAAGGCTTTCCGGTAGACGATAATCTGATAAACTGGGTTATTGGGCAAGACCAAGCCCTAAACGAGTGCTTCCTATGCCTAGATGAGTGGGTTCATAAGCTAAAATGGCTTGAGAAGACAAAATGGTATGAAAGTTGGAGCAGCCCGGAAAAGCCTAAACCATCAGCGAAAACGGCCATAAGCCCTGGACCATACCTGCTGCTTCTAGGGGATCCAGGCACTGGAAAGTCTCTTATCGGTAGGGCGTTAGCCGAAAAATTAACCCAGATTTATAAGGAGAGAGGCATAAAGCTTTTCGATGTTTTATGCTGGAAAAATCCGATTTTGCCAAGCCAGCCTAGAATTTCTATTCATCCGGCTGGTGAGGGAAAGAAGATACTTCATAGGGAGCAGTTAAAGGAGCTTAAGAGAAAATTTGTCACAAAGGTTGGCTTAAAGGCATTGCAAATATTCCTCATACTTATGGGCTTGTTTCTGATGAGCTTAGGCTTCTACTTCATGTATCAGGCTTGGCAAATGTGGAATGAAAACTCCATGTATTTGGGCGAACCATTACAGGAATATTACAATTACAATTTTATGGACTACTTTATAGGGAAAATCGTTGGGACGGTCCCGCTGACATTTATCCCTGGCGGGAGCCTCATATTCTTCGGAGTCTTCATATGGTGGTTCTCTAGGATAGGCGGCCTTGGAGCCTTAAAAGGCATAGGCGGAGCCCAGCAAAGTGACATACCAAAACTCATAGTTGACAATAGTTCTGGACATGCCCCTTTTGTTGATGCCACTGGTCACAGAAGCGCCCAACTTTTCGGCTCAATAGCTTGGGACCCGTACCAGACTGGTGGTTTGGGCACCCCCGAGCATCAGAGGGTTACAGCCGGAGATGTTCATAGGGCTTCGCTTGGCATATTATACATTGACGAGATTAAGAACCTGGACCCGGAAGAGGCTGTAACGCTCTTAACTGTTCTTGAGGATGGACAACTGCCCATAACCATCAGGGGGAGATGGCATGGAGGAGACACAGCAGCCATGGCTGTTTCCACAGAACCTGTCCCAGCCCTAACCTTCCTTGTTGGTGCCGGAAACTTTGACAGCATAAACCAGATCCACCCCGCTTTAATGGATAGGATTTATGGTTATGGAAAAGTTGTCAGAATGAATAATGATATGCCAAACACTGTTGAGAATAGGCGTAAATATGTGCAGTTCATAGCCCAAGAAGTTAAGCGTTTCAACCTAATCCCCTTCAGCAGGGAGGCGTGCGAAGAAATCGTTGAAGAGGGACGTAGACGAAGCAATAAGAGAGACGCGCTAACAACCCGTTTTAGACCGTTGATTTCCATAATTAAGACTGCGGCAACGTTGGCGATGAATGAGAGCTGTAAGGTTGTTGAGAGACGCCACGTCCGCGAAGCCATAGAAAACCACTGCAAAACCATACAGAGGCAAATACTCGAACACGAGATGAACGAGAGGGGGAAACTCTTAGAAATAAAACCCGAAGGCGTTAAGCTTGGGCAAATTTACGGCTTAGCAGTTGTAAGAGACCCATACAGTGGAGAAATGACTGGCAGTGTTCTCTGCGTTAGGGCTACTATGGTTAAGCGGAGTGAACTTCCAAGAAACTACCCCATTAAGGGTTATTATAAAGTGACTGGTGTAGCCAAAGGACAAAGCTTCATAGCTGACAGCATAGCCAAAGTTAGAAGTGTTATCTTGCAAAAGTATGGCATAGACATAGCCCAAGACTATTTGACGCACATAGACTTCGCCCAGTCCTATGGTGTTGACGGACCATCAGCAGGTGTGACAATGGCAATCCTTTTGTGTTCGCTTATTGAGGGCAAGCCCATACGGCAGGATGTGGCTGTTACTGGCGAAATAAACCTTGGCGTAGGGGACACCATACAGGTGACTGCTGTTGGGGGCGTTTATGAGAAGATTAAGGCTGCAGAGGCTTGGGGCTTCAAAAAGGTTGTTATTCCAAAAAAGAACTTTGACCATTCCATAGACATAAGGGACTACAAAATTGAAGTTGTGCCAGCAGCCACCTTAGACGATTATTTGAAAGAATGCCTTGTTGAGAAACCGACAATTAAGGTTCCAGTTCAAACTCGCAAAAAGCCAAAATTCTAAACGCCAGAGAAACAGCTTTAACAAACACCATTAATTTTGTAGTTTGAAAGTGAACAGCCAATGGCTAGAGAAGTCGATAAAGACGCCATTCGAAGATGGCGAAAAAGAGGCTTCTACAGCGAAAACGTGCTAGTGAAGCTTCTACAGAAAAACGGCTACAACGCTGTTCGCATACCCGTAAGTAACCCAAGCCTAAATCCATTGCCAGATGTTGTGGCCAGGAAAGGCTTGCACGTCTATGCCTTTGAAGTTAAAAACGCTGGATATTACGCCTACTTTCCAAAACAGCAAATAGAGAAACTCTTCAGATTCCTTGAAGAATTAATACCGTTGGACAAAACATATAAACACGCTGTTGTCGCGGCTCATCTTGGCAAAAAATGGGTTTTCAAAGAGATAAAATGGAATGACCGGGAATCAAACAAGATTCCGGATAAGGTGCGCGTACTAAAACGTGACAGAGGAAACTTCAACTTGTAAAATCAGAGAGCGAAACAAATTTAAAATTTTGACAATATTTTCCCAAAATGTTAAAATGGAGGCATACTCCATGGCAAGTCCCATTAAAGGGATCATTGTTAACTATAGGGTTGGACCAAAAACTCAAAGGTCAAAGGAATGCATAATCCAATTCGAACACGCAAAAACAGTTTCGGAAGCCAGCAGACTTATAGGGAGAAAAGTGGCTTGGAAAACAGGCAAAAACGATAAGATTATTGGCAAAATTGTGGCGCTACACGGAAAAAAGGGCCTAGTTCGAGCAAGATTCAGAAGAGGCTTGCCAGGACAAGCCCTTGGAACAACAGTTGAATTAATTGGTTAAAACATGTATTTTTCAATTTTTAAAATAATTAAAGGAAAATCCAATCATAAAATAGACAATTTCAGATTAAATTTTGAAATATTTTAAAATTTAAAGAAAATTTTTGCATCCTAAATATCACTTTTTGACTTATTCTATTTTGAAAGTAGCATGAAAGAAGCAAAAATGACAGAATTTATTAGACTGTTTAAAAAGTTTTTCATTCTTTAGGATGGAATGAATGTTTGCTGTAGAAACCGTAATAAATGCCTTTTCTAGAAGAGTGAAGCATTATGGTGAGGTTAAAATGTTGGAGAATTACGTTTCAAAAACTCAAAGGTCCATGGCTTTGTATGAACGTGCCAAAAAAGTTCTTCCAGCAGGAGTTTCTTATGGAATTCGGTTTTTTGAGCCCTACCCGTTTTATACGGCTAGAGCCCGGGGAAGCAAGCTTTATGATGTTGACGGGAACGAGTATGTAGACTTTTGGATGGGACATGGAACTCACATACTTGGCCACAGCCCACAAGTTGTATTGGAAGCCGTTAAGAGACAAATTGAAAATGGCACCCACTACGGGGTGTCCCATGAGCTTGAAGTGGCACTCGCAGAACAAATGGTGAAAATGGTGCCCAGCGCAGAGATGGTGCGGTTCACAAATTCTGGGACAGAGGCAAACATGTACGCCATACGCCTAGCAAGAACCTACACTGGTAAAAGCAAAATCATAAAATTTGAGGGCGGATGGCATGGAGGCTACGACGCGCTCCATGTAGGTGTAAAATTCCCTTTCAACATCCCAGAATCCGCTGGGCTAACAACCGGAGCAACACAAGACACAACACTAGCCATTTTCAACAACCTTGAAGATGTGGAGGCAAAAACTAAGAAAGAGTCTATAGCAGCCATTATAATTGAGCCAGTTTTAGGTGCCGGTGGATGTATACCGGCGGAAAGGGAGTTTTTGAAAAGTTTAAGGGAAATATGCGACGAAAAAGGGATACTCCTAATCTATGATGAAGTTATCACGGGATTTAGACTAGCACCGGGAGGAGCCCAACAATATTATGGCGTTTTACCAGACATAACTGTTTTTGGAAAAATATTGGGTGGAGGCTTCCCGGTAGGCGCCTTCTGCGGACGCCGAGAGATTATGGAACGCTTAAACCCGCTTGTCTACGAGCGTCCCAACTACTCTTTTCATGGTGGAACTTTTTGTGCAAATCCAGTTACAATGGCGGCTGGACTGGCAACACTGAAAGCCCTTGAAGATGGAAGCATAATAACAAAACTGAACAAACAAGGCGAAAAAGTTAGGGAAACGTTAAAGGAAATATTTGAGGCGAAAGACATAGATGTTCAGGTTACTGGCGCCGGTTCTTTATTCACTACACACTTTACAGGTAAAGAGATTAAGAACGCCCGTGACGTTTTTGAGGCAGACAGGAAGAGGCTTGCGGAATACCATACAAACCTAATTTCAAGGGGCGTTTTCTTCCTTCCAACACATTTCGGCTCGATAAGCGCAGCGCACACAGATGTGGACATTGAAAAACTCTTTCAAGAAACGGAAAATTACGCTAAAAGCGTCGGAAAACTATAGCTTGATATGCCTTTCTCATTTTTTACCTAATAAAGCTTCAGCTTTCTTCAAGTCTAGAGGTGTGTTAACATTAAAGAACATTTTAAGCTGCGGGTCAAACTGCTGAAAAACAAGTGTAGAAACATAACGTATGTTCCGCATTTTCTCAACCATAGAACGCATGTCCAGCCTTCCCTCACCTAAGGCTTTTTCAGCAGCTTCTAAGGCTGGCTTAACACGATATGCTGCATGTAAAGGCTCTATGTAGCCATTTGGCCATCGGGGAATAACCGCATTCTTATCTATGCACAATTCTAAAAGAAGCGCCAGGATGTCTTTGGAAACTAGGGGTGTATCACATGGCAGGAGAAGTGCATATTCTCCAAGGGCCTCATGAAATCCCGTTAACGCTCCGACAAGGGGGCTTTGTATCTTGTTCTTGTCCACTGTAATTTTGACGTTTGAGCCTAGAATTTTTGCAAACTTTTCAGCTTGCAGATTAGAACTTACAACAACAATTTTTTCCTCAACAACAGCGTCTACAGCGTCTAAAACATGCATTATTAGGGGCTTGTTCGCCAGCAAAGCCAAACCTTTCTCGCCGCCTAACCTTGTCGAGAAGCCTCCAGCCAATATTATTGCTGTTCTATCCAACAGTGTAACGCTTTCCTTCAGGTTTATTGCATTGTAGAAAAGGTTTAGGCTTCTATAAGCTTTTTCTGTCTTCCCTTAGAAATGGCTGGATAAAGGCTTGTGGAATATTTCAAGAAATAGAATATAGGCTATACATAGACATGATTTAAATTTCCATTGAGAGGAGTACGATGAACCCTGAAATTAAAGAGCTTAATCGAATAATATGCAAGCAATGTGACGAAAAAGAATATGAAAAATGTAAAAGCTGCAGAGTATACCAACTTGTGAACAAGATAGTGGCCCAGTAGATTTTGGCTATATCTTGTCTATTTTTGCCGCTATTTCATCAAGAATCCTTGTGAAGGGATGGTCGGGTTTCTCATGGACAAATATTATCTTTCCTTCAGCCCTTGAAATGTCGCAGAAGCATGGAATAACCCCTAAAAGCGGGACCTCGTAGGTTTCCTTAACCAAAGCTTGCAGCTTTTCCCTTCCAGACCTTAAAGAGTCATCATATAAAATTTTGTTTAGAACAATTTCTGTCTTCTTTTCAAAAAGGTCGTAAAGCTCCCTGAGCATTCGTCTTGTTCCCTCAACGTCTGAATTGTCTAGGGTTGTCGCCACTATGACGATGTCTGCGCTTACTATGGCGTTTATCGAGGAATACTGCAATCCAGGGCTTGTGTCAAAGACTATATAGTCGAAGCCTTTAGCATTTAAAAGCGAATTTCTAAGGGAAAGCAGTCTTCCAAGGGCTCGCATCTCCCACTTCCTATCTTTGGAGGACATGTCCCTTATGGCTTCCACGGAAGGATTAGCCAAGCCCACAAAGAATTTTCCTTGATCAGCAATTCTATCGCTTAAGTCAATTAAGACTTTGTCTATTTCGCATACTCCGTTGAGGTAGTCGTTAAGCCAATACTCAACTTTTTCCACTTTTAGAAGTGTTGCAAGGCTTGGAGCCCTAAAATCCAAGTCTAGAAGGCACACTTTTTTCCCATGCTTAGCTAAGGTTACAGCCAAATTAATTGAGAGAAGAGTTTTTCCGGTTCCACCCTTGTAGGAGTGAAATGCCACAATCTTGCCCAAGCTTTCACCCCTGGCTCTCCTTATCTACATAAAAGTAGGCTTTTCGGCCCTTCCTCTCTTTTTTGAGATAACCCATAATGACAAGCTGGTTTAGGTAGGCACTTTCCACAGCTCTTGCTCTGCGAGTTTGCTGGGCAACCTCATCAGCTGTTGCACGTCCAAGCCTGCAAACAGTCATGGCTGTCTTCCTAAGGTGGTCTGGCATGGAGAGAAGGGTCATGACATCTAATGGGGCTTCCTGGGGTATTGTTTGTATGTCCCTTCTTCCATGTTTTTGCAGTTCAATCATGATTTCCATTTTTTCATTTAATTTCTCAAGACTTTCTCTTATCTTCTCCAAGATTTGTAGGGGTTTCTTCCTCAGAACTTCCTGGCTGGACACTATGGCTTCCTCGTTGTGTTTTACGTGTGTACATATGGTTGAAAAGAGTTTATTAAGTCTTACGAAACACTCATAATGATTTACAAACAACTGCAAAAGTACCTACATGCGCGCGCAAACTCTACTAACACACAAAACTGAAGCTAGCAAAATGAAAATGGGAAAGAAGAAATTTCAAAGCAAATTTAGAAGGAAAATTGTCGCTAATATGGTATTGGGGCCTTGTTTCTTGCCTCTTCCACTATTGGCAAAACTTGTTTTAGTTCTTTGAAATGCTTAAGAACTGTTATGCCTCGTTGGGTTATGGCGTAAACAACCCTTTGCTTGCCAATTGTTCGTTCTTCAACAAGGTTCTGCTTTATTAAGAAGTCCAAATACTCCTTCAAGACGCTGCAGTTTACATTAGCCTTATACATAATATGCGTCAGCTTTAATGGGCCTCTATGAGCCAGCACCTTAAGGATGTCGATATACATCTCAAGCTTGGAGCGCCTCATCATCCAAACCTCTTTGCCTATTTTCCCCAATTTTATATAAAGCTTTTATGGATTTAAACTACATCTTTTTCCTATTTAGTCTTCGTTAGTAGCTTCTTTTCGCTTGTACTCGCATTAACACGTTCATTCTATTTTGAAATGCTGTGGCAAGGTCATCTATCAATATTTTTTGAAAATCTGTCGAAAGATCCTTAATGTTCTCCTTGAGAGCTTTAGCCATTTTCGCTTTTATTTCCCTCCTTTGTTTAGGGGTTAAATCTTTCTTCAAAGGTTTTCCTCCATACCCTACGCAACAGAATAGGCTAAGCATATTTAATTAACTTATGAACTGCCAATCTAGATTCTAAATCCACATTTATTCTGAGCTCATATGCAAAATTATAGAATGTAAAGATGAACTGAATGGATGTGGACACCCCTTTCAAATATTTGAATACTCTTTGCTGGCTCAATCCCATTCAAGCGGTGATCATGAACCAATATCCTAGTGCCCTTTGAGCACTCGGCAATTATTTTCTCTGAAAGATTTGGAACTATTGGTGGAAATGGATAAACGTATATCACATTGAGCCTTGAAAAGTCAATGGTGAAAAGATCAGAGCAGACAATGTCCACTAAATGTTTAACCCCATGATTTTCCGCTTTCTTGTGGGCGAGAATAGCTAATGCGGGGTTAACTTCAAACCCAACACAGAAAACTCCAAATTTTTTGGCGGCTTCAATCAACACAGCACCGTCTCCGCATCCAAGGTCTGCAAAAACTTCATGAGGCTTGATTACAACCATGTTTAGGGCTGCCCTAATAACAGAAGCTGGACTTGGGAGATATGGAAATTCCATAAGTCTCCTAACTAGTGCAGGTTCGTTCAAACGTCATCTCCAAATTAAAGTTATCTACCTCTAAGGAGTAAATTAGCAAACCGGTGAAGAAAGTGT